>RRZU011432730.1_pt1 | contig 14071 bp, 10 predicted proteins | sample 2165561 | NCBI WGS metagenome assembly RRZU01 (sample SAMN10456909, study PRJNA506462) | wastewater metagenome | isolation source: wastewater sludge | place: USA: Moscow, Idaho
ACCGTGGTGGTCAATACCGGCGACGACTTCAACCACCTCGGCCTGCACATCTCGCCCGACGTCGACACCGCGCTGTACACCCTGGGCGGACTGGCCAACCCCGAAACCGGCTGGGGACGGCGCGACGAGACCTGGACCTTCATGGCGGCGCTCGCCCAGCTTGGCGGCGAGAGCTGGTTTCGCCTCGGCGACGGCGACCTCGCCATCCACGTCGAGCGCACGCGCCGACTGGCCGCGGGCGAAACCCTGTCCGCCATCATCGCCGATTTCGCCCGCCGCCTCGGCATTGGCGCGGACATCGTGCCGATGTCGGACCAGGCGCTGCGCACCCGGGTGCACTGCGACGAAGGCGTGTTCGACTTTCAGGACTATTTCGTCCGCCTGCAGTGCCGCCCGCTGACGCGTTCGATCGAGTTCGTCGTCGCTCCCGATGCGCGCCCAAGCAGCGCAGTCGAGCAGGCACTCGCCGACGAGGCGCTGGGCGCCATCGTGATCTGCCCGTCGAACCCTTATCTGAGCATCGCCCCCATGCTGGCCGTACCCGGCCTGCGCGAACGCCTGCGCGCCGCCGGCGTGCCCATCGTCGCGGTGTCGCCCATCGTGGGCGGCGCGGCAGTGAAGGGGCCCACCGCCAAGATCATGCGCGAGCTCGGCGTACCGGTCAGCGCCGACGCCATCGCCCACCACTACGGCGATCTACTCGACGGCTTCATCCTGGACGTGCGCGATGCCGCGCTGCAAGGCCACATCACCGTCCCGGTGCATATCACCGACACCCTGATGCTGAGCGCCGCCGATCGCACGCGCGTCGCTGCAGAGACACTGGGCTTCGCCGCCACCCTGCGTCAATCCGCCTGAGTCCGCTGCCCGCCTGGGGTCATCCCGCTCGGCCTCGACGCCCCTGGGATACGCAGGCCGGCTGCGGCCAGCCGTCCACGGCTGCACCAGCCACTCAAGCGGGCTGCGAATTCGCTCGCGCACGGTGCGCGTGACATCCCCTGAAAGACATCCAGCCTTGAGGAAAAGGCTTGCAAATATTTTCGTCCCGAAGAATAATTCAAAACAATAACGATCGTTCGATATGTGCAAAATCGGGAGTAGAGCGGAACGCGATCGCTCTTACTCGTCAGGACGCCGCAATAGCAATCAGGAGGAGTCATGCTGGTCAAGCGAATCGATGTGAATGGGGATGTCCTGGGGGATCCGGCGGCCTCGGTGTGGAGCACGGCGAATGGCGAGACGGTGCCGCTCATGCCGACACCGGCGGCGATGCAGCCCACCAAGTACATCTCCACCAAGTGGCAGAACGAGGTCTATGGTCAGACCAAGAGCGTGAGCGTGAAGGCCTTGCGCAACGCTGACGAGATTGCCTTCCGTCTGGAATGGCAGGACCCGACGAAAAACGAACAGCGCATCGAGAACACCGACTTCCCGGATGCGGTGGCGATGCAGTTTCCCCTCTCCGAGGACGCCTCCCTGTTCATGGGCGGAGAGGGCACGCCGGTCAACCTCTGGTACTGGCGCGCGGATCATCCAGCGCGGGCGCGCAGCGACGTCGCTCACGGCATCGGCACCTCGCGGGTGATGGACGATGTCTCCATCAGCGCCCAGGCAGTCCACGCAAACGGACGCTGGTCGGTGGTGATGCGTCGCGCCCTGAGCGTGACCAAGGAAGCCGCGAGCGCGATCCAGATTGTTCCGGGCCAGACCGTGCGCACCACCTTCGCGGTGTGGGAGGGCGGCAACCTGGAGCGCGCAGGGATCAAGGCGTTCTCGCCCGCCTGGCTGGAACTGGAAATCGAGGCCTGATGGCCGGACGGGCATGAAGCCCGGGACGCCCCCGAGTGCAATGCCGCCCATTTTCTTCACCCTCACCCTCACCCTCTCTCCCGCGCATGGGCGAGGGGCGCTTTGTGACTCGCTGAAGCGACTCACACGTTTAGGAGATATGGCATGAGCGAAAAAACCGACATCGGTCGCGAACTCGACGGCGCGCTACAAAAGCCCAAGCGCCAGTTGGCGATGGTCTTCGATCTGAACAAGTGTCTCGGTTGCCACACCTGTTCCATTTCCTGCAAACGGCAATGGACCCGGGACGAGGGCATGGACAACATGTGGTGGGCGGTGGTCAACACCCAGCCCGGCAAGGGCACCCCCAAGAACTGGGAAGACATGGGCGGCGGCTGGGACGAAAAGGGCGAGCCCCGGCCCAGCAAGATTCCCACCCGGGACGAGTTTGGCGATGCCTGGAAGTTCAACAAGGAAGAGGTGTTCCACGGCGGCAAGGGCAAGGTCACTTACCTCAAGCCCGTCAACACCAAGGGCGAGTCCCCGGACTGGGGGCCCAACTGGGACGAAGACGAGGGCGGCGGCGAATACCCCAACTCCCATTTCTTCTATCTGCCCCGAATCTGCAACCATTGCACTCACCCCGCCTGCCTCGAAGCCTGCCCCCGCGGCGCGATCTACAAGCGTGACCAGGACGGCATCGTCCTCATCAACGACAAGCAGTGCAAAGGCTTTCGCTTCTGCATGGAGGCCTGTCCCTACAAGCGCATCTATTACAACCACGTGCAGGACGTGACGCAGAAGTGCATCTTCTGCTTCCCGCGCGTGGAAAAGGGCGTCGCCCCGTCCTGTGCCCGTCAATGCCCCGGCCGCCTGCGCTTTGTCGGCTATCTGGACGACGAGGATGGCCCGATCCACAAACTGGTGCATCAGTGGAAGGTCGCCCTGCCCCTGCACGAGGAATACGGCACTCAACCCAACGTCTATTACGTGCCCCCGATGTCGCCGCCCGCTGTCGATAGCCTGGGCAAGGTGGATCCCTCCAAGCCGCGCATTCCCACCGCCTACCTGGAAAGCCTGTTCGGACCTCGGGTCAAGGAAGTGCTGGCCGTGCTGGAGGCAGAGAAAGAGAAGAAGGCCAAGGGCGAGGCCTCGGAGCTGATGGACACCCTGATCGTCTACAAGTGGCCCGAAGACATCTTCCCGGACTTCGTCCAGGACCCGGCTGAACTTTGAGGAGCATAGAAATGACAATGACACGGCGCAGTTTCATCAAAAACACCGGCGGTGCGTTGGCATTATCCCTGGTGCAACTGCAATGGAAGGGAGCCCTCGGCAGCGCCCAGGCCGCGACACCTTTCAAGTTTGCGGACGTGACCTACACCGGCTTCGAGGATGTGTACCGGGGCAAGTGGAAGTGGGACAGCGTCGCCAAGGGCACCCACTTCGTCAATTGCTGGTACCAGCGCGGCTGCAACTGGAACGTCTACGTCAAGGACGGCGTGGTCTGGCGCGAAGAGCAGGCAGGGATCTACGAGCCCATCGACCCCAAGATCCCGGACTACAACCCGCGTGGTTGTCAGAAAGGGGCCTGCTATTCGGAGCGCATGTACGACGAGTCGCGCCTGCGTCACCCCCTGAAGCGGGTCGGAGCGCGCGGCAAGGGTGGCTGGAAACGGGTGAGCTGGGACGAGGCTCTGAACGACATCGCCGACAAGATGATCGACGTGATGGTCAGCAGCGACGGCCCCGGCTCCATCGTCTGGGACCAGGGTACGGCCCAGACCAACGGCGGCGCCGGCCTGGCGATGCTGCGCACCACCCTGGTGCTGGACACCCCGGTGCTGGACGTCAACACCGAGATCGGTGACCACCGCCCTGGCGTCGGGGTGACGATGGGCAAGATGACGTTCTGCAGTTCCTCGGACGACCTGTTCTATTCCGACCTGATCCTGATCTGGGGCGGCAATCCGATCTATACACAGATCCCCAACGCCCACTTCATGACCGAGGCCCGCTACAACGGCGCCAAGATAATCACCATTGCCCCGGACTACTCGGCTTCCGCGGTCCATGCCGACCAGTGGGTCCCGGTGAAGGTGGCCACCGACGCGGCCCTGGGCCTGTCCATGGCCCATGTGATGATCGAGGAGGGCATCTACAACCGCAAGTTCGTCCAGGAGCAGACCGACCTGCCCTTGCTGGTGCATGTCGACAGCGGCCGTTTCCTGCGCGAATCCGACATGAAATCGGGAGGCGCCGAGGATCGTTTCTATTTCTACGACAGCGTGACCAAGGCCCCGGTGCAGGCCTCCCAGACCACCCTCGCCCTGGAGAAGCTGGACCCCGCCCTGGAAGGCGAGTTCGAGGTGCAGGGCGTGGCCGGCAAGCTCAAGGTGACGCCGGTGTTCGCCCGCCTGCGGGAGCATCTGAAACAGTACGCGCCGGAGAAAGCGGTGCACATCTGTGGCACCCACCCGGACACCATCCGCGGCCTGGCGCAGGCGCTGGCCAAGGCGCGGGCGGCCACCTGCATCAGCCAGTCCAATTTTTCCAAGTTCTATCACGGCATCGAGATGGAGCGTGCCCAGATCCTGTGCTTTGCCCTCGCAGGCCAGATGGGACGCAAGGGGGCCGGCTACATGGGCTTCCCCTATCTTTCGGTGGACGCGGTGGGCGCACTGTCGCAGGCCAAGGGCCAGCGCTCGCCCACGCTCGCGCTCGCGGCCCTGGGCCTGTCCATGGCGCCGGACCTCCTGAAGCGCAAGTGGGACGGCTACACCACCGAGATGACCATGTTCGACCTCGGCCGGGAAAAGTACAAGAAGGGCGACTCCATCGCCAGCCTGCTGTGGCTGTACAACGTGGGCGGCATGGAAGACACCTACGGCCGTAGCGAGAAATGGGATCCGGAGATGAAGCGCTCGCTGGATTCCTACATGCAGGAAGCCGTCGCCAAGGGCTGGCAAGCCAAGCCCACTGCCCGTCCGCGCATCTTCTTCGAAGCCGGCGGCAACGTCCTGCGCCGCTTCCGCGCCTACGACAAGGTGGCCGAACGCCTGTTGCCGACCCTTGACCTGATGGTGACCATCGACTGGCGCATGAGCAACACCGCCCTGCACAGCGACTACGTGCTGCCTGCCGCCGCCTGGTACGAGAAGGACGACATCACCTGGGCTACCCCCTTGTCCCCCTTCTCCCAGGTGGTCACCCGCGCCGCCGAGCCCATCGCCGAAGCCAAGCCCGACTGGGAAATCCACTGCCTGATCCTGAAGACCATTCAGAAACGGGCGGCCGAGCGCGGTTTGAAGCACTTCACGGATCGTCACGGCCTCGAACGCACCTTCGACGTCTATGACGAGTTCACCTTCGGCGGCCGCTATACCGAAGACAACGTCACCGACTTCCTGGATCTGATCCTGAGCGTGTCCACCAACGTCGGCGGCGTGAATTGGGAAGAGCTCAAGAAAAAAGGCTTCAAGCGCTTCACCGCCCTCGGTGAGAACGATTATCTGAACATCGGCAATGCCACCGACGTGAACGAGAACGAGACCATCACTGCGGGCCTCTGGCACACCGAGAAGAAGATGCCGTGGCCGACCATGACCCGGCGCATGCAGTTCTGCATCGACCATCCTTTCTACGAGGAACTGGGCGAGGTGCTGCCGGTGCACAAGGATCAGCCCGCCATCGGCGGCAACTACCCCCTGCATCTGACCGGAGGCCATACACGCTGGTCGATTCACTCCAGCTGGCGCGATCAGCGCCACATGCAGCAGTTGAACCGGGGCCAACCGGTGATCTACATCAGCGTAGAGGATGCAGCGGCCAGGGGTATCGAGGACGGCGACAGGGTAAGGCTGTTCAACGACGTCAGCTCTTCGGAGTTGATGGCCAAGGTCGCGCCCGCCCACCGTCCCGGTCAGGTCACCGTATATCACGCCTGGGAGCCCTTCATGTCCAAGGACCACAAGAGCTATGCCACGGTGACCCCCAACCCGATCAATCCGCTGCAGCTGGCGGGGGGCTATTTCCATATCCAGGCTCGGGAAACCGAGCACACCCCAGGCTCCACCGATAGGGCGACGCGGGTGGACATCGAGAAAATTCACTGATGACGAGCGAGGGAACACGCAAGATGTCGAACACGAACGAGGACAAACTGTTGGCGCAGTTGCAGGCGCTGATCGGACGGAAAAGCGCCCCGCAGCAGGCCCGCGACCCGGTCAACCAGCCCAGCATCCGCAACTGGTGTGACGCTATCGGGGAGGAGAACCCGATCTACACCGACCCCGATGCGGCAGCCCGTTCACCTTACGGTGAGGTCGTGGCACCGCCGGCGATGCTGGGAGTGTGGACCCTGGCGGGAAATATCCCCCGCCTCCCCGATCCCGACTGCCCGCGCAGTTGCGCGATGAAGCTGCTGGCCGAGGCGGGCTACCGCTCCACCGTAGGCGCCAACACTGCAGAGCACTACTCGCGAGCCCTGAAGCTGGGCGAGCAGCTCAGCGGCACGCTGTCCCTGGTCGAGGTTTCCGACCTGAAGACGACGGGGTTGGGCTCGGGTTATTTCCTCACCGCCCTGACCGAATTCACCAACCAGCAGGGTGAAGCCGTGGGCAGCTGGAAATTCCGCACCTTCCACTTCAAGCCACGGGAACTGACGGACGAGGAGCGGGCGAAACAGCAGGCCAGGAAGGAACAGCTGGCGAAGATTCCCCCGCACTTGCGGGTGCGTCCGCGTCCGGCGGTGATGAGGGAGACCGCCTTCTTCTGGGAAGGCTGCCAGGCCAGGGAACTGCGCATTCAGCAGTGCGGCGGCTGCGGCCGCCTGTCCCACCCGCCCGTGGTGCGCTGCCCCCAGTGCGGCTCCTACGATCTGCGCTACCAGGTGGCCAGCGGCAAGGCCAAGCTCTACAGCTTTGTGGAGCCGGTCTATCCGCCCATGCCCTTCATGCGCTACCCCTACATCGTCGGTCTGGTGGAGCTGGCCGAAGGCACGCGCTTGCTGACCAATATCGTGCACTGCCCACCTGAACTGGTGAAGATCGGCATGGATCTGGAGCTCGTGTTCGACGACACGGACCCGGAGCTGATCCTCCCCATGTTCCGCCCCGCTCAGCCGGTGCGCAACACCGTCACCCGGCGCTTTGAGGACGTGGCTGTGGGCGAGGAGCTGCCCTTGTGGCCGATCGACGTGAGCACCCGCCTGGTGGTCGGCGGCGCCATCGCCACGCGCGACTTCGAGGACATCCATCACGAGGTGGCCGCGGCGAAGCGGGCCGGTCTCAAGGACCTGCTCATGAACGTGTTCACCAGCAACGGCCTGTGTTCGCGCTACCTGAGCGAGTGGGCTGGCCCCGATGCCCGGGTCACCGGGGTGGATATCCGACTCGGAACGCCCAACGTGGTCGGCGACACCATGACCTTGTCGGCTGCCATCGCCGACAAGCAGGAGGTGGACGGCAAGGGTGTCATCACCCTCAGTCTGCGGGGCGCGAACAGCCTGGGCGATCACGTCACGGGCAGCATGACCATGGAACTACCGATGGGAGCGAACAAGTAATGGTGATGTCTTTTGCAGGGAAAACCGCCATCGCGGGTATTGGTGCCACCGACTTCTCCAAAAACTCCGGACGCAGCACCCTGCGTCTGGCGGTGGAGGCCTGTGAGCTGGCCATGAAGGATGCGGGCGTGACGCCGGACATGATCGACGGCATGGTCACCTATGCCTACGACAACAACAACGAGATCGATGTCTGCCGCAGCCTCGGCGTGGACAAGCTGACCCACTTCAGCCTGGTGCACCACAGCGGCGGCGCGGCCTGCGGCGTCGTCCATCAGGCTGCGATGGCCGTGGCCAGCGGAGCTTGCAACTATTGCCTGGTGTGGCGGGCGTTCAACGAGCGCTCGGAGGAGCGCTTCGGTGCCGGCGTACAGGAGCGTCCTCCGGCGCCGACGCCGATGGAGGTGGACTTCGGCTGGAGCTCGCCTTTCGGCCTGCTCACCCCCGCCAGCTGGGTGGCCATGTTCGCCCAGCGCTACATGCACGAGTACGGCGCCACCAGCGAGGATTTCGGCCGCGTTGCGGTGGCCTGTCGCAAGCATGCCGCCAACAATCCGGCGGCCTTCTTCTACGGCAAGCCGATCACGCTGGAAGAGCACCAGGCCAGCCGCTGGATCGTCAAGCCCCTGCGTCTGCTGGATTGCTGCCAGGAATCCGACGGCGGCCAGGCCTTGCTGATCACCACCCTGGATCGGGCACGGCACCTGAAAAGCGTGCCCGCGGTGATCTCATCGGCGGTGCAGGGCTCGTGTGACGACCAGCAGATGATGAAGAGCTATTACCGCCAGAGCATCACCGGCATCCCGGAGATGAAGCTCTGCGCCGACCAGCTCTACGCAGATACCGGTCTGTCGGCGGCGGACATCCAGGCCGCGGTGCTCTACGACCACTTCACGCCGCTGGTGCTGCCGCAGCTCGAGGAGTTCGGCTTCTGCAAGCGTGGCGAGGCCAGGGACTTCATCAAGGACGGCAACATCGAGCTGGGCGGACGCCTGCCGGTCAACACCCACGGTGGTCAGATCGGCGAGGCCTACATCCACGGCCTGAACGGGGTCGCGGAAGGGGTGCGCCTGGTGCGGGGCACTTCCACCAACCAGCCCGCCAACGTAGACCACGTGCTGGTAACCGCAGCCACTGCGGTGCCCACCAGCGCGGCGATCCTGTCCCGCGACAGCTGACGCTTCAACACTGAAAAGCAACAGGAGGAGACACTCACCATGACCACCGAACAAGAGGGCTTTGACTATTCAAACCTGCCCGACGTGGAGCTCACCGAAGCCGCCGTGCTGGCGGCCGCGCGGGAGAAGACCGGACTGTCCGATTTCGGCGATGAGGCGGACTGGAAGGAAGGTTTCACGCTGCTGCTCAAAGGCTTGAACGAGGAAGCCAGACTGAGCAAGATCGGCCGCATCGTCGCCTTTGGCGAAGTGCTCCGCCATCTGGAGAACCGCCTGCGCGTCACCGACGACATCAAGCGCAATCCGGAGATCCTGCAGGTGAAGATCGAGAAGCCGGTGTTCCTGATGGGTCTGCCCCGCACCGGCTCCACGATCCTGCACGATCTGATGGCGCAGGATCCGGACAACCGGGTGCCGATGACCTGGGAGTGCAACTACATGTCGCCGCCGCCGGAGGCCGCCACCTACGATACCGACCCGCGTATCGCCGATTGCGTGGCCCACCTGGAGCGCACCGCGGCCGCCCTGATCCCCGAGTTTCAGGCCATCCACGAGATGGGTGCGCTGCTGGCGCAGGAATGCCTGATGCTCAACGCCTTCGACTTCAAGAGCCAGATCTTCTCCAACCAGTTCTGGGTGCCCACCTACCAGCGCTGGGTGGAGAGCGTCGATAACCTGTCGGTGTATCGCACCCACAAGCGCCAGCTGCAGTACATGCAATGGAAGAACCCGCGCGCGCGCTGGGTACTGAAGAGCACCAGCTATTTCTGGGGCCTGGACGCGATCATGGCGGTCTATCCGGACGCGCAGATCGTGATGACCCATCGCGACCCGATCAAGCTCATCGCCTCCCACTGCTCCTTGATTTCCATGGCCTGCAGCATGGGCAGCGACCTGATCGACAAGAAGGAAGTGGGCGAGTTCTGGAGTGTCACCTGGGAAAAGGCGATGAAGAAATTCGTCGAATTCCGTCAAAGTGGAAAGGCCGAAAACGTCTTCGACATGCACTTCGCCGAACTGGTGAAGGATCAGGTGGGCATGGTCAAGCGCATCTACGCTCACTTCGGGCTGCCACTGACGGCCGCCACCGAGCAGAAGATGCGCGAGTTCATCGCCAACAATCCGAAGGAGCGGCACGGCACCCACCGCTACACCCTGGAACAGTTCGGCCTGGACCCTGCGCAGGAACGGGAGCGCTATCGTTTCTACCAGGATTACTTCCACGTCGCCAGCGAGGGCCAATGAGGCGATACCTGGCCATCCTGGGGATGGCCTTCTTCATACCCTGCCATGCCGGAAGCAGTATTCCGGCAGGCACCCCTGAGCCTATGCGAGGAGTATCGATGAGCCCGACCAAACAGACGAGTGTGCAGGCATGGGAGGCGTTTTGCGATCAATTGAAGCTGGCTGGCGCGGTGCTGGCCCGCGAATCGACGCCGGACGATGAGCTGACCCAGGCCGAGGGCCTGCGCAAGCTGGTACGGACGATTCGCATGGGCTTCGAGGCCAGCCTGGAATATGGCAACACCGACTTCCCCGAGGTCTATCAGGTGTTGACGCCGACCACCCTGGGAGAGGGAGAAACCGCCGACGCCCATTATCACCAGGCCATGATCGACGGCAGCAAGACTTACCGTCTCCATGGACAGCGCGGCGAAGCGCCCTACATGGAGCTCACCGTCTATGCCGGCAAGATCGGCCTGGACAGCAGCAGCGCCCAGATCGCAACGATGACCGAGGTGGACCTGCAGGTAGAGGCGGACGGCAGCTACGAGCTGATGCTGTCCCCCGACCCCCAGCCCGGCAACTGGCTGCGCACCACCCCGGAAACATCGGTCCTGTTCATCCGTCAGTATGCCCACGACTGGAGCCAGACCCGCGATGCAAGCTTCAACATCGAACAGGTCGGCGCCACCGGCGATCGGCCATTGCTGACGGTGGAGGAAGTGAGCCGGGCGCTGAGCCGCACTGCGACCTACGTGGGCCGTTCGGCCGGCACCTGGGCCGCCATCGTGGACCAGCGCCGCGCCGCAGCACCCAATCGCTTCTTTGTGTTCGAGCTGGAAAAGAAGGACGACGATGAGGAGGCGCCGGAGATGCCCTCCGGTCACCGTTTCTCCTCGGGTTATTTCCGCCTCGCGGAAGACGAGGCCTTGCTGGTGAGCTTCAAACCAGCCGAAGTGCCTTATTGGGGCCTGGACACCACCAACTACTGGTTCGAGGCCTTGTCCTACGCCGAGCGCCGATCCCACCACAACAACCGCACGGTGCGCTACGAGCCCGATGGCAGCGTGCGCATCGTGATCGCGCCCAAGGACCCCGGCGTCACCAACTGGATCGACACGCGGGGCCATCTCGAGGGGCCGATGCTGTTCCGCTGGTCACGGACCCATCTGGCGCTGCCGGAGATCCAGGCCGAGGTGGTCAAGCTTGCCGACCTGGCAAAGAACTGAGCACCTTGAGGAAGAACTGACCCCATGCGCGGGTGGTGAGCCCGCCGAACTACGGGCGGGATGCCCGCATCCTGCTCGGGCGCATGGGGGCACCGGAGGAGATCGGTCGCGTGGTGCGCTTTCTGCTGTCCAACGAGGCCAGCTACATCACCGCCGCCGAGATCGTGGTGGACGGGGGAAATATCTCCTCCCAGCGCGGCTGAGGCGGCGTTGGGAGGAGATCGGCCCTCAGGGCTGCGCTCAGGTCGGCAATGAGGCGAGACTGGCGGGATAGAAGTGGCCCGTCTCCTCGCCGACAGCTTGTTCGATTCGTTCCAGGATGCGCCAACCCGCGCTGGTCCGCAGGTAGCGGGTGCGATAGTGGCCCGCAGTGACGCCCTGGCGTATGTGCGTCGGCGTGCGCATCACATGACGGAATTCGAAAAAGATCACTGATTCGGCCCGATCGCCGTCGATCCTGAGCCTTGGCGGATGCATGTAATGCAGGCCTGACCAGTCCTGTCGGATCTGCGCGCAGAAAGCTTCCAGCGCTGCTCGCCCCTCAATCCGCAGGTGCGGGGTCTGGCCGATGGCGAGCATCTCGAAGACGCCGTCTTCGGCAAACACCTCGGCCCATTGCCGCGGCGTGCCCAGATCCCAGCCATGAGCGTATTCGGCCTCCAGGTCGAGGATCGCAAAGCGATCCTCGATGGCGCCGAGCCTGCGTTCCTGATCTTCTGTCGACATGGGCTTTCTCCTGTCAGATCGGCGGCGAAGGCGGAATGCCGAGCCGCGACAGGCTCTCTTCGCTCAGCGCCACGTATCGCCCTGCAGCGGCATCCGCAACATACAGCTCATCACCGGCGACCGCCGCGTAGTCTGATTTCTGCAGATCCACCTTGCGCAGCTTGAAGGTGGCGGTGATGTCGGCATCGGCCTTGACGCGGATGAAGAGCGGAATCGCGTAGCTCGGCAGCGCCTTGGCAGCGCGTTGATGACAGGCCACCGGATCGAAACGCTGTCCGGGCTGCATCACCAGTGTGGCCATGCCCGCGCGCCCTTCCTGGCCGGGGACGGATACCCCGTACACCGTGACTGTTTCCACGCCCGGCCAGTCGCTCAGGGCATTGGCCACTTCGGTGGTGGAGACGTTCTCGCTCTTCCAGCGGAAAGTATCGCCGACACGGTCCACGAAGTAGTAGTAGTCGTCCTCGTCGCGGCGGAACAGGTCTCCGGTGCTCATCCATGCGTCACCGGGCTGGAACACATTGCGCAGGATCTTCTTCTCGGTGGCTGCCGGGTCGGTATAGCCGTCGAAACGCCCCCCGGCGAGCCCGGGGATGTTGAGAATCATGCCCAGCATTTCCCCCACCTCGTTCGCTCCGCACTCGATCAGGGTGCCGTCCGGGTTGCGCACGTGGCAGTCCTGGTCGCGGTCGTACTTCACCAGACGGGCGTGGCTGCGCTCCTTGAAGGGGATGCGCCCGCAGGAACCGATCCGGTTGTCGATGTTCATCATGCCGACGTTCAGTTCCGTGCCGCCGTAGCCCTCTATCATCTGCGTGACCCCGAAGCGGTCCTGGAAAGCCTGCCAGATCGCGGGGCTCAAACCGGAGCCGGTCATCACTCGCAGCGAGTGATTTTTATCGTCTGGATGAGGAGGCTGGTTGAAGAGATAGCGGCACATCTCGCCGCTGTACTGGGCGACGGTGATGTCGTGCCGGCGCACGTCCTGCCAGAACTGGCTGGCGCTGAAGCGGCGTTTCAGAATCACGCGCCCGCCGCTGGCGAGGGCGTTGGCGAGCAGCGACATCAGCGCCGCCACATGGTAGAGCGGCAGCACGCAATAGAACGCGTCCGTCGGCCCCAGACCGAGGAAATCGCACCAGGCTTCGCCGGTGCCCAGCCAGCGCGCATGCGTGACCTTGGCCGCCTTGGGCAGGCCTGTGGTGCCTGAGGTGAAGATCAGGCACAGCGTGCTCTGCCCGATGATGCCGTCGCGCAGGCTGCGGTCCGGGTTGGAGCCGGGCTGGGTGCTCAGTTGCGCGCCGAGTTCGATGCAGCCCGCGGGAATCTCCCGCGGCTCGCCATCCGTCACCGCGTAGGTGGGCAGTCGACCCGGGATCTCGGGCGTCTGCTCCAGGCGACCCAGGCACTCCGTGCCGATGAACAGGCGTTGACTGGCGGTGGTGGCCAGTGCGTGGCGCAGGGCATCACCACTGGCCTGGGGGTTGATCAGGGCCGAAACGCAGCCGATCTTGGCGAGCGCGAACCAGATGAAGAGGAACTCCGGCCGGTTTTCCATCAGCAGGGCCACCACATCCCCTGGCTTCACCCCCTGGGCGAGGGCGAAATGGGCGTAGCGGTTGGCTTGGGCGTTGACTTCTCCATAGCTGAGGACCTGCTCGTTCCAGATCAGGAAAGGACTGTCCCCAGCCTGGGCGGCCCGCGCCTCCAGGCGGTCGGCGACCGTGTAGGACTGCTCCGGGGTGTGTTTCATCATCCCGGCCGAGATGATGTCCATCCTGGCCTGGGTTTGTTCGCGAGTCACCATGTGACAGCCCTCCTGGAGAGAAAGGTGGAAAAGTGTCAGATCGCGCCACCACAGACCGAGAGGGTCTGTCCGGTGACATAGCTGGAAGCCTGACTGGCGAGGAATAGCGCCGGACCGACGATCTCCTGGGGCTCTGCGGCCCGCCTCAGCATGGTGACGCTTTCGGCGTACTTGATGAATCCAGGGGTCTGCTTTTCCAGGTCGGTCATCATTTCGGTGAGGAAGGGCCCCGGCGCGATCGCGTTGACGCGGATGCCCTGCGACGCCCACTCGTCCGCCATGCTGCGCGTCAAGGCGATCAGCGCCGCCTTGCTCGAGCAGTACAAGGCCAGCTGGCCGGCGGGCCGCAAGCCTCCCATCGTGGCGATATTGACGATGGAGCCCCCACCCGCCGGGATCATGCGCTTTGCCACGGCTGCGGCCAGATGCATGGGTCCCTTGGTATTGACGCCGAAGAAACGGTCGAACATCTCCTCGCTGGTCTGGGTCAGCGGCGTCATGGTTTGCACGATGCCGGCGTTGTTGACCAGTACGTCACAACGACCGAACTTCT
>RRZU010543436.1_pt1 | contig 14070 bp, 14 predicted proteins | sample 2165561 | NCBI WGS metagenome assembly RRZU01 (sample SAMN10456909, study PRJNA506462) | wastewater metagenome | isolation source: wastewater sludge | place: USA: Moscow, Idaho
AGGTCGGCCATCGTCCCGCCCGCCGACTTGATTGCCGTCAGCAATCCCAAGAGGTCGCCCGTGCCGTCAAAGCTGTGGTAGATCGGGCTGAGTGCGTCCAGCTTGGCAATGCGCTCCTGATCTATGACTGCCTGTCGAGCAGGATCACCGCCGCCGATGAACTGCAAATCGTTGTATTTCGCCGGAGCCGATGGTGCCGCCGCCGCGCCACTGCCACCACCGAACGACGCACCGCCACCGGGCTGCGTTGCGGCTGGCTTCTGCGCAGCGGGGAACATCAGCGCCTGCAGCTTGCCGATAGCCTCGGCAACACTGAGCGTTGCTTGGTAGGTGCCGCTGGCAATGTCGATCTGCTCGCGCCAGTAATCCAGCGTTTTGTCGAGTTGCTCGATCTGCTCCTGACTGTACTTGAGCTGGCGCTCTGCCGTGGTGAGCTGTTCGCCCGTGATTTCACCGAGCGTTGACAGCTTTCCAGCCAGAACCAAGCGGTCGCGGTCGGCCTCAAACTGCGAGGTATAGGCGCCACTCGACAAGCCGCTGCGCGCTGTTCCGATGGCTTCGGACAAAGCGGCGCCATCAGGCATGTAGCCGGTTGTCTGAGCAGTGCGAAGGGCGTTGTCAATGAAGGCGTTGGCTTGCGAAACCTGCATGGCTGCCGCGCTGCCAACTTCGGAATACAGCTCGCGCACATTGCTGCGGATCGTCTCAAAAATTCCCGTGAGCGTGTCCACTGATTCAGCGGCAAGCGAGCGTTGCACTTCAATCGCTTCACGCTCGCTGGCGATGGCCTTTTCGAGCGCACTGTACGCTGCGGCGGTGAAATTGGCCGCGTCCTCAAGCGCCCATATCTGCGCCGCCATGCGCGCAAGCTCTGGAGACTCCCTCCACAGTGCGTCATATTCCTTGCCGCGCCGTCGGTCGAGCGCTTCTCGATCTTTGCCTTGCAGCACCAGCAGACGGTTTTCCAAGTCGAAGCGCTTTCCAGCGATGGACGCTGCTGCGGCTTCTGCGGCATTGGCGGTCTCTGCAAACACACCCGACAGCGCCAGCAGCACAGCGGCAAATTTCGCGCCTTCTTCACCGGCCGCCAGTTGCTCTTCCACCAGCTTTCTGTATTCTTCTTTCGTCTTTGGAAGCTTCACACCATACTTCGCCACCTCTTCCGTCAGCATCGCTGTAGTCTTGGCGGCACGCTCAGCGTCGCTATAAAAGTTTGCGTAGTAGGTGCCAGCGTTTGCAGATAGCGCGTCTATTCCACCTGCGGCTTTCATCAGGGCTTCAAAGGCTTTGTCTGTCATTCCCGCAAAGCCGTCAATGGTTTTTCCAAGATTCACAAACGACGTCTGGATCACACCGATCTGCTGCACTGTGGCTGCAAGCTGATCCATGCTCGGTGCGTCACCAATGGATTCAAGCATGGTGTCTGCCCAGCTTGGCAAATCCATATCCAGCAAGACGGTGCGGGTGTCTTTGGCAATTTCTGCCAGGTACTCTTTGTATCCTTCTTCGCCGTTGGCAAATTCACGCGGCGCCCAGCGGCTTTGGCGTGTGTTTTCCCAGTTCAGCAGCTCTTTGCCATCCTTAGAGATGCGCAGCGCGCCCCAGGCGCCATCTTTCGAGGTGTCATCAGCGAACGCTGTGGCGATTTCATACCCTGCCGTTTGTCCGAATGCCACGGCAATACCGTCCAAGGCGGTGCCGAGGCCTTGCGCAATGGCGCTGACGGCGCTGATGGTTTGATCCCCACGCTCGACGTGCCCGAAACCAGTGCCGAACTGGTTATCGATGTTGTCGTTCGGGTTGTAGGAGGGCAAACCCTCTTCGTTGTCTCGGAATCCCAGACTGGTGCGCAAACCACGCGCGCCGCTGTACTGCGCTGCGCCGCCCGTGTGGTACGTGCCGGAGTCGTCAAGGCTGCTGACAATCGAAGCGATAGCGCTGATACCCAAGGCGATGGGACCAAGCGCACCGGCAATGGTGCCGATACCGCTCATGACGGACCCGGCACCGATCATCTGGCCGCCTGCGCTCAGCGTTGCGCCAAGGCCGTTGGCAAACAGGCTGGTGGCGCCATAGCTTGCACCAATGCCCAAGGCGCTCACGCCGCCAAGGGCATTGCCCAGCACCGATCCGCCCATGCTGGTGAGCATGCTGCTGCCCGCTGAGCTTGCCGCGCCACTCACAGCGCCGTTGATGGCGCCAGAAATCGGGCTCAACGCCGCACTAACGACGGGCCGCAGCACCATCGTCTTAAACATGTTGACAACCGTGTCGCGCAGGTTCTTTGCAAAGTCCTTGCCGGACTCGAAGCCGCGCATGAGGGCATCTGTCAGCGATTGATTGATGCTGTCGGTGGTTTTCTGCCATTCGTCCTTTGCGGTCTTGGCGGCATCAACTGAGGCGTTCTTCACGCCCTTTGCGCCCAGCAGTGCGTTGCGCTCTTTCAGCGCGTCAATCTCGGACGCCAGCGCGATTTCAACGCGGGTTTGCGTGCCGGTGATGGCGCTCTGGCGCTCCAGCTCTGCCAGGGTGGCCTCTTTCGTCAGGATGATGACGTCATTGCGCTGCTGCAAAACCAATGTCTGCTGCTCAGTGCTCAGGCCGATCAACTCGATTTCTTCGCGCAGCGCGTCGTTCTGCGATTGCAGGCTGTCGGCAGCGCGCTCCATGGATTGGATGGTCTTGATGCGCTCTGCTGCGGCTTCGGCGTAGGCTTTTGATAGCGCCTTTGCCGCTTCTCCCGCTTCTTCGCTGGCAATCTTGCCCTCGAACATGGACGCCACAACAGCGCGTTGCGAGTTGCTGAAGCTGGCCCATGCAGGGCTACCGGCCAGCGCGAGAAACTCGGTCTGGGCCTTGTTGTAGCCCATCTGAGCTGCTTCTGCTTCAGCAGCGGCGCGGGGCAGTTCGTCGGACAGCTTCTTGATGAGCTTGTCGTATTCGGAGATGGTTTCTTTCACACCACGGCCTGCGCCAGACGATGCCCCGGCTGGGATAGCCCGTGGCGCACTGCCGCCCAAGTCAACCCGGCGCGGGTCAGTGGCCGCCGATGCGTTGCGCGTGGCGTAGCGGGCGTATTCTTCCTGCGCCTTGCGGGCGTTAAGAATGCGTTTCTCTGTTGCGTCAATCTGGCGCCGCGCTTCTTCGGCGTCTGCGACCATTTCCTTACGAATCGCCCGGATAGCATCTAACTCAACAGAACGCCCCTTGGTGATGACATCAAACAACATGAAGGCGCCGCCGCCACTTTTGGCGAACTGTGCTATTTGTGCAACCAATCCGCCAATTTCATTGCCGGTTTGCTTCAGTACATAGGCCACATTCGCGCCCAGCACCGCCACCGTCTCAAATGCTGTAGCCAGCCCACTTTGAATTGTGGACAGCGCGCCGGTATCGCGGCCTGCATCCTGAGCGGCCCCACCGAGCGCCCGCAGAATCGTCGTTGCATCTTCCAGCGCGCCATTGGCCAGCGTCACGCTATCGAAGATCAGCCCGCCGACATTGTTCGTGCTGACGGTGCGGAACAGCTCATCCCATGTGTCACCCAGCGCGGCAATGGTGCCGTCGAGCGTCTTGGCCCGCTCTTCCATGGCCCCGCCAAACGAGGTGTTGCCAATGTCTTCGAGGTACTTGGTTATGTCGGCTGCGCTGTTCCGGATCGTCGTGGTGACGCCTTGGAACGTGAGGGAGACGTTATCGCCCTCCTTCTTGGCCTTGATGCCAAATTCTTTCAGGCGCTCAAATTCGCCCGTGCTGGCATCGGCCACAGCCTCAATCATCTGGTTGAGGTCTTTGCCCATCGCGGACGCTGTGTTGCCAAAGCTGGTCAGTGCCGCGCGTGTGGGGTCGAGGCCCAGCGCCTTCATCTTCACAAAGCCCTGTGTCGCCTGCGCCAGGCCGAACGGGGTTTCTTTGGCGAAGTCTTTCAGCCACGCCATTTCCCGTTCTGCGGCTGCGCTGCTGCCTGTGACGGTTTTCAGGCTGGAATTGAGGACGTCGAATTCGCGCTGTACGGAAACGACTTTGCCGAGGAATCCAGTGATGGCCGCGCCAGAGAACGCAGCAGCAACCAACGGCCCCACTTTGCCAAGGCTGGCAGTCCACGAATCAGCAGCGGTCTTTGCCTGCAGCGTCTTGGACTTTGCGGCGTCGATTTGGTCAAGGATGGGCTTGATCGCGTTGCGGCTGATGCCGCGCGTGTCTGCCAAGGCTTCGTAATACTCGCGGCTACCCTTTGCCCCGGCCTTCTGTTCTGCCAGCAGGCGCTGCAAGCTGCCTTGCATGTTCTTGGTGGCTCGCTCTACGTCCTTTGCCGCCTTGTCGCCACCAGCGCCGATGCTGCCAATGCCTGCGCCAGCGTCTTTCCCGGCCTTCTGCGCGGCATCGCCAAGGTCTTTGAGCGAACGCTTGGCCTTGCCCACGCCCGCCTCAACACCAGACGCATCCGCGCCGATCTTGATCTCTGTGTTTAGGTCAGACATTAGGCCTCTGAAACGAAAAAAGGCCCACCAAAAGGCAGGCCCATAAATGAGAAAACCCGCACCAGGCGGGTTGTTTGATGCTGTCAGTAAGCTATTCTTTTGATAGCCATTCGTAGGTCTTGCCACCTACCACCAGAAGGAAGCCAGCGATAAAGCTCCAAGACATGGCCTGCGGGTCGCCGCGTGTAGAGCAGGAAACGATGCCCATAACCAGAAGCACACAACCCGCAAGCTGGGCACCGCGTGAGACTTTCAAAGATTTGCGCATCGCGCCCTCCATATGGTGAAGGCCCTATATTACTTCTTCGCCATCTCTTCTAGTGCGATTCGCTCCATCGCCTGCAAATCGCAAAACATCGCGTCGCGCTCTGCGTCTGTCTTGTCCCTGTGCAGTCTGTCCATTGTCGCGAATACGGCCGTGTAATCAAGGCCTGTAGCGCCACCCATTCCAACGCGCCATTGTGTTTGCACCGCGCAGAATAAATTGAACTGCGGCCAGTTTTCGGGCCATACCTCAAATATGTCTACGTTGAAGTCTTCCGGCTCATACCCTGCCGCCCGCATCTCTGCCTCTGTGGGCGGCCTATCAAAGTAGGCCCGAACCGCGCCAATCAGTTTCCCAGGCGGGCCGCCGTCAGTTCAGAGAGATACTTTTCAATGATGACGCGGGCCGATCCGATGTAGTTTTGCAGCAGCATTGCCACAGACTCTTTGCCGAATGCGTCATCCAACTCCCAGCCGGATGCTATGTCAAGGATGACTTCCACATCTTCGCGGTCGCCCATGGTTTCAATGAACGTTTTGAATTCGTCCTTGGTGCGGCCTTTGAAATTGAACTCTACGGCCACAGGTTTTTTTCCCGGCACCGGGATAAGAACGTTGGCTTTGAATGTCGGGGAGGCGGTGAGAATGAGTTTTGCCATGATGGTCTTTCGCAGGGTTTTGAAAGCGCCCGTGCGCACCCGGCCCTTTCCCAGCGAAGGAAAGAAGCCGGATGCGTCGGCGCTGGTGGTGGCTTGCGCCAGAAACACAAAAGCCCTCACTGCGGAGGGCTGGCGCTTAGGCGCTGTAGCGGGTCAGACGGCCATTGCCGTTGATCGAGACGGTGTTGGTCATGATCGAACCGTCAGCCAGCTTCACGTTCTCGTTGAACGCCACGCGGCAAGGGGTGTAGATCGTGGAACCAGACTTGAGCGTCTTTTTCAGCACGGTGTCGGTCTGCACTTCGGACAGGTTCACCAGAGCGGCATAGCTGGCATGGCCGAACTCGTCTGCGTCAATGTCGAAGGTTTCAGTGATGGCGGTGAAGCCGTCATTGATGTTTTCCTCAACGTCACTTTCCAAGAACTTCACGGAGATGTTCTTGGCTTCGCCGCCGCTGTTGCTGGGGTTCAGAATCTTGTTGATCTGCTGGAATGTGCTGATCTTGCGAACCGTGCCACCGCCAGAGCCAAGGGGGTAAAACTCCTGGTTGGTGGTGTTGATGCCCTCAGCCACAAAGGCGTCTGTGGTAACGGACTTCACCTTGGCGACGCGGCGGTTCAGCCGGCCCCAGCCGGAGTAGAGTTGCACGATGTCGCCTACTTGGTAGCCGTGCGCGGTGCAGGAAACCGAGGCTTCGACCGCGTTGGAGATGGCGCTCACAGCCTTGGCGGCTGCAAAGACGGTGGCCAGGGAGAAAATAGTGCCGGTTGGTACGCTTGCCATGATGTGTGGCCTTTCTGTTGTTGACGTGCCCGCAATGGGCGTAAAAAAACCCGCAGGGCCTTCGCCGTGCGGGGTGCTGAAAGCCCATGCGGGCACAAACGAAAAAGGCCCGCCGAAGCGAGCCTTAGTCAGTTGTTTTGTGTGCTATCTGGTCGTCCAGATCGAGAAGTCTTGATGGCTTGAATAGAGCGCCGTGTCCTGCTCATAGCCGGAAATACGGGCACCGATGGCGGACGCCTGAATCAGTGGCGATGACTTAACCGCTGCCTCTACCTGTTTGGCAAGGTTGGCAGCCGCAAATCTCGAAGCGCCCCAGCACACAACCTGCATACGGGCGTTTTCCTTGTCCGGGATCGTGCCCTCTGTGTAGTTGATGACTTCGCCGCCCACCTGCTGCATAACGATGCGCGGGAGCAATGCACCTGACGGGGCAACATCCAAATAGACGCGGCCCGATACCAGCGGCGAGAGCAGCGAAACAAGGATTGGTTCTGCGCTCATTTCGTGGCCTTATTCACTTCTTCGGCCATGCGCTCTTGAACGGCCTGTAACGCCTTCGCCCGTGCTGCGTCATAGGCGGGGCGCAGGAACGGTTTGGCAGCCATGCGCGATGTGCCAAATTCGACAAACCGGCCATAGAAGGCGTGCGACTTGTTCCACGATATGCGGTAGCTGGCCCTGCCATCGCCGCTTTCCTTGTCGGCAAAGGCCTGGTAAATCGCCTTACGCAATGTGCCTGGAGTGAATGTCTGCTTCTTACCCTTGGTGCTATGCGCCTTGGCAGACACCGGAACCCGCTGCTTTACCTCTTCGTAGAACACCTGTGCGCCAGCCTGTGCGGCGGGGCGTGCGCCCTCTTTTGCGGCCTTGGTGATGATGTCCAGCTTGGCGGCGATCTTGGAAAAGTCGAAGGCGATGGAGATCATGCAACCACCTTCGCCACCAGATCAACAAACTCACGCCGCGCCAAATCAGGCATTACCGCCTCGATCTGGTACACCGCCAGCCCAATCAGCACGCGCATTCCTGCCGTGATGTCGCTGCGAAATCGGATGCGAATGCTGGCGCGCACGGTTGAAACTTCCGCGTCTGCTTTGATGGCTTCGGACCCGCTCAGATGCCGTATGTTAGACCACACGGTCGCGTGCGTTTCCCAGCCTTCGGGCAATGGTTCGCCCCAGTCGTTCGTTCCACCTGTGCGGCGTTGGATTACGCAGCGGGTGTTGAGGCGTCCGGCTTGCATCAAACCCCCCACATCTTGTAGGTGTCCAGCAGGCCGTCGGCAAAGTTCTGCGCCACCACAGGCCGCTCGGCACTGCGTTCGCGCTGCGCGTACAGGTCGCCAATGGCCAGCAAAATCCAATGCCGAATCGGAGGCGGCACATCCGCCGCCGTGGCCCCATAGCCCGCCGTGTAATCCACCGTCACCGTGTTGATGCGCCCGCTCTGCGTGCTGGGCCAAGCCTTGCCCGGTGCGGGCACCAGGTAGCCCGGATCGCTCACCGCGTCCAGCACGTAATCAGCCGGGGCCAGCGTCTGCTGCACACCGGTGGCATCCCAATAAGTCAGACTCTGCACGCTCACAATCGGCGGCATGGTCAGCTTGATCGCATCCGGGAAGCCATCCATCGTCAAGCGCCAGGTGGTGGACACCAGCGTGCGTTCCAGGCGCTCTTCAGCCGCCACCCGCGCCACGCCAATCAGGCCAGTGATGTAGGCGTCCTCGTCCGTGCCATCCACCCGCAGATGCGCTTTGGCATCGGCCAGCGTCACAGGTTCGGTAGCCGGGCTGCCAGTTCGTTTCGGTGCGGTCATCGTGTTGTGTTTGTCATGTGCGGCCGGGCCGCGTTTACTGTTTCGGGTCGCACCAGCGCAGCCATCGCTGGCCGGGAGCAGCCATTCGTGGGCCGGTTATAGCCACTACCGGTCGGCAAAGCTTGAAGCGGTGCCAAAGTCAAAGCCAACCCTGCCACAACATCCCCGCCCTGCTCCTGCGCATCAAGAAAAGCATCAATCTGCACCGATGCCGCCGCCACGAAAGCGTCAACACCATCCTCCGCCGCTGCCATCAAGCCAACAATGGGCAGCGGCACCAACTCGCCGCCCGTGCCGGTGAATGTGTCCCCGCCCGCCTCCTGCACGGCGGCAGAGCCAGCCACCCAAACGGCACCCGAGCCAGTCAGCACATCCGACCCGGCGTCGAACACCGACATGGAGCCGACCACACCCACCGCGCCCACCGCCGTCAGCGCGTCGGCTGCAACCTCTTGGGCAGCCATCACACCCGAAACGATCAGACTGCCAACACCGGCAAAAGCATCGATGCCCTGCTCAGCCAAAAAAGCCACACCAGTGACCGCCACAGCCGCAGTACCAGCGAAGCCGTCCGGCCCATCCTGCGCAGCTACCGAGCCAGAAATGCCCACTGCAACGAAAGCTGTCAGTGCGTCAGCGCCAGACTCTTGCGCCGCTAGACCGCCCTCAACCGGCGTGCCCAGCGTGGAGCCGCTGCCCGTGAAGGCGTCGGTGCCAGACTCGGACAGCGTGGCAGAGCCAGTGATGGCCACCATCCCCAGGCCAGAAGCCGTGTCCTGGCCATCCTGAGCCGTCAAGCTGCCCGCCACCACCATGGCGGCAGAGCCGGTGAACGCATCAGTGCCAGCCTCTGTTGCGGTGAGTTGGCCAGCAACCGCTACAGCGCCGGTGCTGGTGATCGTGTCGCTGCCCGATTCGGTGGCCGACAGGGAGCCAGTGATGCCCTCGGCTGGTGGCGCCGCTCCCGTGAAGTAGTCCGCACCAAGGACGACTGACGCCTGGGGTGCATCCCATATGTCCGAGCCGCCGCGCAGGCCCACAGGCAGTTCGGTCTGCGCGAGTTTGATCGTCATGGCTTACCCGTGGGCAATCTTCCCGCCGCCGCGCACCGTGCCCGTACTGGTGGTGCTGCACAGTTCGATCAGCGAGAGGCAAGACGAGTTGAATATCTCGGGAAGGCCAAGCTGCGCCCAATCGAATGCCTCCATCTTGTTCGCTAGTAGCAACGGCATCGTCATGCGTGGGCGCGTTGCGGTGAAGCCAAAGCTGCCCGCCGTGCCGGTGGATGCGCTTAGCGTCACCGTGTCGATGGATCGGATAAACTTGCCTGCCGCCGCTGCGGGGATCAGGTTGTTCAAGGGAATCATGCGCCCAGCACGCACCGTGCCGCCCGCCGCGAACGTGGTCAGGCTGCCGGTAGTGCCGTCGTTGTATGTGACGGCCACCGTGGCGTTGGATGCGGTCGCGCCCGTGTCGGTGTACCACTCGGCCCACCACTGCACATCGGAAAAATTGGAGTCACCCCGGCGCTTCACCATGTTATCTGCAGTCACGCCATTCAGGTTAACGCTGACCGTTTGCGCGATGGTGACGATGCCACTCAAGCCGCCCATGTGCATCAGGCGGTCATGAATCTCGATGGTCACGGCGCTATTGCTACACACGGCGTTGGCCCAGGCGCCGTAGCTGGTGGCTGGCGCTGTTTGCTGTGCAAAGTTCATGGACCCGGTCAGTTCGTTGTTGCACGTCCCTGCATTCGCAGGAATGGCGCCCTGCCCAGGCTGGCCGGTGGCACGCCACAGACTGAGATACTGGCCCGCAGCCGCGTTGGCGATATTGGCCTTGTCGATGACGATGCGACTGGCGTTGTTGCCCATCGCGTCGATCAGTTGGTCGCGTGTGGTGATGGCCATGCTACCCCTTACGCGGCGTGCTGAATGCTGGCGGTGGTGATCGTCACCCCCTGCCCAATGGCGATATTCGTGTTGTCCACAATGAAGTCAGCCCCCGAGGTGCCAACCGTCAGGCCAGACACCACCACCACATCAGCAGAGGTTGTGATTTCCGCCTTCGCAGCAGCCCCCGCTGCCGCGCCCGTGGTGTTCAGAATGCCCGCCGTGCCGCCGTTGGCGTCACTGAACGTCAACGTGTCGCCCGATACCGTGCCAGCAGTGGCAGCCAGGGTGAATGTGGCCAGCAGCGCATCGGCAGCGGTGCGGAACTTGATCTTCCCGCTGGTGCCGATCTGCGTAACCACCGCATTCATTCGGGCGGTCTTGGTGGCAGTTGAATAGGTGACGGACATGGTGTTTTCCTCTTGTGTTCAAAACTGATCTGAAAAGCACCCTCATTCGAAGGCGCTTCACGCATCAGGCTTTCAAGCCTTCGGCGTAGGCCACAGCATCCGGGTGCGGGTCAACATGGCCGGATGCGACGGCCACGGCCAGCGCTTCGCCTTCCAGCTCAATCACGTCATCGGGCTTGCCGTAGTGGCCTTCGACCAGCACGCGCACTTTCGTGGCCTGGGCTTGTTTTTTGGTTGCCATGTGGGTTCCTTGTCGAATCGCAATGAAAAAGCCGCCAAGCGGTGAGGCGGGCGGCTTTTGCTTGGGACTGCTTAGGTCGCGGAGTTGGCGTAGGAGCGAATCGCGGCGCCGTTGTCCACCATGTTGGCGCCGGAGCGGCAGAACGCCACAAAGCCGACCTGGCCCTTGAGGGTGAAGACGGAATCGGTCATGCGGAACAATGTGACGTCCATCACGTCACGGATCAGGTACTTGCCGAAGTCACCGAACAGAACCGACTTGGCATTGGCCGCCATGACGGGCATGTACTGATTGATGACGATTTCGCGGCCCAGCAGGCGGTCAGGCGCCCCGCCGGGGTTGCCGGTTTCGTAGCCTGGCACAAAGATGGGGCGGCCTTGGGTGTCCTTGATCTTGCGCAGCGCCTTCAGGGTGGCGTCGTTCATCATGTAGCGCGCGGCGGCACGGTAGGCTGGGTCTACCGAGTGCTCCAGATCAACCAGGTCGTCATAGATGACGGAGGTAGTTTGGCCGGTCGTGCCCACCTTGCCAGCGGTCGAAGCTGCGATAACGCCCTTTGGCTGGCCGGTGCCGGTGCCCAAAACGTGGTGGCGGTCTTGGATGCGGCCAAGGCGCAGGCGCAGCAGGTTTTGGATGTAGGCCTCGATGTCAAACATGCTGTCTTGCAGCAGCTCGAATGGCAGGGCGATGCTCTTGGAGCTGTACTTGTACACGTCCAGCGATGCTTGCCCGAAGGTGGTTTCCAGCGCCGTCACAGAGGCGTTCTGGCCGACGATTTCGCCCTCTTCTGCCGTGGCGTCAGTGGTGGGGAACAGCATTTGCGCGCCGGTCGAGGTGCGGATGTTGCTCGCAACGCTGCGCACGCTGCCCGTAGCCTTGAGGGCTTCGATCAGTTGGCGGCTGAATTCCGTGGCAACGGTGAAGCCGCCCTCGGAGCCGGTAGTGGTGGACATGGCCGCGCGAATGTCGGGGTTCTGGCGCGCGAACATGGCATTGCGCTGCTCTTGCGTCAGGGCCGACAGGCCGCCCGAGAGCATGGCGCGCAGGGCAGAGGTTTCGTCGGGTGCGCCGCCGTTGCGGGTGGCCGCGTTCATGGCGGCTTCGTGCTCGGATTGCGCGTCCCCGGCCACTTGGTTGATGCGGTTTTCGCGGGCGATTTCGCCGTCGATGGCTTCGACCTCTGCCAGCAGGGCGTCCAATGCGGATGCATCGGCAGCATTCATGCGCTGGTCAGAGGGGGTCTTGGCGTTGAGGTCGTGGGCGGCCTTAGCCTTTGCGTCACGCTGGGCGCGCAGTTGCGCGAGTTTCGATGCCATGGTGTGGCCTTTCTTGGTTTGCTTCGCCCGCAAGGGGCTAAAAAAAACCCGCAGGGCTTTTTGCCGTGCGGGGTGCTGTGAAGCCCTTTGCGGGGCACAAAAAAACCGCCTCTAGGGCGGTTCAGTTGTTTGGTGCGCGATGCGCGTTACTGGTTAAGGAGCGACAAGACGCGCAGGCGCTGGGCCTGGCGTTTGCGGTGGTCTTCGCTTGCCATGGCTTCAGGCCCTGGCGCCGGTTCTGGCGTGGGCGCGGGAGCGCGTTCTGCCTTTGGGGCGTTGTCGTAGGCAGACAGGTTCCACGCACCGGCCTTTGCCTCTGCCTCTGCAATCGAGGTGGCAAAACCAGCATCAAGGGCTTCTTGCGCGGTGAACCACGTCTCTGCAGCCATCCATTCGCTGATCGCGGCCACATCCTTGCCCGTCTTCTCTGCGTAGGTCTCTGCCAAAGTTCCATCGATCTTGTCTAGCAAGTCGGCTTCTTTGCGCAGGTCTTCCGCATTGCCCCACATGCCCGTCCATGCCTTGTGAATCATGAACATGGCGCCATTTGCCATGATGACTTCATCACCGGCCATGGCGATGAACGTGGCCGCGCTGGCTGCCAGGCCGTCGATATGCACCACCACCTTGCCTTTGTGGGCGCGCAGGGCCTGCTCCATGGCGCGGGCGGCAAACACCGACCCACCTGGGCTGTTTACATGCAAATTGATGGTGGATTGCTTGCCCACCGCGTACACGGCTTTGACAAACGACTCAGGAGCTACCCCGCCCCACCATTCGGCCTCTTCTTCGCTGGAAACGATCTGGTCATACAGGAAGATGTCAACCTCGTTCGCGTCATCCTTCGCAACCACTTCAAACCGGCGTGCGCTGGCCTTTCGGTTGTCGGAATAGAGCTTATTCAGTCGGCTTTTCATTCGTGTCCTTCCCGTCGGCCTTGCCGGGGTTCATTTGCAGGTTTTCATGCGGCGGCATGTTTTCGAGCCTGCGCACTTCGTTGGCATCCATAAATGGCATCTCACCAGCCCGGCCCATGGCGATGCGGTAGGCCTCATACCGGCCCTTCAAGTCGCCGCGCTCCAGGGCCGCCGTGATGTGCTCCACAAAGAAGCGTTCGCGCACCGGCCACAGCTTGCGGTTGATTTCTTGCGCCATTGGCGTGAGGTGCCGTTGCAGTGTGTAGCGAACAAACCCGATACCCTGTGATTCAATGCCGCTTCCCCAGCTTGTGGTTTTGTCGGTGTGACCGACCATGTGCGGGGGGACACCTAAAACGCGGCAGGTTTCTTCTACTGTGAACAGCCTTGTCGCAAGGATTTCGGCGTCCTTGCTGTTGACGGAGAGCTGGGCAGGCTCCAGCCCACCGGACAGGATCAGCGGGCCGCGCGGGCCGTTTTGCGCGCGCGAGCGCAGCGAAGCGGTCAACTGCGTCAACTGCTCGGCCGTGAGTTTTGCCGCTGTTTTCAGGGCGTAGTCAAAGTTTGCGCCACCGGCAAAGAATTGCCCGCTGAATTGCTGGGCAGAGATGGCGGTGCCGATGGCTTCGCGCGCGGCGTAGGTGATCGGGCTGGGGCTGGTCAGGCCGTCAAAACCCAGGCTGGGCAGGTGGATCATGTCCGCGCTGTCTAGCGTGTATGGCGCTTCGCCGCTCTTTGTCACGCGGTACAGCAGCTTTCCCTCATGCCTGAACGGGTGCACCGACAACGGGTGCAGAGGCTCCCACCCAAGCACCTGATTACTTCGGCTGCCTCGGATCAAACGCCCGAAGCCATCGCCGTAGAACAGCTTGGCGCTGATGATGTACTCGATAGCGGCAGAACTCGTCCAACCTTCGCTGGCCTGCTCGTTGAACAGCCACCAATAGGGATGATCTGCCTTGTCACGGCCCTCTGCCGTGCGCTCGAACACGCCCAAAGGCAGCGTTGCGATGGCCCCGGCAATCAGCGACACGCATCCATAAACGGCGGACACCTTCATAGCCGAATCCGCCGTGACGGACGCGCCGGAAGCTGCCACGGAAGATGCGCCGATCATGGCCGTCAATTCGCTCAAATTCAGGCTTCCTGTGCTGTTTTCACCCAGCGCAACAATGCCCGCGCGTTCCGCCGCGCCTTCGCGCTCAGACAGCCATGCCCCGAGAACTCGGCTGCCTTGCGGCCTGGCAGTCAAATTCATGGTTTGGGTCATGAGTAAATGTCTAGTGAA
>RRZU012898014.1_pt1 | contig 14066 bp, 15 predicted proteins | sample 2165561 | NCBI WGS metagenome assembly RRZU01 (sample SAMN10456909, study PRJNA506462) | wastewater metagenome | isolation source: wastewater sludge | place: USA: Moscow, Idaho
CGGTTGTCGAACCGGCTGCGGTCACCACCGCCTTCGCGCGGCTCGAAACGGCCACGGTCACCGCCACGGCGTTCATCGTTGCCGCCAAACGGCTTCGGACCGCGGTTGTAGCCACCTTCTCCACGCGGCGTGAACGGGCGCTTGTCGCCACCGTCACGGGCATCAAACCGGCCACGGTTGCCACCTTCGCGGTTGTCGAACCGGCTGCGGTCACCACCGCCTTCGCGCGGCTCGAAGCGGCCGCGATCACCGCCACGGCGTTCGTCATTGCCGCCGAACGGCTTCGGGCCGCGGTTGTAGCCGCCCTCGCCACGCGGCGTGAACGGGCGCTTGTCGCCACCGTCGCGGGCATCAAAACGGCCACGGTTGCCGCCTTCGCGGTTGTCAAACCGGCTGCGGTCACCGCCGCCTTCGCGCGGCTCGAAACGGCCGCGATCACCGCCACGGCGTTCGTCATTGCCACCAAACGGCTTCGGGCCGCGGTTGTAGCCGCCCTCACCACGCGGAGTGAACGGGCGCTTGTCGCCACCCTCACCGCGGGGGGTAAACTGGCGCTTGTCGCCACCGTCACGGGAATCAAACCGGCTGCGGTCACCACCGCCTTCACGCGGTTCGAAGTGGCCGCGATCGCCGCCACGGCGTTCGTCGTTGCCGCCGAACGGCTTCGGGCCGCGGTTGTAGCCACCCTCGCCTCGCGGGGTGAACGAGCGCTTGTCACCGCTGCCGGACTGGCCGAACCCGCCTTGCGGCTGGTCACGGCGGGTCCGCGCGACGGGTTGGCGCGCGGTGTTCTGGTTACTGTGTTTCGGTTTCGACATGTTCGGAACTTTCTTGTATGTCTGCGGCCGCCGCTTCGGCGCCGGTCGCGGTATTCATGGCTTCGGGCAATACGAGGGTGCCCAGGTCGGCGAGGGGCGGCAGGTCCTTGAGCGACTTCAACCCCAGGTCATCGAGAAACTTGTGTGTGGTGGCGTACAGCCCTGGCCGGCCGGGTACGTCCTTGTGGCCGATCACTTCAACCCAGCCGCGCTCGGACAGGGTCTGCATGACATGGCTTGATACGCTGACGCCGCGGATCGCTTCGATGTCGCCACGGGTCACCGGCTGGCGGTAGGCCACGATGGCGATGGTTTCCATCACGGCCCGCGAGTAGCGCGGCGGTTTTTCCGGGTTGAGCCTTTCAAGGTAGGGCTTGAATTCGGCCCGCGCCCTGAAGCGCCAGCCACTGGCGAGCTTGACCAGTTCAATGCCGCGACCGCGCCATTCGCCCTGGATTTCCTCGACCATCTCGTAGATCAGCCCGGACTGCAAGGGTTCGCTGAAGAGCCGCTTGAGGTCGTGCACCGTCAGGGGATCGGTCGCGGTCAGCAGCGCCGTTTCGATGACGGTCTTGAGGTATTTGAGGTCGGTGATCGTACTCATGCCAGTGTTGCAGGACAGCCGGTCAGCGGTGCAGTTCGCCGGCGGCTTCCGGCTGCCACACGACATCCAGCACGGTCAGCCGGGTATGGCCGCCGTCGGGCAGCGGCCAGTCGATGGCCTGCCCGGCCGACAGGCCCAGCAAGGCGGCACCGACCGGTGCCAGCACCGACAGCTGGTCCGGCGCACCGGTCATGTCCTTCGGATAGCAAAGCTGGAATTCGCGGGTGGCGCCGGCCGCATCGGCAAAGCGCACGCGCGAATTCATCGTCACCACACCAGCCGGCATGTCCTGCGGGTCCACCACATCGGCACGGGCAAGCTCGGTTTCCAGCTGGCGGGCAGCCGGAAACTCGCGGGGGTCGACCTGCTCGAGCAGATCTTCCAGGCGATCGAGGTCAAGGCTCGAAATAGTCAGGGAGGGCTGGGTCATGGTGCGATTTCCGTAAAAAATTCAGCCAGACAAGCAAAAACGGGCTGCCCCGCGGCAACCCGTCATTCTGCGGCGCATTCTACCTGCAAACCGGGCACGGAGCCACCGGGCCATGGCAACAGGGCGGGCTGTTTCCACGCCTCGGGCAAGACCGGCCAGCAGGCTCCGGCCTCGGGTGCCGACACATAGCGCCACAGCCGGCCGTCCAGCACGAAACCGATTCCGTAGCTGTGCAGATAGCCGCGGTCTGGCACCTCACGGCCGGGTTCTTGCGGATGGTAGAGCGGATCGCCCCAGATCGGTGCGCCCAGGCTTTTGAGCGCCACGCGCAGCTGGTGCGTGCGCCCGGTGCGCGGACGCAGCAGGAACAGGCGCCGGCCGTCACCCGCTGCCGCCGAAAAAAACTGCGTGACTGCCGGGTCCTGCCGGGTCGGCAGCAGTTTCCAGCTAGCCCGCCGGCTGCGTTCCATGTCGCCGATCACCCAGCCCTGCTTCTTGCGCGGACTGCGGTCCGACAGGGCCAGATAGAATTTTTCCACCTGCCGGGCGGCCAGAGCCTGCCCCAGCGCGGCCGCCGCATCTGCCGAGCGCGCCACCAGCAGCAGGCCGGAAGTCATTGCATCCAGCCGGTGCACCAGATGCAGCGTATCGCAGCCGGTATCGTCCCGCAGCCGGTCCATCAGCCCGGCCGCCTCGCCGTCGCGGTGTACATGCGTTCCCGGCGCCTTGTCGATCACCAGAAACGCCGCCTGCTCGTCCACCAGCCGGTACATGGCATCCTCCTTGGCAAAAGGGCCGGATTATACGGCCGACAGCGCCCGCAGGCGCGCCGCCGGCGGTTCGGCCAGCACGCGCCGGACCGCCCAGCCGCCGGCCAGCAACGCCGCCAGCCCGCACAGCCCCACGCCGGCCAGCAACAGCCACGGACTGGGCAGCAAGGTCAGGTCCAGCACCCAGAAACCCACCGCCCAGCCCAGTGCCCCCGCGCCCAGCGCAGCCAGCACGCCGGCCAGCACGCCCAGCCACAGGAACTCGCCCAGCAGCACCGCCAGCAACTGGCGCCGGGTCGCCCCCAGCGTGCGCAGCAATGCCGCGTCGCGCGCGCGTTCGGCCTGGGTGGCCACGGTCGCCGCCACCAGCGTGACCAGACCGGCCGCCAGCGTGAAGCCGAACAGGAATTCCACCGCCTGCGCCAGCCGGTCGGTGAGCTGGCGCACCTCGTTGAGCAACGCGGTGACATCCACCACCGTCACGCCGGGAAAACGCGCCAGCGCCTGCTCGAACGCCACCAGCCGGTCGGGCGGCAGGTAAAAGCTCGACACCAGACTGGCCGGTTCGCCAGCCAGCAGGCCAGGACTCGCCAGCACGAAGAAATTGACCCGGAACGAATCCCAGCGCACCTCGCGCAGGCTGGTCACCGGCGCCCGGACCGTCCGGCCCGCCAGATCGAACGACAGCGTGTCACCCACGCGGATGCCCAGTGTACGGGCCAGTCCGGCCTCGACCGAAAACGCCGCTTCCTGGCCACCGCCGGACCAGAACCGTCCGTCCGTAACCCGGTTGGCCGGCGGCAGCGCCGCCCGCCACGACAGGTTGAATTCACGCTCGGCCAGATGGCGCGCCCGCTGGTCCGGGTACTGCTCCGGCACCACCGGCCGGTCACCGATCGCAGTCAGGCGGGCCCGGTACATCGGCGCAAACTCCGGCACCGGCAGCGCCAGCTCGCGGAACATGGCCGACAGCGGCCCGACCTGGGCGGGCTGGATGTTGATGGCAAAACGGTTGGGCGCATCGGCCGGCAGCTGGCCGCGCCAGGCATCCAGCAGGTCACCGCGCACCAGCGCCACCGTCAGGAGGGCCATGCCGCCGACTGCCAGCGCCATGGCCTGCAATCCGGCCAACCACGGTCGCCGCGCCAGCAGGCGCAGGCCGAATCCCACGCCCACGCCACGGCTGGGCAAGCGGGCCAGACCCGCCAGTGCCAGCCGCACCAGCACCGCTACCACCAGGGCAAAGCCGGCAAAGCCGGCCATGCCGACCCACGCCAGCGTGGCGTCACCGATCAGCGGCCACGCCAGCAGCATCAGGCAGGCCAGCGCCACCCCGGCCACGGCCCAGCCGGCCGGCGTCTGCTGCACGTCCTCGCGCAACACGGCCAGCGCCGGCGTCCGGGTCAGGGCCAGCAGATACGGCGCGGTCAGCCCCAGTACCAGCACCAGCCCCAGCGCCGGTGCCAGCAGCCATACCGGCCAGGCTGCCGCCGGCAGGGTCACGCCGGCCCATGCCGCCAGTCGTGCTGCCAGCCACATCTGGGCCATGCCGCCCGCCAGTGCCCCCAGCAGGGCTGCGGCACCCGCCGCCAGCAACAGCTGGCCGGCAAACACGGCCAGCCGCAACCGCCGCGTGGCGCCCAGCGTGGCCAGCACGGCCGCCATGCGCGTATGCCGCCCCAGCCAGTGACGAGCCGCCAGGGCCACGGCCGCAGCGGCCAGGCCCACGGTAGCCAGCGCCGTCAGCCCCAGAAAGCGCCCGGCCCGCTCCAGCGCCACCCGCAGTTCGGGACGCGCCTCGCGGATGTCTTCCAGCCGCTCGCCGCGCGCCAGCTGCGGCCTGAGCAGACTGGCGGCCGACGTCACCTGCGCCGGCTCACCCGCGGCCAGAAGGCGCCAGCGTACCCGGGCACCTTCACCGGCCAGCCCGGTGGCAGCCAGGTCGTCCATCGGCATCACCACGCGCGGGACGAAGTTGTAGAGGTCCAGCGCCCCGTCAGGCTCGCGCACCAGCTCGGCTGCAATGACGAACTCACGTTCGCCCAGTGTCAGCCGGTCGCCGGTCCGCACCCCGAGCGCAGCCAGCAGCCTGGCATCGGCCCAGACGGTGCCGCGGGCAGGCGCCAGCCGGCCCCGCTGCTCGCCGCCGGCAGTGGCCAGGGTGACTTCGCCGCGCAAGGGCCAGTTGGCCGACACGGCCTTGAGGTTGACCAGCCGGCCGCCGGCACTGGCAAAGGCCATCGACGGCAGGCTGGCGCTCTGGCCTACGTCCAGTCCCAGTCCGCGCAGTGCCGTCAGGCGGGCGGACGACGGCGGCCGGTCGCTGTTGAGCGACAGGTCGGCTGCCAGCAATTCGCTGGCCTGGCGCGCCAGCGCACTGTTCACCCGGTCTGACAGCAGGGCCACGCTCATCAGGGCCGCCACGGCCACGGCCACCGCGCTCATCAGCACTGCCAGATCGCCGGCACGCCACTCGCGCCAGGCCAGGCGCCATACCAGTCCGGTCATGCTGACTGCTCCTTCTCCACCAGCCGGCCACCGGCCAGCCGTACCTGGTGCGAACAGCGGCGTGCCAGCTCGGTGTCGTGGGTGACCAGCACCAGCGTCGTACCCTGTTCGCGGTTGAGTTCAAACAGCAGGTCAGCCACGAGGAGGCCGGTGTCGCCGTCGAGGTTGCCGGTCGGTTCGTCGGCCAGCAGCAAGGCCGGCCGGGAGACAAAGGCACGGGCCACGGCCACGCGCTGCTGTTCGCCACCGGACAGTTCCTGCGGCCGGTGTGCCAGCCGGTCGGCCAGGCCAACCCGCTCCAGCATGGCCACAGCCCGCGCCCGGGCATCGGACGTGCCGGCCAGCTCCAGCGGCAGCATGACGTTTTCCAGTGCCGACAGCGCCGGCAGCAGCTGGAAATTCTGGAACACGAAGCCGATCTGCTGCTGGCGCAGACGGGCGCGGCCGTCCTCGTCGAGGGCCGCCAGCGATTGTCCGGCCAGCAGCACGTCACCGTGGCTTGGCAGGTCCAGCCCGGCCAGCAGGCCGAGAAGGGTGGATTTGCCCGAGCCGGAACGGCCGACGATGGCCAGCGTGTCTCCGGCGTGCAGGATCAGGTTGATGCCGGCAAGGATGACCAGCGGCTGGCCGCCAAACACGACTTGTCGCGACAGGTCGCGGGCTTGCAGAATGACGGAACGGTTTTCGGAGGCGATCATGCGTTATGTTTTCTGGCTGTTGGCCGGTTGGACCAGTCTGGCATGCGTGCCGGCACTGGCTGCAACCGTCATGGTGTTCGGCGATTCGCTGTCGGCCGGTTATGGCCTGAAAGCGGGTGAAGGCTGGGTCAGCCTGCTGGCGCGCGAGCTTGCTCCGCGGCACCGGGTCATCAACACCAGTGTATCGGGCGAAACCTCGGCCGGCGGGCTGACGCGCCTGCCCGCTGCGCTGCAACAGCATAAACCGGATGTCCTGATCCTGGCACTGGGTGGCAACGACGGCCTGCGTGGCCTGCCGCCGGCGGAGCTGCGCGACAACCTTGACCGCATGGTGGAGCTGGCCCGGGCCCGGCGGACACGGGTGCTGCTGGTGGGTATCGAGCTGCCGCCCAACTACGGCCCGCGCTACACGCGCGAATTTGCCGCTGTCTATGATGAGGTGGCACGTAACCGCAAGCTGCCGCTGGTGCCTTCGCTGATTGCAGGTTTCGGTGCGGACCGCAGCATGTTCCAGCCGGATGCCATCCATCCGGTCGCCGCGGCCCAGCCCCGCATGCTGTCGGTAGTGAAACCGGCCTTGCAGCCTTTACTGAAAGATGCCCGATGACCGTCCTGAAAGCCTCCTTCCTCACACCGCTCCTGCTGGTGTCGGCCCTGTCGGGCTGCGCGGTGATGAACGCGCAGGAATGCCGTACCGATTCACCCGAGCAACTGGGCCTGCAGGATGGCAGCAACGGCTACACCCTGGCGCGCCTGCAATCGCGCGTACAGGCTTGCGCCAAATACGGCGTACCGTTCAACGAGCAGGCATGGATGCAGGGCTACCGGCAGGGACTGGCCGAGTTCTGCACCCCGCAAGGCGGCGAGGCGGCCGGCCTGTCCGGGCAACCCTACGTCCCCGGCACCTGCCCGGCGGCCAGTGAGCCGGATTTCCTGGCCGCCTACCGGCCGGCTTACCGGCTCTACCGGGTGCAAAGCTGCTACAACCGCTGGCGCGGCGGCTGGGGCTGGGGCTGGGGTTCGCCGTGGGGCTGGGGCGGCCCGCCGCCGGCCTTCGGCTGCTGACACAGCGTGCGTTTTTTCACACCGGCGGCTTTTCCCGACCGGCCTAGGAAAAATCCCAAACTTTGACCGGCACACTCCTGCCATCGACACCACTGATGCAGGAGCTGCCTGATGAAATCCGTTCTGATCGCCCTGATGCTCGGCCTGACTGCCACCTCTGCCATGGCTTCGTCCTGGGGGGTGCGCCACGAAATCCGCGAAGGCATCCATGAAGTCGAGCGCGCCAAGCGCGAAGGCGCACGCGAAGTCTTGCAGGAACGCCGCGAGGCAACCCGCAATTACCTTGAGGCCGACACCCCGCGCGAAAAGCGCCGCGCCATCCGTCAGGGCATCCGCGAGGTCAATCAGGCCAAGGCCCGGGCCTACCGGGACGTGGTGCAGGAAAAACGCGAGGCCCGCCGCGAAATCGCCCGCGAATACTATCGCGCCCGCTGACCGGAGCCTGCACATGACACCGATCCGCTCTGTCTTTGCTGCGGGCTGGGTTGCCACCCTGGGGCTGGCCGCCAGCCCTGCGGCCCTGGCCGGCTCGCCGGTCATGCCGGCAGGCACCAGCCTTTTTGCATCACCCGCAGCGGGTCTTGTCCCGGCTGCCGCATCACTCCAGCAGGTGGCCGCCCACGGCAGTGACCTGCGCGCCCGGCGCATCGGCGCCTATTCCGGTGCCATGCAATGGTGCAGCACGTTGCAACCGGCGCGCGCCGCCCGTTACCGGCTGGCCGGCCAGCGTGCCCGGAATGCCATGCACCTGTTGCCCGGCCACCAGCGGCGACTGGCACACGAGACACGGGACCACACCCGCCGCAGCGGGCGCTTCATGGGTGCCCGGCTGGACTATCGCCAGTGCCAGCAACTGGAACGCAACACCCGTCCGTGGTGAGCTCCGGCACGCTCAGGCGCGCCGTCAGCAGAGCACCGTCACGTTGCAGACAGTAGTCTCCGCCCATGCGGCGCATGATCTGGCGGCTGATGGCAAGGCCGAACCCGTAGCCGCCACTGGCACGCCGCACCGGCGCTCCCGCAGCAAACGCCGCCAGTGCTGCGTCAATACCGGCCTGCGCCGCTTCGGTCATGACATTGCTGACCGCCACGACAATCTGCCCGGCTTCCCGCGTCAGCCGGATCTGCAGGCAGGCACCGGGCGCCAGATGGCGGGCGGCGTTGTCGATGGCATTGCCCACGGCCCGGCTGAAGTATTCAGGATCGACCAGCGCCATGCAGTCCGTTTCCAGCCCGCTGTCCGCCGTCATGCCGCCCTGCCCTTCCAGCATCAGCGCGGTTTCAAACCAGCGCTGGCGCACGATGGCGCTGACTGACGCCGGTTGCAGGCGCAGGGCCAGCACCCGGTCCGGGTCGGCCAGACTGGCGTATTCCTGCAAGCGGGTAGCCAGGTCACGCATGGCATCGGTTTTTTGCCGTGCCATCGCCAGGTAGCGGTTGCGCCGGGCCGGATCGTCCTCGCCTTCGGCCAGCTCCAGATAACCCAGCAGGCCGGTCAGCGGACTGCGCAGGTCGTGCGACACCGCCGTCACCATTTCGCTGCGCTGCCGGGCCAGCCGGGCCTCGGCCTCGGCCTTGTCCCGCGACAGCGCCGCCATGCGGTTGAAGCTGGTTTCCAGGCTCGCCAGTTCGTCCTGCCCGCGTACCGGCAATTCCACGTCCTGGCCGGTTCCCGGCAGCTTGTCCAGCGCCGAGGAAATGCGGTTGAGCCGGCGGATCGAGCGGCGCATGACCGAGGCCAGTACGGTCAGGCCCACGGCGGTTGCCAGCAGCACTTCCAGCGCCACCAGCAGGTTGAAACGGTCCAGCAGCAAACGGATGGCCGGCGCCGCACCCCGGTTGGGCCGGTCGACCACCACCCAGCTGCCCCGGCCGAAATCGCTGCGGAAGGCCCAGTGGGCATTGGCCAGCCCCTGGATCGACAGCAACAGCGACTTGCCCGGACGCGCCCGCGGCGTACAACCGGCCAGACAGACAGAATCCGGGCTGTAAACCGACACTTCGACCGATTCGAACGGCGCCAGGTCGGCAGTGATCTTTTGCGCCAGTTGCCGGGCCTGCGGCGGGGTCAGCCCGGCCGGCAGGCGTTCGACTTCGTCCTTGAGCGCGGCGTACTGCTCCAGCCAGCGTGTGCCTGATTCCACGATCTGCTGCTGGATGGCGCTGGTCCATGGTGACATCAGCTGGTGCAGCAACGCGAAGCTGGCCAGCCCGGCCGCCACCGAAACCGTCAGCAGGGCAAAAAACCTGCCCAGCAGCGAATGCAGCAGCCAGCGCTTCATGTCGTGCTCCGCAGGCGGTAGCCAAAGCCCCAGACCGTTTCGACCAGACCGGCTCCGCCTGCCGCTCCCAGCTTGTGCCGCAGGTTGGAGATGTGCGCCATGATGGTCTTGTCCGCCACCGGGTCATGATTGTCCCAGGCACCCTGGTGCAGTTCCTCGAGGCTGAACACCCGTTCCGGCCGGCGCGCCAGCAGTGCGAGCAGGCGGAATTCGCGCTCGGTCAGCGTGACCGGCTGGCCTGCCACCCGGACCCGGCAGGTGTCCAGATCGACTTGCAGGACTCCCGCCCGCAGGCATTGCGGATTGTCCGGCACCGCAGCAGCCGGGGCAAAGCGGTTGACCCGGCGCAGCTGCGCCGTGATGCGGGCCACCAGCTCGGCCGAGGAAAACGGCTTGACCAGATAATCGTCTCCCCCGGCCATCAGCCCGGCCACCTTGTCGGCCTCGCGCCCCAGCGCCGACAGGAACAGGATCGGCAGTACGGCAGAGCGTTCGCGCAACTGCCGGCATACCTCAAGCCCGTCAGGGCCGGGCATGTTGACATCCAGCACCAGCAGGTCGACATGCTGCCGGGCCAGCAGGTCCAGCGCCGCCACACCGTCCGCCACGCAGGTCACGGCAAAGCCGTGCCGCTGCAACAGCAGGCCGAGCACGTCGCGGATATCACTGTCGTCATCGACAACCAGAATGTGGTTCATGGCGGTTTGCTACACGGTTGCACATCCTGTCAGTCTAACCAGGGCACCCGGGCAGAGGTCCGGGACAGGTTGTGGCGTTTTTCTCTTGCCAGAACGGAAGTCTCCGGTGCGACCAGGGTCGGCAAAACGTGCGAAATACCGGGCATGCCACCGGTCAGGCAAGCGCTGGCCAGCCAGTTCCGCTACCCACGCGAACGCCGCCAGCGCCGGCCGGTCGTACCGGTCCACACGCCAGGAAACCGGACCCCGGCCTCCGGTGCACCAACCGCACAGCCCTGCGAGAGCCTTCCTTGCCTTGCCCGTCAGGAGCGCAGCCCCCATGCAGGGGCACGGCACAACCGGTCATTCAGCCGCGCGGGCGATGACGGCGCACATACAGCGTCTTGCGTACCCGCGAAACCGTTTCACCGGCTTCGTTGACGATGTCGACGGTGAATTCCGGCAGATGGCGCTCACCGTGGGCCGTGGCCTGGCGGATGGCTTCCACCTGCACCGGCGAAAGGCGAAAGCGGGCCTGCAAGCGGCCGGTACCGGGCCTGATGAATTCGATCGAGGCGGCCTTGTCCCAGACGTTGTATTCCGGTCCCAGCAGCTGCATGAGCATCAGCATGTAAAACGGGTCGGTCATGGCGTACAGGCTGCCGCCAAAATGGACGCCACGCGCGTTGCGGTTGAACCAGCGCAGCCGCAGGCCGACATCAACCTCGTGCCAGTCAGGCGCGATGCGCTGGATACGGATGCCGGCGCCGGCAAACGGTGGCCACAGGTTCATGACAAGTCTGGCTACCCGCGGAGTCATTTTCATGAAAGCAAACGATCGTTTGAAAACCGGCATTATCCTGAAGGCATGACCGGCGTCAATTGGCCGCTAGCTGCGCTGGCGTACGCGCTCGAACAGGCAGATGGCGGCAGCGGCAGCCACGTTCAGCGATTCGGCCACGCCAGGCATGGGAATGATGACCCGGTCCGGCGCACAGTCGAGCACGGCGGCACTGACGCCCGCGCCCTCGTTGCCGAACACGAATGCCACGTCCCCGGTCAGGTCCAGTGACCAGAGCGGTACGCTGCCCTCCAGATGGGTCACCACCTTGCGGCCGGAAAAAGCCTGCAACACGGCCGGCAGCGCGGCGCGCTCGTGCAGGTCGAGGGCAAACTGGGCGCCCATGCCGGCACGCAACGCCTTGCCGGACCACACATCGGCACAGCCCGCCGACAGATAGACCCGGCGCACGTCGGCGGCGGCAGCCGTGCGCAGCAGCGTGCCCAGATTGCCGGGGTCCTGCACGTCATCGAGCAGCAGGACCGAACCGCCGTGATACGGTGCCGGAACGGGAATGGGGGCCAGTGCGATGACCTCGGCCGGCGAGGCCAGTTCACTGGCCTTGCCAAGCAGGGCAGCGGGCACGACGGCCACCGGCGTATCCGCTGACAGGCGGGCCAGCAGGGCCGTCACTTCGGGATGAGCCAGCGCATCTTCGCGCACGAACAGCTGGTCCAGCCGCGGCTGGCGGGCCAGCCAGGCATCGACGAGATGCAGGCCTTCCAGCACCAGGAGGCCGGACTTGCGGCGCTCTGCCGGCCGGGAGGCCAGCCGGACCAGGGATTTCAGCGTGTCGTTTTGGGCAGAGGTCAGGTATTTCATGGCGCGCGAGTGTAGCACGCGCGCCGCTGGCTACAGCGGCAGCGCCGCCACGGCCGCCTTGACGCGGGCATAGGCCTGGTCGTCCACGCCGGCACCCCGGGTCTGGTTATCCACCAGCATGACTCCGGCCAGCCGTCCCTGGCGGAACACCGACACCAGCACGAAGCCCTGCGGAGCCAGCAAGGGCCACAGGGGATGCGGGTAGCGCTCCATCAGCAGCGGCACCTGCCCGGCACTGGCCCGGAATGCCTGCGGCTTGGTGGTGAACGTGGCAAAGAACCCCGGCGCCAGCGGGTCGATCGACTGCTGGACCAGCGCATCACCGACATCCACGCCGATGTGATAGCGGCTGACCAGCTGGCCGTTGCCGGCATCCAGCTGGAAGAACATCACCCGGTCCACCCCGGCCGTGCTGGCGACACGCCGCACGGCCTGCGACAGCGCCAAGTTGTAGCGCGCCACTTCACCGCCGTCGTCCGACTGCCAGTCCAGCTCCAGAAAATCGTTTTCCGACACCAGCGGTGCCTCGGCAATCAGCGGCAGCACCCGGGCCGGGTCGGCATAGGCGCGGGTATACGGCACCCGCGCCAGCGACAGTGCGGCGTTGATGACGCTGCGCCAGATGGTGTCTTCCGGCTGCGTCACCAGCCCGGACACGGCCCGCAGGTGACTTTGCACTTCCTGCGTCCACCAGCCGGCAGCCAGATGATTGGCCGTATGGATGGCATGCCGCAGCAGAAGGCGCTGGCGCGACAGTTCGAGGTCCTGCCCCAGCAGCAGGTCGAGGATCTTGCCCGGCATGCCGGTGGCGCCGAGGATGTCACGCACGAACAACGGATACTGTTCGCCCAGCGCCCGCAGGGCTGCCCGCTCGACATCGCCTTCCAGCTCGACGTCGTTGTCAATGGCGTAAAAGGCCAGCGGCACGTTGTAGAGCAAGGCCGCGGTAAAGTATTCCTCCACCCGGTACTCGTCGATCATCGACAGCCAGTCCTTCACTAGCAGGGCGGCCATGCGCGCCCGCGCCAGCAAGGCTGCCACGGTACGCTTGCGCCGTGCCACCATGCCCGGGTGGGTATCAATCGACGGCATCTGGCCGAACGAGGCAAAGAACGGATCCACTCCGATCAGCATCAGTGCATGTTCCACGCACAGGGTGTCCGACAGCTTGCGCCCCCGTTCGATCTGCCCGACCGCACGCATCAGCTGGAATACCAGCAAGGGATCATGCAAAACGGCATTGGCCAGATCGGATGCATTGAGCCGTTCGCGGTCTGCTTCGGAAAAGGCAAACAGTCGCTGGACCGTAAATCCCATGACGGGCCAGGTTTTGCCGGCGAAATGTTCTAGCTCGCGTCGATTCATCGTGCGGATATCCAATACTGCAGTTGCGATTGCATGACGTCGTCCAGCCCGGCCTGCCGGACCGGGGGTACACCGTCGATGCCAAAGGTATTGCTGACCAGCCAGGCGCCGGGAGCCGCCTCGGTCTGGAATTTCTGCCAGACCCGCGGCATGGGAACGGGCGACAGATAGACATAGATCACGTCAAACGCCTGCCAGTCCTGACGCCAGATGTCACCGTAGCGGATGCAGGCAGAAGAATTGGCAGCCCGCAACCTGGCAATCAGCCAGGTCAGCCAAGAGCCTTCAACCCCGGTGACATGCAAGTCCGGCCGCAGTCGTGCCAGCGGCACGACAACACTGCCGATGCCGCATCCCATGTCTGCCACCCGCGCACCGGCCGGCAGTTCGGCTGCCAGCCGGGCTACGGCAGCCTTGCTGGACAGGAACAGCGGTACACGCTCGCCAATGGCATGGCGCGACAGGGCAAACAACAGCAAGGCGGCGGCACCGAACCACCAGCCCGGCACATCCAGCGACAGCAGTCCTACCAGCGCCGGCCAGAAACCGGCATACACGAGAAGCAGCCAGCCACGCGCACCCAGTATCAGCGCCAGCCCCAGGGTCATCGGCATGACCAGCCATACCGGTGCCAGCGGCAAGCCCGGCGAAATCGCCATTGTCATGACGAGGGAGAGCGGCAGCGACCACAGGTGCCGCGCCGGGCGCAACCTGCCGGATCTAGCGGTTGGCCGCTGCGGTGTCGGGCTCGCCATTGGCAGCGGTTCCTTCCGGTGGATGTTCACCCAGGATCTGCTCTTCGCTTTGTTTGTTCAGCACCACGATTGCTATCCGGCGGTTGATCGGATTGACCGCGTTCTGCTTGTCCAGAGGATTGGCCGACCCCAGGCCGACCACGCGCAGGATTTTCTGGTCCTGCATGCCGCCAGCCAGCAGTTCGCGACGGGCGGCGTTGGCCCGGTCAGCCGACAGGTCCCAGTTGGAATAGCCGCGCTCGCCACCGACATAAGGTGTGGCATCGGTATGGCCGGAAACCGACAGGCGGTTGGGCACGTCATTAAACATCTTGCCCATTTCGTGCAGGATGTCCTTGGTATGCGGCAGCAGGTTGGCACTGCCCGAATCGAACATCGGCCGGTTCTTTTCGTCGACGATCTGGACTTTCAGTCCCTCGGGCGTCATTTCC
>RRZU012272832.1_pt1 | contig 14065 bp, 11 predicted proteins | sample 2165561 | NCBI WGS metagenome assembly RRZU01 (sample SAMN10456909, study PRJNA506462) | wastewater metagenome | isolation source: wastewater sludge | place: USA: Moscow, Idaho
GCCGGCGGTGCCGGGGCGCTGGCAGGCGGGCAGGGACCTGGGATAGGTCGCGCGGGCGTGCCCCTCGCCCAGCAGGTTCTCGACGCGCACCTTCCCGTCGGTGAAAAAGACTTCGTTGACCTCGCGGTCGCCATCCAGCGTGCGGATGGGGCGCAGCTCCACGCCGGGCGTGTTCATGTCCACCAGCAGGAAGCTGATGCCGGCCTGGGCCTTGGCCGCGCGGTCGGTGCGCACCAGGCAGAAGATCATGTTGGCGTGCTGGCCCTGGGTGGTCCAGGTCTTCTGGCCGTTGACGAGGTAGTAGTCGCCCGAGGCATCACTGACACGGACGGCGGTGGTCTTCACCGAGGCCAGGTCCGAGCCCGCACCGGGCTCGGAATAGCCCTGGCACCACCAGTCCGCACCACTCAAGATGCGTGGCAGCCAGTGGGCTTTTTGCTGCGCGTTGCCGTACTTGATGAGTACCGGGCCCAGCATGCTGACGCCGAAGGGCACGATGCGCGGGCCGCCGGCCAGGGCGCATTCGGTGTCGAAGATGAACTTCTCGACCGCGCCCCAGCCCGGGCCGCCGTGGGCCTGGGGCCAGTGGTAGGCCAGCCAGCCCTGGGCCTGCAGGATGGCGTGCCATTGCTCCTGATCGGCCTTGGACAGGCGCTGCCCGGCCTTGACCTGCCGGGCGATGCGCGCCGGCAGCTTGCCCTTCAGGAAGGTGCGCACGGTATCGCGGAAAGCCAGTTCCTGCGGGGTGAATTGGAGGTCCATGAGCGGGGTTCCTGCGCTGAGGTCAGAAGATTTCGAACAGGCCGGCGGCACCCATGCCACCGGCAATGCACATCGTCACCACGCCCCACTTCACGCGCTGGCCCTGGGCCTTGCGGCGCCGGCCTTCCAGCAGGAGGTGGCCGGCCAGGCGGGCGCCAGTCATGCCAAAGGGATGGCCAATGGCGATGGCGCCGCCGTCCACGTTCAGGCGTTCATCGGGGATGCCCAGGGTCTTTTGGCAGTAGATGGCTTGCGAGGCAAAGGCCTCGTTCAGCTCCCACAGGTCGATGTCGTCCACCGTCAGGCCGTGGCGCTGCAGCAGCTTGGGCACGGCGTAGACCGGGCCGATGCCCATTTCGTCGGGCTCACAACCGGCCACCGCCAGGCCCCGGAAGGCACCCAGCGGCTGCAGGCCCAGGCGCTCGGCCTCAGCGGCTTCCATCAGCACGCAGGCGCTGGCGCCGTCAGACAGCTGCGAGGCATTGCCGGCGGTGATGAACTGCTCTGGACCCTTCACCGGGGCCAGCTTGGCGAGTGACTCGTAGGTGGTGCCCACGCGGTTGCAGGTGTCATGGTCCACCGTGGCTTCTTGCTGGGTGACGGCGCCGGTGGCCTTGTCCGTCACCGCCATGGTGGTGGTAACGGCCACGATTTCCTCGGCATAGCGGCCGGCGGCCTGGGCCTTGGCCACCTTGCGCTGGCTCTCCACCGAGAAGCGGTCCTGCGCCTCGCGGGAAATGCCGTAGCGGCGGGCCACCACATCGGCGGTGTCGATCATCTCCATGTAGAGCGCGGGCTGGTGGGCCACAATCCAGGGGTCCAGGCCGCTGGCACCGTCTTGGCGCGAGCGGATGCCCGAGATGCTCTCCACCCCGCCGGCAATCATGGCCGGCGCGCCATCCACCACGATGCGCCCCGCCGCGATGGCGATGGCCTGCAGGCCCGAGGCGCAGAAACGGTTGACAGTGGTGCCGCCGATGCTCAGCGGCAGGCCGGCGCGCACCACCGTCTGGCGGGCCACGTTGCGGCCGGTGATGCCTTCGGGGTAGCCGCAGCCGAGCACGGCGTCTTCGATCAACGACGGGTCAATGCCGGCGCGCTCCACCGCGGCTTTCACCGCAAAGCTGGCCAGCGTGGGGCCGGGGGTGATGTTGAACTCGCCACGGTGGGCTTTGGTCAGCGGCGTGCGGGCGGTAGAGACGATGACGGCTTGGCGCATGGGAGGGCTTCTTTGGGAGGGAATTGGGGTGTCAGGCGGTCGCAGCCCGGCCGCGCGGCCACGTCAGGCGTGACCGCACGGGGGCCGGAGGGCGCAAGGAGTCAGAGACTCTCAGCCTCTTAGATTCAGGCTGTCGAAGTTGCGGCCCTCGGCCACCAACTGTTCCAGCAGTGGCGCGGGCTGCCAGAACAGCGGGTCTTCTTCGGCCAGGCGGCGCAGGTCCGCCAGGATCGGGGCCAAGCCGACGGTGTCGGCGTACTTCATGGGGCCGCCGCGGTGGCGCGGAAAACCGTAGCCGTGGACGAAGGTGACGTCGATGTCCAGCGGGCGCAGCGCGATGCCGTCGGCCAGCACCTTGGCGCCTTCGTTGACCATGGCCGCCAGGTAGCGGCTCAAAATCTGCTCGGGCGTGAAGGCGCGGGGCGTGATGCCCTTGCGATTGCGCTCGGCGTCCACGATGGCCAGCACCTCGGGGTCTGGCTGGCCGGTGCGGGCGCCTTGCGGGTAGCGGTAGAAGCCGCGGCCGGTCTTCTGGCCAAACCAGCCGCGCTCGCACAGGCGGTCGGCGATCTCCACGTAGCGAGCGCGCGGGTCACGGGTGGCAGCGCGGCGCTTGCGTGCGGCCCAGCCGATGTCGCCACCGGCCAGGTCGGTCACCTGGAAAGGCCCCATGGGGTAGCCGAAGCCGCGCACGGCGGCGTCGATCTCGTAGGGGCTGGCGCCGTCTTCCATCAGGTGGTCGGCGGCCTGCTTGTAGGTGGCCAGGATGCGGTTGCCGATGAAGCCGTCGCACACCCCCGCGCGCACCGGCACCTTCTTCAGGCGCCTGGCCAGCTCGAAGGCGGTGACCACCACGTCGGCGCCCACCCGGGCCGGCACCACGATCTCCAGCAGCTTCATGATGTTCGCCGGGCTGAAGAAATGCAGCCCGATCACGTCCTGCGGGCGGCCGGTGGCGGCGGCAATGGCGTCGATGTCCAAGTAGGAGGTGTTGGTGGCCAGCACCGCACCGGGCTTGCACACGGCGTCCAGCTGGCGGAACACGGCTTTCTTGACGTCCAGGTCCTCGAACACGGCCTCGATCACCAGGTCCACGTCCGCCACCTCGGCGTAGCGGGTGGTGGGCGTGAAGCGCGCCAGGGTGGCGGCCTTTTGCGCCTCGGTCAGGCGGCCCTTGGCCACCAGGCCATCGTACACCTTGGTGACATGGGCCACGCCGCGCGCGATGGCCTCGTCATCACGCTCCACCATCACCACCGGCAGGCCGGCGTCTAGTGCCGCCACGGCGATGCCGGCGCCCATGGTACCGCCGCCGATGACGGCCACGCGGGCCACCGGGCGCGGGGTGGCGCCGCGGGCCTCGGGCACCTTGACCACCTCACGCTCGGCGAAGAAGGCGTGGATCAGGCCGGCGCGCTGCGGGCTGTCGATGCAGGCCAGGAACAGGCGGCGCTCCAGCGCCATGCCCTCGGCAAAAGGCAGTTCCACGGCGGCGCGCACCGCCTCGATGATCTTCAGCGGCGAGAACAGACCACGGGACTTTTTGGCGGTGTCTTCGGCAAGCGCGTCCAGCGTGGCCAAGGCAGCGGCGGGGTCGGCCACGGCCATATCCCGCACCCGGCGCACCGGGGCACCCTGGGCGAGTCGCGCCTGGGTGTAGGCCAAGCCGACTTCCAGGGGGCTGAGGGTCTCGTCGTCCACCAGCAGGTCGATCAGGCCGGCCTTCACGCCGGCGGCGACGCTGATGGGCTTGCCGCTGAGCATCAGCTCGGCGGCGGCCTTCACCCCCATCAGGCGCGGGGCACGCTGGGTGCCCCCGGCGCCGGGCATCAGACCCAGCTCCACCTCGGGCAGGCCCAGCCTGGCGGCTGCAAAGGCCAGGCGGTAGTGGGCGGCCAGCGCCACCTCCAGCCCGCCGCCCAGCGCCGCGCCCTGCAGGCAGGCCACCACAGGCTTGGTGCACGACTCGATGCGCTGGCACACGTCCGGCAGCACCGGGGGCACAGGGGGCTGGCCGAACTCGCGGATGTCCGCACCGGCGATGAAGGTCTTGCCCTCGCTCACGATCAGCACCGCCTGCACCTCGGGCGCGGCGTCGGCCTGCTCGATGGCATCGAACAGGCCACGGCGCACGGCGGCGCTCAGGGCATTGACGGGTGGGTTGTGGATCGTGGCCACCAGCACCGATCCATGCAGGACGGTGGTGACAGCGGACGGGGCCGCAGAGGCCGATGCGGATGCGGATGCGGGAGCGTCGTGCGCCATGGGAGGTCTCCTGTGTTGTTTTGGGCTTGACCCTATTCTTCTGATCCCGGAGTGTTTTTACAATCTCAAAATATTCTGACGAACTGTCAAATAAATTTTGACATTGCCATGGACATCCAAGCCCTTAACCTGCTGGTGGAAATCATCGACTGCGGCAACCTGAGCCAGGTGGCGCGCAAGCTCAAGATGACGCGCGCCAACGTGAGCTACCACTTGGCCCAGCTAGAGAAGCAGACCGGCGTGCAGCTGGTGCACCGCACCACACGGCGGGTAGAGCCCACCGAGGTCGGGCTGCGGCTCTATGAACATGGCTGCAACATCCGGAACGAGATGCAGGCGGCCCAGGAAACCATCACCCGCCTGGGCAAGGGCCTGCAGGGACGGGTGGGCATCAGCGTGCCCAGCGGCTACGGGCAGATGGTGATGTCGCACTGGCTGATCGAGTTCAAGCGCCAATACCCGGGCATCGTGCTGGACGTGGTGTTCGAGAACCGGGTGGACAACCTGCGCGACGAGATCGACATCGCGGTGCGCATCCTGCCCGAGCCGCCGCAGCAGCTGGTAGCCCGCGACATGGGAACGGTGCGCTACCTGGCCTGCGCAGCCAGGACCTATGCCGACGCCCACGGCCTGCCCACCGAGCTGGCCCAGCTGGGCAGCCTGCCGGTGGTGACGGCCAATGTGGTGGGACGGCCGCTGTCGGTGCGCGGCTACCGCGGCGACAGCCGGGAGGAGGTGCAGCTCGCTCCCGCCCTGATCTCCGACCACTATCCCTTCCTGCGACAGGGCGTGCTGGCCGGTCTGGGCATCGGCCTGCTGCCCGACTACATGGTCCAGGACGTGTTGACCAGCGGCGAGGTGGTGACCGCGCTTGACGACTACCGGCTGAGCATCTTCGGCACGCGCATGTACCTGCTCACCCTGCCCAACCGTCACCCGACCCGCGCCGTGCGCACCTGCATCGACCACCTGCTGGCACGGGCCAAGAGCGAGTCGCCCTCATCCTGAACGGCTTGGCGCCTGCCGCCGCCCCGGTTAAACTGCGCGCCGCCAGGAGAGAGCCGCGCCCCCGAGCGCGGCCGCCGAAGGCGCAGAGGCGGGCCTGAACCCCCGATCTCGAACGCTCAGGCAGAAGGACTGGCAAGCGGCCGTGCCGCCGACAAGACCGGCACGGACGACACCTCACTGGAGAGAGACCGCGGGCAGCGCCAGCAGGCGAGGCGACGCGGTCCACCGAAGGGGCAAGCGCCACGCGATCCGCCCGGATCGCACAGCGTCAATCTCTCAGGTAAAGCGGACAGCGAGGGCAGCACCATCGATCGACGATGGACCGATCCGTTCAAGATCGATGACCCGATTGCCCTCCCTCCGCCGAAAGCGAGCCGCCCGATGTCCGACGCTCCCGCCGCCTCCGCCCCGCTGCTGCAGACCCCGCTGCACGCGCTGCATCTCGAACTCGGCGCCCGCATGGTGCCCTTCGCCGGCTACGCGATGCCGGTGCAGTATCCCGCCGGCATCATCGCCGAGCACCGTCAGTGCCGCGAGGCGGCCGCGCTGTTCGATGTCTCGCACATGGGGCAGGTGCGGCTGGTGGGCGACGATGCCGCAGCCGCGCTGGAAACGCTGGTGCCGCAGGACATCGCCGGCCTGGGCCTGCTGAAGCAGCGCTACGCCTTCTTCACCAACGACGCCGGCGGCCTGCTCGACGACCTGATGGTCACCCGCCGCGAGCACGACCTGTTCCTGGTGGTCAACGCCGGCTGCAAGGACGCCGACATCGCCCACCTGCAGGCGCAGATCGGCGCGCGCTGCCAGGTGATCCCCGAGCCCGAGCGCGCGCTCTTGGCGCTGCAGGGCCCGAAGGCGGTGGACGCGCTCGCGCGCCTGGATGCCGGCGTGGCGGCGCTCACCTTCATGACCGGCGGCCATTTCCGCCTGGCCGGCGCCGACTGCTTCGTCACCCGCTCGGGCTACACCGGCGAGGACGGCTACGAGATCTCGGTGCCCGCGGCCCAGGCGGTGGAGCTGGCGCGCGCGCTGCTGGCGCAGCCCGAGGTGGCGCCCGCAGGTCTCGGCGCCCGCGACACGCTGCGCCTGGAAGCCGGCCTGTGCCTCTACGGCCACGACATCGACACCGCAACCACGCCGGTCGAGGCCGGTCTGGTCTGGGCGATCCAGAAGCTGCGCCGCCCGGGCGGCGAGCGCGCCGGCGGTCATCCCGGCGCCGAGGTGATCGGCACGCAGCTGACCGGCGGCGCCGCGCGGCGCCGCGTCGGCCTGGTGGGCCTGGAGCGGCTGCCGGTGCGCGAGGGCGCGCCGCTGCTCGACGCCGAGGGCCGCCGCGTCGGCCAGGTCACCAGCGGCACGGTCGGCCCGAGCGTCGGCCAGCCGATCGCGATGGGCTACGTCGAGACCGCGCTGGCGGCGGTCGGCACCGCGCTGTTCGCCGAGGTGCGCGGCAAGCGCGTGCCGATGCAGGTCGCCGCGATGCCCTTCGCGCCTCACCGATACTTCCGCGGCTGAAGTGCGCGCCGCCCGCTGTAGCGGCCGTCCTCAGCCCGTCATTTCACCGATCGAACGAACGAACCATCCGCATCCTGCGGGATGCGCTCCAGGAGCCCCTCATGAGCATCAAGTACACCCCGGACCACGAGTGGATCGACGCCACCGACACCGCCGCCGCGATCGTCGGCATCACCGTGCACGCGCAGGACGCGCTCGGTGACGTGGTGTTCGTCGACCTGCCGGCCGTCGGCACCACCTTCGCCCAGGGCGATGTCGCCGGCGTGGTCGAGTCGGTCAAGGCCGCGGCGGACGTCTACGCCCCGCTGTCGGGCGAGATCGTCGAGATCAACGAGGCGCTGCGCGACGACCCGTCGCTGGCCAACACCGATCCGCTGCAGGCCGGCTGGTTCTTCAAGATCAAGCTGTCCGATCCGTCGCAGCTCGACGCGCTGATGGACGCCACCGCCTACGACGCCCTGACCCAGGGCTGATGCCTGCGGCGCGGGAGCCTGGTGCGAGCCGCATGAACCGCACGCCATGCGCCCCCGCCGCCGCGCCCCCTTCTCCTCCCGCCTGACCGCCCTGCGGCCGGACGCCTGCAGGCCCCGGTCCGGGCCGCGCCTTTGCCCGACGACGACGCCACCGCCATGACGACTCCCGCCCTGCCCCGCCTGAGCGACCTCGAGAACCCGCGCGAGTTCACCGCGCGCCACATCGGCCCGGACGCGGCCGACGAAGCCCGCATGCTGGCGTCGATCGGTCCGGCCAGCCGCCGTGCGCTGATCGACGCGATCGTGCCGCCCTCGATCGCGCGCCCCGCACCGATGGACCTGCCCGCACCGCTGACCGAGGCCGCGGCCCTGGCCGAGCTGAAGGCGCTGGCCGCGAAGAACCGCGTGCTGACCTCGCACCTGGGCTGCGGCTACTTCGGCACGCACACGCCGGGCGTCATCCTGCGCAACATCCTCGAGAACCCGGCCTGGTACACCGCCTACACGCCGTATCAGGCCGAGATCAGCCAGGGGCGCATGGAAGCGCTGGTGAACTTCCAGACCATGGTCACCGACCTGACCGGCATGGCGATCGCCAACGCGTCGATGCTCGACGAGGCCACCGCCGCGGCCGAGGCGATGACGCTGGCCGCGCGGGTGGGCAAGTCGAAGTCGACCCGCTTCGTCGTCGCGCATGACGTGCTGCCGCAGTCGCTCGAGGTGATCCGCACGCGCGCCAAGCCGCTGGGCATCAGCGTCGACCAGGTGCACGCGACCGAGATCGCCGCGTCGCTGGCCGCGTCGCCTGCCTTCGCGGTGCTGCTGCAGTATCCGGGCGTGAACGGCCAGATCCGCGACCTGCGCCCGATCATCGAGGCCGCCCACGCCGCCGGCGCCCTGGCCATCGTCGCCGCCGACCTGCTGGCGCTGACGCTGCTGACCTCGCCGGGCGAGCTGGGCGCCGACATCGCGCTGGGCACGACGCAGCGCTTCGGCATGCCGATGGGCGCCGGCGGCCCGCACGCCGCCTACCTGGCGACCCAGGACGCCTTCAAGCGCTCGCTGCCCGGCCGTCTGGTGGGCGTGAGCATCGACAGCCACGGCGCGCCCGCCTACCGCCTGTCGCTGCAGACCCGCGAGCAGCACATCCGCCGCGAGAAGGCCACCTCGAACATCTGCACCGCGCAGGTGCTGCCGGCGGTGGTCGCCAGCATGTACGCGGTCTACCACGGCCCTGAGGGCCTGACCCGCATCGCGCAGCGCGTCGCCCGCCTGACCGCCATCCTGGCCGAGGGCCTGAAGGCGCTGGGCTGGACGCTGCTGCACGACAGCGCCTTCGACACGCTGCAGATCGCCGTGGGCGATCGCCGCGACGCGCTGATGGCCGCGGCAGTCGCTGCGGGCCGCAACCTGCGCGCCGCCAGCGCCGACACGCTGGCGATCTCGCTCGACGAGACCTCGACCCGCGCCGACGTCGAAGCGCTGTGGGCGGTCTTCGGCGCTGCGGCGGGCGACACGCCGCTGCCGAGCCTGGACGCCTACGCCGACACCGTCGCGCCGATGATCCCGGCCGCGCTGGTGCGCAGCTCCGCGTTCCTGACCCACCCGGTCTTCAACACGCACCACAGCGAGACCGAGATGCTGCGCTACATCCGCGCGCTCTCGGACAAGGACCTGGCGCTGGACCGCAGCATGATCCCGCTGGGCTCGTGCACGATGAAGCTCAACGCGACCTCCGAGATGATCCCGATCACCTGGCCGGAATTCGCCCAGGTGCACCCGTTCGCGCCGGCCGATCAGCTCGCCGGCTATGCCGAGCTGAACGCGCAGCTCACCGCCTGGCTGGCCCAGGCCACCGGCTACCAGGGCATCAGCCTGCAGCCCAACGCCGGCTCGCAGGGCGAGTACGCCGGCCTGCTGGCGATCCAGGGCTGGCACGCCTCGCGCGGCGAGAGCCACCGCAACATCTGCCTGATCCCGGAGAGCGCGCACGGCACCAACCCGGCCTCGGCGCAGATGGTGGGCCTGCAGGTGGTGGTGGTGAAGTGCGACGCCAACGGCAGCGTCGACCTCGACGACCTGCGCGCCAAGTGCGAGAAGCATGCGGCGACGCTGGCGGCGATCATGATCACCTACCCGTCGACCTACGGCGTGTTCGAGCCGCGGGTGCGCGAGCTGTGCCAGCTCGTCCACGACTTCGGCGGCCGCGTCTATGTCGACGGCGCCAACATGAACGCGCTGGTCGGCCTGGCCGCGCCGGGCGAGTTCGGCGGCGACGTCAGCCACCTGAACCTGCACAAGACCTTCTGCATCCCGCACGGCGGTGGCGGCCCCGGCGTCGGCCCGGTCTGCGTCGTCGAGGATCTGGTGCCCTTCCTGCCCGGTCACGCGACCGCGGGCGAGACCCGCGAGGGCGGCGTGGGCGCGGTGTCGGCCGCGCCGCTGGGCAACGCGGCGGTGCTGCCGATCTCGTGGATGTACATCCGCATGATGGGTGCCGAGGGCCTGAAGGCCGCCACCGAGACCGCGATCCTGAACGCCAACTATGTGGCCGCCCGTCTGGCCGACCACTACGACATCCACTTCAGCGGCGGCATCGACGGCATCCAGGGCGGCGGCGTGGCGCACGAGTGCATCCTCGACCTGCGCCCGCTGAAAGAGACCTCCGGCATCAGCGCCGAGGACGTCGCCAAGCGCCTGATCGACTACGGCTTCCACGCGCCGACGCTGTCCTTCCCGGTCGCCGGCACGCTGATGGTCGAGCCCACCGAGAGCGAATCGCTGGCCGAGCTGGACCGCTTCTGCGACGCGATGATCGCGATCCGCGCCGAGATCGCGCAGGTCGAGTCCGGCGCCTGGCCGCGCGAGGACAATCCGCTGAAGAACGCGCCGCACACCGCCGCCAGCCTGGTGTCGGGCGAGTGGACGCACGGCTACAGCCGCGAGACCGCCGCCTACCCGGTGGCCAGCCTGCGCCGCACCAAGTACTGGAGCCCGGTCGGCCGGGTCGACAATGTGCACGGCGACCGGAACCTGTTCTGCTCCTGCGTGCCGATGAGCGCGTTCGAGTCGAACTGAACCTGCCCTGACGAGACCTGACGATGACGCCTTCCGACCCCGCTCTGCCCCTGCAGCATTTCGCCAGCGACAACTACGCCGGCATGTGCCCGAACGCCGCGCGCTGGTTCATGGAGGCGCAGACCAGCGGCCACGAGCCGGCCTACGGCGAGGACCGCTGGACGCAGCAGGTCTCGGAGGGCTTGCGCGAGCTCTTCCAGACCGACTGCGACGTCTATTTCGTCTTCAACGGCACGGCGGCCAACTCGCTGGCGCTGGCCTCGCTGTGCCAGAGCTACCACTCGGTGATCTGCAGCCCGGTGGCGCACATCGAGACCGACGAATGCGGCGGGCCGGAGTTCTTCTCCAATGGCTCGAAGCTGCTGGTGGGCGAGTCCGAGAGCACCTCGGCGCGGCTCGGCAAGCTCACGCCGGACGCGGTGGAATCGCTGGTGACAAAGCGCCACGACATCCACTACCCGAAGCCGAAGGTGGTGAGCCTGACCCAGGCCACCGAGCTGGGCACGGTCTACAGCATCGAGGAGGTGCGCGCGATCGCCGCGATCGCCAAGCGCCGCCACCTCAAGGTGCACATGGACGGCGCGCGCTTCGCCAATGCGGTGGCCACGCTGGGCTGCCATCCGAGCGACATCACCTGGCGCGCCGGCGTCGATGTGCTCTGCTTCGGCGGCACGAAGAACGGCCTGCCGGTCGGCGAGGCCGTCGTGTTCTTCGACCGGGCGCTGTCCGAGGACTTCGCCTGGCGGGTCAAGCAGGCCGGCCAGCTGGCGTCGAAGATGCGCTTCATCTCGGCGCCGTGGCTGGGGCTGCTCGAGAACGACACCTGGCTGGCCAACGCGCGCCATGCCAACGCGATGGCGGCGCGACTGCACGCGGCCATCCGCGAGGTGCCCGGCGTCGAGCTGCTGCACGCGCCGCAGGCCAACGCGGTCTTCGCGCGGCTGCCGCAGCCGGCGGTGAACGTGCTGCATGCCAAGGGCTGGCGCTTCTACCAGTTCATCGCGGGCGGAGGCTGCCGCTTCATGTGCAGCTGGGACACCCGGCCGGAGTCGGTCGACGCCTTCGCCGCCGACATCCGCCAGGCCTGCGGCGCCTGAGCAGCGAACGCGGTCAAGGGCTGAAGTACAGTCGGGCGCCATGAACATCCGACTGATCCAGATCCTGCCCGAGTCCGGCGAGCCCCCGAAGCAGCTGATGATCCTGCTGCACGGCGTCGGCGCCAGCGCGCAGGATCTCGTGCCGCTGGCGCATGCGCTGCGCGAGTCCTTTCCCGCCGCGGCCTTCGTGCTGCCCGACGGCGTCGAGCCCTTCGACGCCAGCCCGGCGCTGGCCGGACGCCAGTGGTTCTCGATCCAGGGCGTGACCGAGGAAGACCGCCCGGCGCGGGTGCGCGCGGCGCTGCCGGCCTTCGTCGAGCTGATCCGTGCCTGCCAGCGCCATTTCGGCATCGGCGAGGCCGCCACCGCGCTGATCGGCTTCTCGCAGGGCTCGATCATGGCGCTGGAGGCCTGCGCGGCGGTGCCCGGCCTGGCCGGACGCGTGCTGGCCTTCTCGGGCCGCTACGCGCGTCTGCCCGAGACGGTCTCGCCGCTGACCAGCTATCACTTCCTGCACGGCGCCGAGGACGCGGTGATCGCCGCATCGAACTCGCGCGCCGCCTTCGAGCATCTCTCCAGTCTGGAGGGCGGCGCCGCCACGCTCGACATCGCCGACGGCGTCGGCCACGAGGTGCACGAGGCGCTGGTCGACCGGGCGCTGTTCCGGCTGACGCACCATGTGCCGGTGCGGATCTGGAAAGAGGCGATGGGCGCCGGTGCGCCCTCGCCCTCCAGGGACAACTGAGGACGATTCGGTCCCGAATTCGGCCGATCGGGCATCGCGCCGGCGGGTCACAGTGCGGGGGCACGAATGCGCCCTCCCACCCGACCCGACATGCCCATGCAGCCTGAGCACGAAGACGCCGCACCGACCGCGCCCCCGGTCCCCGATCGTGCGGATGACGCCCCCGCCAGCGACGGCCCGCGCCTGATGGTCGCCGAGGTCGTGCCGGTCTGGAAGCGGCATGTCGACGCCTCGCGCGTCGCGGTCGAGGACGGCGTCTGCCGGCTGCTGGAGACCTTCTCGCAGCTGTGCGACGGTGTCACCCAGGTCAGCCGCCAGGCCGACGAGACGGTCGCCCCGATGAGCGCCGGCGCCTGGACCCAGCGCCGCGACGTGATCCTGGGCGACCTGATCGATCAGGTCGACCGTGCCCGGCAGCACCGCGAGCGGCTGCTGTCCCAGTTCTCCGAAGGTCTGCTGCAGCTCGAGGACATCGAGCGCTCGCTGCGCGAGGCCAGCCTGGGTGCCGGCGCCGATCCGGACGTGGTCGACGGCCTGCAGCGACTGGACAGCACCCGCCACAGCATGGCGGCACTGTCGCGCCAAGTCGCCGCCGACCTGCGCAGCGACCATGTGCAGCACGACGCCGCCCGCAGCCAGGCCGCCCAGGCGCTTGACCGGCTGCTGGCCGACAGTCTGCCGACCAATGCAGGCGCGATGGCCGACACCATTCGCAGCCTGAGCACACGCATCGAGCAGGATCTGGAGCAGGTGCTCGTCGGCCTGCAGTTCCAGGACCGCATGAGCCAGATGCTGCACGGCGTGGCCGCCGACATGCAGCGCTTCATCGAGTGGATGGCTGGCAACGAGCATGCCACCCATGCCGACGCGATGCGCTGGCTCGCGCAGCTCGAACACTCGTACACGATGCGCGAGCAGCAGCTGCTGCATGACGGCAACAGCGGCGAAGGCAGCCCTCCCGCGCCCTCCGGCATCGAGTTCTTCTGATTCTTCTGATCCAGCACCGGCCCGAGCACCGGCACGACACCCCTGAACAACAGCCCCGACCGAGGTGATTTCATGAGCAAGACCATTCTGGTCGTCGACGATTCGAGCAGTTTCCGGACCGTGGTGAAGCTGGCCCTGCAGAAGGCTGGCTATGCGGTCGTCGAGGCCGTCGACGGCGAGGACGCCAAGGGCAAGCTCGAGGCGCACAAGCCCAACCTGATCGTCTGCGACGTCAACATGCCGCGCCTGGACGGGCTGAGCTTCGCGCGATTCGTCAAGGCAGGCCCCTTCAAGTTCACGCCGATCATCATGCTGACGACCGAGTCGCAGGACACCAAGAAGGCCGAGGGCAAGGCCGCCGGCGTGCGGGCCTGGATCACCAAGCCCTTCCAGCCCTCGCAGCTGGTCGACGCGGTCTCGCGTCTGTGCATGTGAACGACCTCACCTGCCCCGAAGCGCCTGCCGAGGCGCTGGCCCTCGATGGCGAGCTGACGATCGTGCAAGCCGCCGCCGTGCGCGAGCGGCTGCTCGAATGGCTGCCGCAGGCCGACGGCCGGCTTGACCTGTCGGGCATCAGCGCCTGCGACAGCGCCGGCATCCAGCTGCTGCTGGCACTCTCGCGCAGCCTGCGCGAATCGGGCCGCACCCTCCAGATCCTCCAGCCGTCGACCGCCGTGGTCGAGTCCCTGCAACGCTACGGTCTGGACGCGCTGCGGGCCTGACCTCCGGAGAAGTCAACCATGTTCCAGATCAAGAGCATCTACCAGGCCCAGCGCGAACAGGACGCGATCGAGCGCCATCTCGCCCGCGCCGTCCAGGCCGCCGCCCAGGGCGACTTCTCGCAGCGGGTCGACGCAGCGGCGCTGCCGCCGCATCTGCACGGCACCGCCGCCGCCGTCAACCAGCTGATCGACAC
>RRZU013002740.1_pt1 | contig 14065 bp, 9 predicted proteins | sample 2165561 | NCBI WGS metagenome assembly RRZU01 (sample SAMN10456909, study PRJNA506462) | wastewater metagenome | isolation source: wastewater sludge | place: USA: Moscow, Idaho
CATCCCTGCGGTGAAAGCCGAACTGGTGGAAAATGCACAGTCTGAAGTGGCTGAAGTATGGGACAGCTACAATATGGGGCTGATCACCAATAACGAACGCTATAACCAGATCATCGATATCTGGAGCCGGGTTGATACCAAGGTAACGGAAACGCTTATCCGCGAACTGGCCATCGACAAACAGGGCTTCAACTCTGTATATATGATGCTGGATTCCGGCGCCCGTGGTAGCAAGCAGCAGATCAAGCAGCTGGCGGGCCTCAGGGGTCTGATGGCTAAGCCCCGTAAGTCCGGTTCTTCCGGCAGCGAGATCATCGAAAACCCGATCCTTGCCAACTTTAAAGACGGACTGAGCGTATTGGAATACTTCATCTCCACGCACGGTGCCCGTAAAGGTCTGGCCGATACCGCCCTCAAAACGGCGGATGCCGGTTACCTGACGCGTAGGCTGGTAGACGTTGCCCAGGATGTGGTTATTAACGAAGAAGATTGTGGAACGCTCCGTGGTATCGCCACTTCAGCGCTGAAAGACAATGAAGATATCATTGAACCGCTGAGTGACCGTATCGAAGGACGTACCTCTTTACATGATATATTCAACCCCGTAACCGATGAACTGATCATCCATGCAGGCGAAGAGATCTCTGCTGAAATGGCCAGGAAGATCGATGACGCCGGTATTGAAAGCGTAGAGATCCGTTCGGTACTGACTTGCGAAAGCAAGCGCGGTGTGTGCGTGAAATGCTATGGTAAGAACTTGGCCAGCGGTACTTTGGCACAACGTGGTGATGCCGTGGGTATCATTGCGGCCCAATCCATCGGTGAACCGGGTACACAGCTTACCCTGCGTACCTTCCACGTGGGTGGTGTTGCCGGATCTGCATCGGTAGAATCGTCACTGCATGCCAAATTCGATGGAACACTCCAGTTCGACGGCCTGCGTACGGTTACCACCGAATCGAATGACGGTAAGAAAATACAGGTTGTTATCGGACGTACGGGTGAGATCCGGAATATGGATCTTAAAGCAGACCGCCTGCTGAACACCATGCACATTCCTTATGGCGCCATCCTCAATGTAAAAGACGGACAGAAAGTGGCTAAAGGCGATGTGATCTGCACATGGGATCCGTTCAATAACGTAATCGTAGCCGAAGGCAACGGTACAGTCAAATTCGAATCGGTGATTGAGGGCGTCACTTACCGCGATGAGGCCGATGAACAAACAGGTCACCGCGAAAAAGTGGTTATCGAAACAAAAGATAAAACCAAGATCCCATCCATCATTGTGGAGGGTAAGGAAAAGAAATCATACAACCTGCCGGTTGGTTCACACATCGTTATCGAACAGGGTGATGATGTAAGGAGCGGACAGGTACTGGTTAAGATCCCGCGTATCCTCAGCAAATTGAAAGATATCACCGGTGGTCTGCCCCGTGTTACGGAACTTTTTGAAGCACGTAACCCGAGCAACCCGGCCATCGTTTGCGAGATCGACGGTGTGGTGGCATTCGGTGCCATCAAACGCGGTAACCGCGAGATCATTGTGGAAGCCAAAGACGGTGTGGTGCGTAAATACCTGGTGCCACTGAGCCGCCAGATCCTGGTACAGGATGGCGACTTCGTGAAAGCGGGTGCCCCATTGTCCGACGGTCAGATCGCTCCGGCCGACATACTTTCTATCAAAGGACCATTTGCCGTTCAGGAATATGTGGTCAATGAGATCCAGGAAGTTTACCGTCTGCAGGGTGTGAAGATCAACGATAAACATATCGAAGTGATCGTTCGCCAGATGATGCGTAAAGTGACCATCGAGGATGCGGGTGATACACGTTTCCTCGAAGGAGATACGGAAGACAGGATCGACTTCAACATGGAAAACGATTATATCTACGACAAGAAAGTGATCACCGAACCAGGCGAAAGCTCCAAGCTGAAAGCCGGACAGATCGTAACGCTTCGTGATGTAAGGGAAGAAAATTCCATTCTTCGCAGGGCCGACAAGAAACTCGTGGAATACCGCGATGCACGCCCGGCAACCTCTTCACCGTTGCTCCTGGGTATCACCAAAGCTTCACTGGGTACGCACAGCTGGATCTCGGCCGCTTCGTTCCAGGAAACAACCAAGGTGCTCAGCTCAGCCGCCATCCAGGGTAAAACCGATGACATGCTCGGCCTGAAAGAGAACGTGATCACCGGACACCATATCCCGGCCGGTACCGGTCTTCGTGAATTCGAAAACATGATCGTCGGCAGCAAGGAAGAATACGAACTGCTGATGACCACGAAGGAAGCGATGAGTTTTGATGAAGAAGAATAATGGAAAGAACATATTCATAGTAAGACCCCGGTTTAACCGGGGTCTTTTTTTAACCGTTAACCCTTTCACAATTATCCGTTTTTTATGATGGTTGAATATGCCTTTCTGAGTAAATTGCCGCCAATCTAAATGCTGATCATGAAACAATTTTCCATTGCATTGAATGTGCTGTTGCTCCTCGCTGTCGGATATCTTTATTACGTACATTTTTCCAGTTCCGCCCCTGGCCAGGCAAAAGCCGCAGCCCTGCCCGCCGCTGCACATAAACCGGTATCAGGCGGACATGTAAACATCGCTTATGTTGACCTGGATTCACTCAATGAAAAAATCCATTTTATTCGCGATAAACGCAAAGAACTGGAATCAGAACAAAAGGCCATTGAAACGGAATGGGAAAACGGCTATCGTAATCTCGAAAATCAAAAGAACAATTTCCTGAAAAAAGGAAATGCCATCACGCAACAGGAGGCCGAGGTATTCCAGGAGTCACTGCTCAGGCAGCAACAACAGGTCGACGGCCGCAAACAATCCGCCAACCAAAAACTCGGTGAAAAAAGTTACAAATTCATGGATGATATGCAGAAACAACTGAAAGCATTCCTGAATGAATATAATGCCGACAGAAATTACCAGTATATCCTGACCACCGGAACAGGCCTTGATTACCTGGTGTATAAAGACAGTTCCATGAATATTACGGACGACGTGGTCAATGGCATGAATGAGAAAATGAAAAAGGAGAAAAAGGACTAATCCGTTCAATTTATTTATCTTCAATCCCGTTACCAGTTAACGGGATTTTTATTTGCCAAAAACACGCTTCATGCCGGAAAACACACACCAGTTCAAACCGACCCTCGGCCTCCTCGACGCAACCATGATCGTTGCCGGTTCGATGATCGGCTCGGGTATATTTATCGTTAGCGCAGATATTACCCGGCATGTGGGGAGTGCCGGATGGCTGATCGCCGTATGGGTCATAACAGGGCTCATGACCCTGACCGCCGCGATGAGTTACGGTGAACTCAGCGCGATGTATCCCAAGGCAGGCGGGCAATATGTTTACCTCAAGGAAGCCTTTAACCCGTTGGCCGGATTCCTGTATGGCTGGAGCTTTTTTGCGGTCATACAAACGGCAACCATCGCGGCAGTGGGGGTGGCATTTTCCAAATTCGCCGGTTACTTCTTTCCGGCACTCGATATCCGTGACGAAAATATCCTTTACCAGGTTGGCAGCTGGAAGATGTATCCCGCACAGTTCGTTTCCATCGCTTTGATCATCCTGCTGACCTTTATCAATACCAAGGGTGTAAAAGGGGGGAAGTGGATCCAGACCATATTTACCGTGGTGAAACTCGTATCCCTTTTCGGGCTGATACTGTTTGGCCTGTTACTGGCCGCCAAATCGGAGATTTGGGATGCAAACTGGACGGATGCATGGCATATGAAAACGATGGATGGGGCCGGAACATTTACCGGTATTTCCGGCGCTGCGATACTGGGAGCGATGGCTGCGGCCATGGTCGGTTCCATATTCAGCAGCGATGCCTGGAATAACGTCACGTTTATTGCAGGAGAGGTCAAAAACCCCAAAAAGAACATAGGCCTGAGCCTTTTCCTGGGCACCCTGATCGTTACAGTCATCTATGTGTCGGCAAACATTATGTACGTCAGTGTCATGCCCCTGCATGATATTGCCAATGCCAGGCAGGACAGGGTGGCCGTTGCAGCCAGCCAGGTGATCTTCGGTGAAACAGGAACCTATCTCATTGCGGTCATGATCATGATCTCCACCTTTGGTTGCAATAACGGATTGATCCTGGCAGGAGCCAGGGTTTACTATACTATGGCCAAAGACGGCTTGTTTTTCCGCAAAACGGGTGAACTCAACCAATACGATGTTCCTGAGTTTGCCTTGTGGATACAGTGTATCGTGGCTTCCATGCTCTGCCTGAGCGGGCAATATGGCAACCTGCTTGATATGATCTCATTTGTGGTGGTGATGTTTTATGCGCTTACCATCCTGGGGATCTTTATCCTGCGGAAGAAAAGACCTGACGCCGACAGGCCTTACAAAGCCTTTGGATATCCCATCCTTCCAGCATTATATATCCTGATGGCCGTGGCTTTCTGTATCCTGCTGATCATTTATAAGCCGGAATAGACCTGGCCTGGACTCATCATTGTTCTGTAGAGGATACCTATTTATTATATTGCGCAAACAAATAAAAAAAAGCCTGATCGATGAACAAAGACATGTCTTTTGATTCTTTATTCGATTCCTTTAACCGTTTGAAGATCGGTGTCATCGGTGATGTTATGTTAGATACGTACTGGTGGGGAAAGGTAGATCGTATTTCACCGGAAGCTCCGGTGCCGGTGGTGGCTGTAACCAAACGGGAGCAGCGTATCGGCGGTGCCGGTAATGTGGCCCTGAATATCCGCGCATTGGGGGCGAATGTGCATGTCATGAGTGTGCTGGGTGCCGATGACGATGGAAATCAGTTGTCCGCTCTGATGAAGAACGAACACATCGGGTCGGAATATATGGTTCATTCGGCAGACAGGCTCACCACCAATAAGATCAGGATCATCAGCCGTAACCAGCAAATGATGAGGCTTGATGCGGAGATCACCAGCTACCTATCGCCCGGTGACGAAAACCTGCTGCTCGATTCTTTCAACCGCTATCTCCATGAAGTCAAACCCGACCTGGTGATCCTGGAAGACTATAACAAAGGGGTACTGACGGAAAAAGTAATATCCCATGTCATTGGATCCTGCCGAAACCTGGGTATCCCTACGGCAGTGGACCCCAAGCGGAAAAATTTCTTTGCGTATGCCCATGCAGACATATTCAAACCCAACCTTCACGAAGCGAAGGATGCTTTGAACCTGCTGTCGGTAGAGGTAACGGAAGACTCACTGTCTGGCATACACGCTTTATTGCATGAAAAGCTGGAGCACCGTGTGTCATTTATCACCCTGTCGGAAAAAGGGGTGTTTTACCAGGATGGTACCAGCAAGGCGCTCATTCCCACGCATATCCGTTCCATAGCGGATGTCAGTGGGGCAGGCGATACGGTCATTGCGGTGGCTTCCGTGGTTTTTGCCGTGACAGGCAACGTACACCTGATGGCCGATGTGGCCAATATCGCCGGCGGCCTGGTATGCGAAGAAGTGGGCACCGTGGCGATCAACAAATCGCGCCTGCTGCAGGAATGCAAACATCTCCTGCAGTAAGGGATTCTCCGGTATTTACCCGATTAGTATGTATTGAACAGAAAGGGCCCTTTATTGACGCCTGTTCAATCTTTGCGCAAAAAGATTTGAAAACGTATGCGCTTAATTTGGATATTTTTGCCCGGTAAACAGATCATATGCAACCATTTTCCATAGTCATTCACGGAGGTGCGGGAACCATCCTTAAAGAGGACATGACGCCCGAACTCGAACGGGCCTATATTGACGGTCTCGACGATGCGGTTCAGGCAGGATATGCAGTGTTGGAACAGGGAGGCTCAGCTACAAATGCCGTCAAAGCGGCGGTGGTGGTACTGGAAGACAACCTCTTGTTCAATGCCGGCCGGGGTTCTGTATTCACCAAAAAAGGTGTTCAGGAGATGGATGCCGCGATCATGGATGGCAAGACGCTGGAAGCCGGGGCGGTAGCAGGCGTAAGAAACGTAAGGAACCCGATCGAACTGGCTGCCGAAGTGATGATCAATTCCAACCACGTTTTCCTGAGCGGTAAAGGGGCCAATGATTTTGCCATCAAACAGGGAGTCAAACTTGAACCGGATGAATATTTCTTTTCCCAGTTTCGCTACGACCAGTGGAAAGAAATCCGCGATAGTGATAACTATTCCCTCGATCATACCCACCAGGGACTGGAAGAACTGATGAAAGATAAAAAATTCGGTACTGTTGGTGCGGCGGCCTGCGATATGTACGGCAACCTGGCAGCATCCACAAGTACCGGGGGTATGACCAATAAAAAATATGGACGGATCGGTGATAGCCCGATCATTGGGGCCGGCACCTATGCCAATAACCAAACATGTGCCATAAGTTGTACCGGTCACGGGGAAATGTTCATCAGGGCGGTTGCCGCCTATGATGTCAGCTGCCTGATGGAATATAAAGGCATGAGCCTTCAGGAAGCCATGGCGGAAGTGGTTCACCATAAAATGACCCGCATACATGGCGAAGGTGGCATGATCGGTGTGGATGCACGCGGCAATACGGCCATGCTATTCAACAGCGCCGGAATGTATCGGGCGATGAAACACAGTAACGGAGATTTTTCCATAGGCATATATAAAGATTAGCAGTCCGGCATGCTTTCTTCAGCCGGAATAACAGCATGACCAAATTTGCTATTATAGTGGCCGGGGGATCTGGAACCCGCATGAACAGTGCGGTTCCCAAGCAGTTTTTGCTGCTGAAAGACAAACCGGTTCTTTGCCATTCCATACAACGGTTCCTGGATAGTTACCAGGATATGCAGGTTATATTGGTACTGCCTGAACAACACCTCGAAACAGGGCGTACCATGATGGATCTTTTTTTTCCCGGAAAAGACATACGCTTGACCACCGGTGGGGCCACCCGGTTTGATTCAGTCAAAAATGGACTGGCACTTGTTTCCGGTGATGCCGTGGTTTTTGTGCACGATGGTGTTCGCTGCCTGGTCAGCACTTCGCTTATACATCGCTGTTATGAATCGGCTGTGGAATTTGGATCGGCCATACCGGTTGTGTCCGCTAAAGACAGTATCCGCCTGGTAACGGCTGATGGTAATGTGCCTCTCGACAGGAACATGGTTAAACTGGTTCAAACGCCACAGGTTTTTCTCAGCCGCATCCTGTTGCCCGCCTTTTCGGTTGATTATGAGGAAAGGTTTACCGATGAAGCAACCGTGGTGGAGGCTTCCGGCTTAGCCGTGCACCTGGTAGAAGGGGATGAGCGAAATATCAAGATCACCACACCGGCCGACCTGGAAACAGCGCTCGGTCTCCTCGATTCCTGACCATGCCATAACGGATAACAGTTCATGAACCAATTCATTAAAACCGTCCTGCAACGCCTGGGGATCTATCATCCGCTGCAGTCGCGATACAGGTCCATGGTCAGGTGGCGCCTGCGGCGCTCATACCGCAGGATATACAAACCTTTTGCCGGGGGCGGATATACCTGTAACGTCTGTGGTGCCAGATACAGCCGTTTTGTACCCGACCTGCCCACGTCCGAAAATAAAGCTGCGCTCGAAAAATACCAGGTTGTGGCGGGTTATGGTGAACATATCCTTTGCCCGAATTGCCTCTCCACGGCCAGGGAAAGGCTGGTGATCGCATGCCTTGATACATTCATCCGACCACAGGGAAAAAATATACTCCACCTTTCCCCAGAGCCTAACGTATATGATTACCTGAAAAAAAAGGGCACTGTGGTCACGGCCGACCTGCACCCCGGTTTTTACAGGCATATCGATCCTGCAGTACGGCAGGAGGATATAACCGCACTTTCTTTTGCAGATGGTTCGTTCGACCTGCTGGTTGCCAATCACGTACTGGAGCATATCCCGGATGACCGTCGGGCAATGGCCGAATGTTTTCGTGTGCTGAAACCCGGGGGGCGGGCCGTATTACAGGTTCCTTATTCCGTTTTGTTGAACGACACACTGGAATCCCCCAACATCCACGACCCCGATCTGCAGTCGGTGCTTTACGGGCAGGAAGATCATGTGAGGATTTATGCCCTGAAAGATTATATGTGCAGGCTGGAACAGGCCGGGTTTGAAGTTGCCATGGCAAAGGATCCCGAACGCACAGCCATGTTAGCATTTGCCACACAGCCTGGGGAAGAGTTTATCCTGGTCAGCAAACCGGGTATTATTTCAACCAGCGGATAGGCCAGGGCAACCGGTTATACCGCAGGAATGGATAGGTTTGGTTCCCGTCGGCCATTTTTTCATAAAAAAATGCAATGCCGGGATTATCGGATCCTTCAAAGTCCAGCAAGAGGCCGCTTCCGGAAAACTCCCTGATCAGTTCATGAAAAAGATGGTAATTGGCCAGTAATTTTTTCCCCTCCGGGTTCAGGCTTGAAGCCATATTATAGAGCCTTTGGCCATCGCTGAGAAGAAGCACGAGGGCCAGCGTATCGGTTGTTCCACCCCTGACCACTTCGCGTATGATCACCCTGCCCTGCTCCTGGTATACACGGCACAGTTTTTCAAACTGTTCATATGCGTCATCAGTGAATGCAGGAAGTTTTTTCTGGTATAGATTTTTGTATAGGGAAACTGCCCTGCCGACATCAGTGGACGAACGGTATTCTATGTCGTTTTTAGAAGCCTTATTATAACGCTGCCGTATGTACGAATTGAATCCTTCGGCTCGTTCTTCGTATTTTTTTTGGAGCGACAGGATGAAATTATTTCGCGCGGTTGTTCTTAACCCCTCGATGCCGCTGATACCCGAATTGGCATGGTTCAGCGTGATCTCTGCAAACCGTACAATGCCGGTCATCTTCAATATCATGGCGTGTGCAAGATCCAGGTCGATGGTTTCTTCTGAAAATATCCCCAGTTGCTGGATGAATGGCGGTTGATACAGGTAATCGATACCCCATTTTTTTTTCCTGCAAAGGGGCATGACGGCTCGGTAGTCGTCTGCGATCAGCGCTTCCCATCCCGGACTCATGTGGTCTAAATAGACCGACTCGGCATAGATGAGTCGGTTGGCAGAACGGCTGATACAGTCATCCCACCGGCGTTTGTCAATTTGATGATATGTGCAGTGACGGATATCCAAATTAGAAAATGTTTTGTGGAAATAGTTTCCTGGATGATACGTTCTGTATATCGATGCTGAAGGAAATGTTCTTCAGGAACCTCTTCTCCGTGATGGTGGATTTAAAATAATCCTTGTACACCTTACTGTAAAGTACCGGCACATATATGTTCACCAAATCGTTAAGCAGGCTCAGCTGGAAACCGGCATCATACAGGAATCGTCCTGTTGCTGCGTTGTTTTTCCACGCTTCCGCATAAGTGCCTATGTCGGCAAATAATTTCAGGGGGATCTTCACCGGTAATACGGATAGCGGGTTGATTTGTTTAGGTATTGTGGTGCAGAGGTTGAGTGCTGCCAGCCAGTCGTCCGTCTTTCCGATCTTTTGGCTTAGCAGGTCGGAACGTACTTTGAATGCTCCATCCCTGACCATGATCTGTTGGTTTGCCAGGCCTTCATATTCATTCCTCCCGATAAAATAATTGGCATACTGGTAATCTTCATACCCATTTGGCCCGGTCAAATTGAGGTGATATCGATCGGTTTCAAACTGGGTAAGGAAAGTTTTGGCGCCTGTATAGATGAATTTTCCTGCAAACAGCCTTGTTTGTAACCCGCCCCCGCCGGGATAATTGAAAAAGTACCGGCCTGTCAGGGCCAGGCGGATAAAACCCTTTCCCTGTTCAACATCCATCATGGCCTGGTATGGGTACAGCGCACGGTTGTTCTCCAGTACTGCCCTGAATTGATTTAGATAACGTTTACGGGTAGGGTATGAAATAATGTCGAGTTGTTGTATCGTATCCCTGCTGAATGATAAGCCTGTTTCATTGATGAGATATGTTTTCCATTGCAGGTAGGCGCTGAATGTGCTCCTGGGATTTTTATTGCCCAGCCGGAACCGGACCTGGGGAACCAGTTTGCTGACAGGTTGCGGGTTTCGCGTACCGGTACTGTCGGTAAAGTCATCGGCGGTGAATCTGGCGCCGGATAATGCAAGGGTCAATGTGGCGCCTGATCGCTTAAAATAATGATCATATGACAGTCGCCCCAGGCCATTGAACTTTTTTGAGCCGGTAGCATACAGCGGTGCCAGCAGGAAATGGAAACGGCTCAGGGGGAGCGTATAATTATGCAGGAGGGCGCCCACCATGAAACGATCATACATATTATAGCCGGCTGCGGGTGCAATGAAAAGGTCGTTGTGTTTCTCAGCATCTTTCAGGTTTATGAAAGAAGTGACCCTGAAGTTTTTTTTCACGCGGGGTTGTAATGAGCCGGTCGAGTTCAGTAGATAAAACAGGAATGAGAGGTCCTTACCGGTAAATGTTTCGGCAAAACTCTTAAAATCATCGGGGTAGGGGTGTTTAAATTGCCATAGCCTGAAATAGGCCTGCATCATGCTGTCGAACGTTTCCCGGCCGAGTTTTTTTTCCAGTAATTCCATCCATTGACCTGCCTTACGGTAAGGGATGACGCCGTAATTCACGTAGTGAAAAGAATCTGCGGTTGTTTCTATGGGTTGGTCTTTATGAATTGAAATGACGGAAGCCAGTACAAAATCTTCTAAATCATCCGGCATCCTTTTTTTAAAGAAAGAGGATGTGCGGGAATTCAGGTAATGTCCATTCGGATAAAATTCTTTCCTGTAGCGCATGTCATAGAAACTGTTCATGCCTTCATCCATCCAGGGGTGCTTTCTCTCATTGCTGGCGAGTATGCCATAAAACCAGTTATGGCCTGTTTCGTGATTGATGAGATGATCCAGTAGTGCTTCATTGCCGGGATGGCTGATCAGCGTGATGGTCGGGTATTCCATGCCACCCAGGTTATCTTTTCCCGGTCTTTCAACCACCGTCATCACATCATAGGGATAATTCCCCAACCACTGGCTTTTTGTACTGATGGCCCTGCGCATGTACGCGATACCGTTTTTCCATTTATCCCGGTTATTTTTATTGCAGTACAGGTAGAGGTCTATCGTTTTTGATGCGAGATGCATCGTATCATGCAATTGAATGAAATCACTGTCTGCAAACCAGGCGAAATCATGTATCCTGTCTTGTTTAAAATGCAGTGTTAGCAGGTTCCCCTGGCTGCTGCTGTCTGTCAAAATCCCTGTTGACGCAACGAGGTAACCGGAGGGTACGGTGACGCTGACATCGTATTTGCCAAAATCGGCATAAAACTCTCCCTGGTCAAGATAGGGTATGGGATGCCAACCGAGCCGGTCGTACACGGCGGGTTTAGGGTACCATTGCGTGATCTGATAAGATTGGCCGATATGTCCTCCGCGCGAAATATTCTTCGGCAGTTGTACATGAAAGGCGGTGGATATTTTAACATCCCTGCCGGGTAGTAAGGGATCGGGAAGTAAGAGCCTGACGATATCCTGGTGCTGCGGGTGATCTTCCTGTGTGGCGGGTATACCATTCACGGAAAAGTTCAGGCTGTTGATATAGCCCCTGTCTGATTCTTTGGAAAAATAAAAATCCGTTTCGCCATTCTCGAGCAACTGATCGCTGAATGCCGTTTTATCGTTTTTGTATGCATTGGGCCAAAGGTGAAGCCAGATGAAACGGAGCGTATCGGGTGAATGATTGATATAGTGAATGCTGATTTGACCATCGAGCGTATGGGAACTGTCGTTCAGCCTGACGTTGATGTTGTAGTTTGTTTCCTGTTGCCAGTCATTGGCAGACTGGCCATAAACAGTCAGTCCGGAGATGATCGTAAGAAATAGTAATATTCTTTTTTTCAACTTGGCGGGTTTTATCAAAAATACAGATTACTGGGGCTTATTGCCCGGTAAAAATGCATGGAGGGAAAGGCAGGTGTGATTGTTGTGATGGCCGGTTTTGAGAACATTGATTCCAGTATAGGGATAACCAGTGCCTGCCGCTTATTTTCCTTTCCCTGCCAATATGATCTGGATGCTGTAAAACATGATCTTGAAATCGAGAGCGAGGGATACATTTTCTACGTACAGCAGGTCGAAGGGCATTCTTTGTACCATTTCTTCCACAGAGGAAGCGTAACCGAATTTGACCATGCCCCAACTGGTCAGTCCGGGTTTTACCTTGAACAGGTATTTATATTCCGGGTGTTGTATGACGATCTGGTCGATGTCGTACTTCCTTTCGGGTCGCGGGCCCACGAGGCTCATCTCACCCACCAGGATATTCCATAGTTGCGGGAGTTCATCGAGTCTCCATTTACGCATGGTCTTTCCCCATCCGGTGATCCTTTTATCTTCTTCATGGCTTAACCTGGGTCCTTCTTTTTCGGCATCCATCATCATCGACCTGAATTTATACATCGTGAATGGCCTGCCTTTGAAGCCGATCCTTTCCTGTTTAAAGATCACCGTTCCTTTGGAAGAAAGGGCTACTCGTATCATGGTGTACAGCAGGAGCGGGGAGAGGATGATCAGCCCGGTAAGCGACACCACGATATCAATGACCCTTTTGATATTTTGTTGCCAGTCGGGCAGCATGCCGGAATGAATGTCGATCAGCGGTATGCCCAGCACGTTATTGGTATGCAGGGCCCCGGTGATGATATCCACCGTGTCGGGCATGATCTTGATATTCACTTCGCGGTCGCTCAGTTGTTGCAGCACGTTAGTGATCAGCCCCCGTTCATTTTTATCGATGGCGATGATCACTTCTTCCACCTGTTCGCTGCTGATAAAATCGGGCAACGCATCCAGTCCGTTAAATGACTGCAGTATGTTATTCAGTGTGGAGGGTTGACTGCCATTGATATTGAAGAAGGCGATGATCCTGAACCCGGAGTGTTCACGCGCATGCATGAAATCGTGGTAAAATTGTTCCGCCCTCTTTCCCGATCCGATGAGAACTGCGTTAAAAAATACTTTTTTCTGGCGCAGTTGTTTTTTGGCGATACCCAGGAAGAGCATCCGGGTGATGATGGTCAGCGTCCAGAGCGGGATCAGCAGGCTGGCAAATTCGAGGTAATAATTGCGGTTATGTTCCTGCGGGTTTTTGAGGATGAATACAAACAGGAGTACCAGGCAACCGGAGAGAATGACCAGTAATGTGCGGATCATTTCTCCCAACCTTGATTTTTCGTACAGGGGTTTATACGTGCCTGTCAGGAAGTGCAGGAACAACCATCCGGCGGTATACAGGCCAAGGCCGAGATAGAAGCCCGGTGGCATGCTGAAGGGATAGGTATAAAATTGTGTCCGCAGGTAATAAAAACTGAGCCAGGTCACGAGGCAGATGAGGATATCGGCCAGAATATACCACCTGATATGTATCCTGTGTTGCTTCACGCTGTTTCCGGGAAAGCGGACTTTCCTCAGTGTTGTTGTTGGTTGATCTTATCGAGAATCAGATGGGCCACTTCCATTGCTGCGAAACCGTCCATGACCGTAACGGGTGTATCTCCATTATGAAGGATCGCATCGCGGAATGCTTCCAGTTCCATTTTGATGGCATTGACATCCTGGATGGCCGGGTTGGCGATGGCGATGGTCTTTTTACCGTGGTTTGTTTCGATATCGAAACTGAACACGTTCTTATCACCCGGATGGTCGAGCCTGATCACATCTGCTTTCTTATCCAGGAAATCGATCCCGATATAGGCGTCTTTCTGAAAGAGGCGCATCTTTCTCATTTTTTTCATGGAGATGCGGCTGCTGGTGAGGTTCGCCACGCAACCGTTATCGAATTCGATACGGACGTTGGCAATATCCGGCGTATCGCTCATGACGGCCACGCCATTGGCGGAGATATAACTCACATTGCTTTTTACCAGGCTGAGGATGATATCGATATCATGTATCATCAGGTCGAGGATCACGCTGACATCCGTTCCCCTGGGATTGAATTGCGCCAGGCGGTGCACTTCAATGAACATGGGGTTGAGGGCATATTCTTTCAGGGCGAGAAAGGCGGGGTTAAAACGTTCCACATGCCCC
>RRZU010622994.1_pt1 | contig 14064 bp, 10 predicted proteins | sample 2165561 | NCBI WGS metagenome assembly RRZU01 (sample SAMN10456909, study PRJNA506462) | wastewater metagenome | isolation source: wastewater sludge | place: USA: Moscow, Idaho
ACCTCCTCCAGGTGGTGCAGCAGCGACGTGCCCTCGTACCAGGGCATGTTGGCCGAGCGGTCGACGACGTTGTCGCCGTTGAGCGCCGAGATGGGGATGAAGGTGAGGTCGCTGATGTCGAGGCGGGCGGCGAACTCGCGGAACTCGTCCTTGATGCGCTCGAACACCTCTTGGTCGTAGTTGACGAGGTCCATCTTGTTGACGCACAGCACCAGGTGGGGGATGCGCAGCAGCGAGGCGATGAAGGCGTGGCGGCGGGACTGCTCGAGGATGCCCTTGCGGGCGTCGATCAGCACGAGCGCCAGGTTGGCGGTCGAGGCCCCCGTGACCATGTTGCGCGTGTACTGCAGGTGCCCGGGGGTGTCGGCGATGATGAACTTGCGGCGCGGGGTGGCGAAGTAGCGGTAGGCCACGTCGATGGTGATGCCCTGCTCGCGCTCGGCGCGGAGGCCATCGGTCAGAAGGGCGAGGTCGACGTACGTGTCGCCCCGGTCGCGGCTGGTGCGCTCGACCGCTTCCAGCTGGTCCTCGAAGATGGCCTTCGAGTCGTAGAGGAGACGCCCGATGAGGGTGGACTTCCCGTCGTCGACGGATCCGGCGGTGGCGAGTCTCAGGAGTTCCATCAGAAATAGCCCTCGCGCTTGCGGTCTTCCATGGCGGCCTCGGACACCCGGTCGTCGGCGCGGGTGGCGCCGCGCTCGGTGATGCGGGTGGCGGCCACCTCGGCGATCACCTTCTCGATGGTGTCGGCGCTGGACTCGACCGCACCGGTGCAGGAGGCGTCGCCGACGGTGCGGTAGCGCACCACCATCTCGAACGGCTCCTCGTCCTCGGCGAGCGTGACGTAGGGGCCGACGGCGAGCAGCATGCCGTCGCGGCGGAACACCTCGCGACGGTGGGCGTAGTAGATCTCCGGGATCTCGATGCCCTCCTCGGCGATGTACTGCCAGATGTCGAGCTCGGTCCAATTCGAGAGCGGGAACACCCGGATGTGCTCACCCTTGCGGTGGCGGCCGTTGTAGAGGCTCCACAGCTCGGGCCGCTGGTTCTTCGGGTCCCACTGGCCGAAGTCGTCGCGGAAGGAGAACACCCGCTCCTTCGCCCGGGCCTTCTCCTCGTCGCGGCGGGCCCCACCGAAGGCGGCGTCGAACTCGTGGGTCTCGATGGCGTCGAGCAGCGTGGTGGTCTGGAGCCGGTTGCGGGACGCTCGGGGGCCGGTCTCCTCACGGACCCGGCCCGAGTCGATCGACTCCTGCACCGAGGCAACGACGAGGCGGGCGCCGAGCTCGGCGACGCGCTTGTCCCGGAAGGCGAGCACCTCGTCGAAGTTGTGGCCGGTATCGACGTGCATCACCGGGAAGGGCAGGGGGCACGGCCAGAACGCCTTCTCCGCCAGGCGGAGCATGACGATCGAGTCCTTGCCACCCGAGAACAGCAGGACGGGGCGCTCGAACTCGGCGCCGACCTCCCGCATGATGTGGATGGCCTCGGCCTCGAGGGCGCGCAGATGGGAGAGCTCGTAGTGCATGCCGGGGCACAGCCTAATCTGAGGCTCCGAAATCCCGACCAAACGGGTCGGCAAACGTCGAGCAGCGGTGCGGGCCAGCCGCACGGATGGACCGGATGGCCATGGCGGCCCGGCGGATCTCTACGCTGCGCAGCGGAGCGGAGCGGAGCGGAGCGGAGCGGAACAGCCGCACCGATGAACCGGATGGCGAAGCCGTCCCGACGAAGGACCGTACGCTGCGCAGCGGAGCGGAGCAGCCGCACCGATGAACCGGATGGCGAAGCCGTCCCGACGAAGGAGGGACAAAGCAAGCATGCCCGCCACCCCCGCCGACCACGCCCTCGCCCACCGGTTGGCCACCGAAGCGGGCGGCCTGCTCGTCGCCCTCCGCGCCCGCCTGACCGCCGAGGGCGAGGCGCCGGCCGCGCTCAAGGCCGAAGGCGATCGCCAGGCCCACGAGCTGCTCATGGCCGGGCTCGCCGCCGCCGCACCCGATGACGCCGTGCTGTCCGAGGAGGGCAAGGACGACCACGTCCGCCTCTCGGCCACCCGGGTCTGGATCGTCGACCCCCTCGACGGCACCCGCGAGTTCAGCGAGGTGCCCCGCACCGACTGGGCCGTGCACGTGGCCCTGGTGGAAGGCGGCACCCCCATCGCCGGGGCTGTCGCCCTGCCCGCCCAGGGAGTCACCCTGAGCACCGAGGCGCCGCCGGCACTGTCCCCCGCCGTCGACGGCCCGCCCCGCCTGGTGGTGAGCCGCACCCGGCCACCCGCCGCCGCCCAGCAGCTCGCCGACGCCCTCGACGGCGTGCTCGTGGAGATGGGCTCGGCCGGCGCCAAGGCCATGGCCGTCGTCCAGGGCGACGTCGACATCTACGCCCACTCGGGCGGGCAGTACGAGTGGGACTCGTGCGCGCCCGTGGCGGTCGCCGCCGCCGCCGGCCTGCACACGTCGCGCCTCGACGGCTCGCCCCTCGTCTACAACCAGGCCGACGTCTACCTGCCGGACCTTCTCATCTGCCGCCCCGAGCTGGCCGAACGCGCCCTCGCCATCCTCAACCCCTGATCGGCCGGCCCAGAACCGCCACGCCGCTCGTGCCGGCAGGACGAACGATGGGGGACGCTCAGGCGCCGGCGAGGGAGAACGTGACGGTGCGGGCCACGAGGTCGGCGACGTCGAGGCGCAGGCGCACCTCGGTGCCCGGGGCCAGCGAGGCGTCGTCGACGGAGGCGAGGACCGCTGGCTCGCGCAACTGGACGGTGGCCCGGCCCCGGCCGGCGCCGGTCACCATCGCCGGGAACTCCTCGCCGACCCGAGGCGCGAGCACGGCGGCCTCCAGGAAGTCGACCACCGCCCGCTCGAGGGCCCGCTCGTGGCGGTGGGCCGAGTCCATCAGCTCGGGAAGCCCGGGCAGGGCATCGAGCACCCAGGCGGGAGGGCGCTCACCGGCCTGGGCGGCCAGCACGATCTCGTTGGCGAAGCGGTCGGCGAGACGGCGAAGCGGCGCGGTGACGTGGGCGTAGGGCGAGGCGATGGCCGCGTGCAGGGGTTGCTCGGGCGGCGCACCGTCGAAGGCCGCGTAGGAGGCGCCCCGAAGCACCCGGGCCGACTGGGTCATGAGCGCGGCGTGGGCAGGCACGTGGGGGTCGAGGCTGCGGACGAACTCGGGGTAGGGCCGCTCAGCAGGCCAGTCCACCCCGAGCGCTCGTGCACTCTGGCGCAACGACGTGAAGACCTCGGGTTCGGCCGGCGGAAGGGTGCGGAGCAGGCCGACGCCGGCGTCGAGCATGAGCTTCGCAGCGGCCATGCCGGTCAGCAGGGAGATCTGCTCGTTCCAGCCCTCGGCGGGCAGGGGCCCGTCGTAGCGGAGGGCGAAGGTGCCGTCGGCCTCCCGTTCCACCGCCTGCGAGGGCAGGTTCAAGCTGACGCCGCCACGGTCGCGCTCCTGCTCCTCCCGCAGCAGGCCCACCTCGCGCAGCAGTTGGAGGGCCGGCGCCGCCGAGCCGTCGTCGACCGCGGCCTGCACCGAGCGGTAGTCGAGCTGACGGCGGCTGCGGACCATGGCCCGCTCGACGCCGACGTCGACGAGGACGCCCCGCTGGTCGAGGTCGAGGGTCCACAGCACGGCCGGCCGGTCCACGTCGGGCAGCAGGCTGGCGGCGCCCTCACCGAGCGCCGGCGGATACAGCGGCGCCCGACCGTCGGGGCAGTAGAGGGTCACACCCCGGGCCCGGCTCTCTCCGTCAAGGGTTCCGCCGGCGGCCACGAAGGCCGCCACGTCGGCGATGGCGTAGTGGACCCGGTAGCCGCTCCCCCGCCGCTCGGCCCCGTAGGCCTGATCGAGGTCCCGGCTGCCCGGCGGGTCGACGGTCACCAGCTCGAGGTCCCGGCGGTCGACGCGCGCCGCACCCTCGCCCGGGCCACGCGACGCCGCGGTCTCGGCAGCGGCCTCGACCGCCACGGGGAACGCCGCGGGGACGTCCAGCTCGGCCCGGATCGCGGCCAGGCCCTCGGCGAACTCCGCCGGCGTCGTGACGTGGAGATGGAGGTGGGGCACGCGGGTCAGCGCCGAGCCGTGCGAGCGCTCAGGACGGCGGGTTGACGATCGGCCCGCCGCTGGGGAACCCCGCCACCGCGCCCGAACCGCTGAGATCGTCGAGCGACCCGGACGGGGGCACCGGCTGCACCGGGTCGGACCCGCCGCCCCCGCCCTTGGCCTTGCGCACCAGGCGGGCCAAGGCGATCACCACGAACAAGAGGACGAACAGGACCACGACGGTCTCGACGAACACGATGCCCATCACCGCGAACTGGTTGGGGGCGTCGATCGCGCCGCGGTCGTTGTAGCACTGGAGCTCCCACTCGATGACGGTCTCGCCCGGCCTCGGGTTGCTCGAGGTGATGTCGACGTAGCTGTGGTCGAACGGTGCCTTGCACAGGAGCGGGGCGCTGAGGCGGGCGAGGCCGGGGAAGACGGCCACGCCGGCGCTGGCGACCATCAGGGCGACGAACAAGATGACGATGGTCAGACAGCCGAGGCTGGCGAGGAAGGTGCCCTTGGCGCTGCGCTTCGGCTCCACCGAGCCCGGCGACGTCAGGCCCTGTGCCCTGGTGCGCAGCCGGGTGGTGGGGGGCAGGGCGCCGAGGCTCACCCCACCGGTGCCCAGCCCCGAGGTGATCACCGTCGACGGGGCCCCGTGGACCGTGGTGCTGCCCGGTGGCGGTGGGGCTGCGGCCGAGCCGGCCGCGGCACCGGCGAGGCCGGCGGCCGTCGTCCCCGCGGCCACCTCGTCGAACGAGGGCGGTGTGGGAGGCGTCAGGGTGGGGTCGTACGCCGACGGCGAGCTGGTGGCGGGACCGCCGGCGGTGTCCCCCGCCGCCCCGATCGGCGCACCGGCGGACCCGGGCGGGGTGTACGTGCCCGTGGACTCCCGGATGAGGCGGGTCTTGGCTTCCTCGAACTCGTCGTCCGTCAACTGCCCTGCGGCGTGGAGGTCGCTCAGCCGGTTGAGGTCGTCGACGAGGCCCATCGGCGCGATGCTAACCAGTACCCATGGACCTCAAGGTGGTGAGCTACGCCGTCGCGGACGGGGTGGCCACCGTGACCCTCAACCGCCCGCACCGCCTCAACGCGTGGACCGGCCGCATGCACGAGGAGTACCGGTGGGCGTTGGCGCGGGCCGAGGACAACCCCGAGGTCCGAGCCGTCGTGGTGACCGGCGCGGGACGCGGGTTCTGCGCCGGCGCCGACGCCACCGCGCTCGACGGACACGTGGCCGCCGGCGCGTACGACAGCGGTGTCCGCGCCCCGCTGGCGGAGCCGGGCTACGGCGTGCGCCCGGAGTTCGATCACGCCTTCGCCTTCCACTTCGGCATGGCCACACCGGTGATCGCAGCCGTCAACGGGCCTGCCGCCGGCGTCGGCCTCGTCCTGGCCTGCTTCGCCGACCTGCGCTTCGCCGCGCTGGACGCGAAGCTCACCACCTCGTCCGGCCGCCTCGGGCTGCCTGCCGAGTACGGCCTGTCCTGGGTGCTGCCTCGGCTCGTGGGCGTGGGCCACGCCACCGACCTGCTGCTGTCGAGCCGGGTGGTGCTGGGCGAGGAGGCCGAGCGCATGGGCCTGGTGAACCGGGCGGTGCCCGGCGACGAGCTGCTCGACGTCACCTACGACTACGCGCGCCGGCTGGCCACCGAGGTCTCGCCACGCGCCACCGCCACCGCCAAGCGCCAGATCTACACCGACCTCCACGGCGACGTGGGCACCGCCGTGCGACGAGCAGAGGAGCTGCTGGAGCAGATGGTCACCGAACCCGACTTCGCCGAGGGCGTGGCGGCGATGAACGAGAAGCGCCGACCCGCGTTCGCCGACGGGACGCCGGCATGAGGGCACGCACGGGCGTCGCCGTGCTCACCGGCGCGGCCCTCGTCCTGGCCCTCGGCGCGTGCTCGAGCGACGCCGCCGAGACGTCGTCCACCGCGCCGAGCGACAACTCCGAGGCCCACCAGGCCGCCGCCGGCGTGTGCCGGGTGCTCGTCGCCTTCGACCACACCGTGGCCGACAAGGTGAACGCCGCCTCGCGGCAGATCACCGCCGACACCGATCCCGACCGGGCCCGGGAGCTCCTGCTCGACGCCACCGAGGACGTCCGCTACGCGACCGGCCTGCTACCCGACCGCTACGCCGTCCTCGAGCTCACCGACGAGGGCGACGTCGGGCGCCTGGTCGCCGATGCGACCGCGGCGGCGGACGACGTCGACGAGCAGCTGGACACCATCACCGCCGAGCTGACCGACGGCCTCGAGGGCTCGGACGCCCGCCAGATCCTCTCCGCCGTGTTCATCGACATGGAGAAGGTGCAGTCCCTGGCGCAACCCGACCAGACGGACTACTCGGATCCCGACCTCGTCGAGCAGCTCGACACGTTGCCGGACTGCGAGCACACCATCAGCCGCTAGCCCGGCGCCGGTGGCGGCACCAGGACCCGACCAGCCCCTGCGCTCAGGACGTCGACAGGACGTTGCCGGCCTGGTCGGCGATCACCGCACCGTTCTGACCGCGTGGGGTGGAGACGAAGACGGTGATCAGGGTGGGGCTGCCGGCGGGGCGCTGCACGTTGACGCTGCTGGTGACGTCGCCCTGCACACCGGTGAGGCCGGGGGCGTCGGCCACCAGCCCGGGGATGGTGGAGAAGTCGATCTGGTTCAGCGGGAAGAGCTGGGCGTCGAGGTCCACGCCCGCGACGTCCTTCTCGCCACCGTCGGTGACCCCTTCGCCGACGTTCCAGTTGTAGACGACCACCCGGCTGGGGTCGTCCGGGTCCTGGGCCTCGAGGTACACCGAGTCGCTGTAGATGGCGAGCTGGAGCGCCTTGACCCGCTCCGTGCCGACCGCGTCGGCGAGGTCGGCCAGGGCCACCTCGGGTCCGTCGACCAGGAGGTCCACGTCCGTGGCCGCGCCGCCCCCGTCGCCGTTGCCGCCGCCCTGCTCGTCGGGAGCGACGTAGTCCTCGGGCGGCGTGCCGACCCCGACGCTGCACGCGGCGGCACCGAGCGTGACCGCGACGGCGAGGACGAGCAGACGGAGGACGGATCGTCGGCGCATGGCCGCCTCAGCGTAGGTCGCCGCCACGGAGCTCACGGCGGACCTCGTCCGTGTGCTCGCCGAGGGCCGGGACCGGACCGGGGTGGCGGGCGCCGTCGTCGGCCGAGAACGAGATCGGCGTGGCCACGGCCCGGTGGGCGGGCCCGAAGGCGCCCCCGGGGACGTCGACGAAGGCGCCGGCGGCGATGGCCTGCGGGTCCTCCAGCACCTCCGCCTGGGTGTTGGCCGGCGCCCACCAGACGTCGTGGCGGTCGAAGCACTCGATCCACTCGCGGCGGGTGCGGGCGGCGAACACCTCGTCGAGCGCGGCGATGCACTCCCCGGGGTGGTGGCGGCGCGCCCGGGCGGTGGCGAAGCGCTCGTCGTCGCCGAGGTCGGGCCGCTCGATGGCCTCGATGAGCTTGGGCCACAGCCGGTCCGACTCGACCCCCAGCAGCCAGAACCAGGCGCCGTCCGACCCCTGGTAGCAGTTGACCATGGGGTTCATGATCTCGGTGCGGGGCTGGGTGGGCGCCAGCTTGCCGAAGCGCAGGCGGATGCCGAGGTCCCAGCCCACGCAGTAGATCCCTGTGCGCAGCAGGGACGTCTCCACGAGCTGGCCGGTGCCCGTCCGCTCTCGCTGGAGCAGCGCGGCGAGGATGCCGCTGAGGATGGTGAGGCCGGTGACGTGGTCGCCCATGCCCGCCCGCAGGTCGATGGGCGGCTGGTCGTCGGGCATCAGCGAGCGGGCGATGCCGGTGCGGGCCCAGAAGGCGCCGACGTCGTAACCGGCCCGGTGGGCGTCGGGGCCGTCCCGCCCGTATCCCGTGACGCTGGCGTAGACCAGGCGGGGGTTGGCGGCGAGGAGGTCGTCGGCGCCGAGCCCGAGGCGGTCGACCGCTTCGGGCCGGAGGTTGGTGAGGAACACGTCGGCGGTGGCCACCAGGGCACGGGCGTCGGCGCGCCCCTCCTCGGTGGTGAGGTCGAACACGACGCTGCGCTTGCCGCGGTTGTCCAGGTCGAACGGTGGGCTCTCGGTCTGGCCATGGCCGGCGAGCACCGCGAACAGGCGCCGCATGGGGTCGCCGGACGGCGCCTCGACCTTGATGACGTCGGCGCCCCAATCGGCCAGCAGGCCTCCGGCGCTGGGGCCGGCCACCCAGACCCCGAGCTCGACGACTCGGAAGCCCTCGAGCGTCATGCCAGCGTCACCGTCCCCGCGGTGCCGTCGACGGTGACCACGGCACCGTCGGGGATCTTGCGGGTGGCGCCGGTCACCGAGACGACGCAGGGGATCCCGAGCTCACGGCTGACGATGATGGCGTGGCTGAGCTGGGCACCGACGTCCACGACGACCGCCGAAGCAGCCACGAACAGCGGCGTCCACGAGGGGTCGGTGATGGGGGCGACGAGCACGTCGCCGGGGGCCAGCGCACTCGGGTCGGCCGGGTCGAGGATCACGCGGGCGACGCCGGTCGCCTGGCCCGGACACCCGGAGATCCCCGTGAGCACGTCGCCGGCGGCGGCGACCGCCTCGGTGTGGGCGTCCCGTCGCTCCCAGGTCTCGACCGGCGGCTGCTCGCCGGCGAAGACGAACGGCGGCTCGAGGGCGGCCAGCTCGTCATAGCGGGCGCGCCGCTCCCGGAGGGTTCCGCTGAAGGCCGCAGGGTCGGCGAGGAAGTCGTCGAGCTCGTCGGCCAGCAGCATGCCGAAGTCGTCGAGCTGGCCGAAGTGGCCCGCCGCCACCATCCGCCGGCCCAGCTCGTGGAGGGCCACCCGGGTCTCGTGGATGAAGCGCACCGCGTTGGTCTTCGAACGCTCACGCCCCGGGAAGAACACCGCGGCGGAGGCGAGCGCCTGTTGGAACTGCTCCAGCACCTCGGGCTGGCCCGCGAGGAGGGCGGCGACCTCGGCGGCCACCGCCTCCCGGTCGGACACCCGCTCGGCGTGGTGGCCGTCGGGCGCCTCGCCGTCGTCGAGCAGGCGCATGCGGTCCACGGCGGCCAGGGCCAGCTCGGGGCGGGTCTCCCACGTGTGCGACGTCGTGTCCCACTCGTTTGGGCCCCGGGAGCCGTGCTCGCGGAGGAAGGCCGCGAGGGCGCCCAGGAACGTGTCGACCTCCCCGTCGCCCCGCGCTCCCTCGAGGCGGTCGAGGAGGCCGGGGACCCCGGCGTCGAACTCGGAGGTGAGACCGTCGGACCGGGCGACCCGGCGGCCCAGCTCCCACAGGACGAACGACGGCGCCGCCGACTCGACGTCGCCGAGGCCGGCGACCAGGCGCATGGCCAACGAGGGGTCCCCGACCGCCGCGCACACCTGCGTGATGATCCCGAGGGGGATCTGCACCGCGGTCGAGATGTAGATGTGTTGGCCGAACAGCTGGCGGAAGTGCTCCTCGTAGAGCCGGCGCACGTAGGTGACGAGCTCGGCGTCGCTCAGCGCGGCGAGGTCGGGCCGCTCCTCGCGCAGCTGCTTGGTGAGGGCCTCCTCCTCGGCCAGCTCGGGCAGCTCGGTCGCGGTCATGATCCAGATCAACCACTCGAAGGCGGCCGTGGCGCGGTCCGGGTCGTCGTCGCCCGGCTGGGGCTCGTAGGGCGGGATGCCCGGCTGGGAGCCGTACAGGGCGAGGTCGATCATCTCGGGGGTCATGCCCGGCACCCGCACGCCGGAGATCCGGTTGATGGAGACGTTCAAGTAGCAGTACCCGCCGAAGATGCCGATGATCTCGTTGTGGTCGGGGTCGAACTCGCCCTCGGTGAAGATCCCCGAGCGCACCAGGGCGTCCCGCCAGCCCGGCTCGCTGTAGGGCGTGATGGCGAACGACGCCGAGAACGGCGTCACCGGGTCCGGGAACACCTCGCCGACGTTGCCCCGCGTGTAGATCGGGTACCGCTCGCTCGGCTCATCGTCGACGATCCACCGCTCGGCCATCTCGTGCTCCCCCTGCCGTCGCTCCGACCGGCGCCGGTCGGCTCCGGGATCGTAACCCCGCCCGGTTCGTGGGGAGGCTCGGTGGGATGCCACCCTGAGGACGTGCCCGCGCCCGCCGACGTCGACCAGGCCGCGTTCAGCGACCATCCGCCCTGGGTGCTCACCGACCCGCACGCCCTGGCGTGGCGGCGCGGCCTCGACCTCGTGCGCGAGGCCAGCCGCCGTGAGGTCCCCCGACTCGTCGATCCCGGACACCTGCCGCCCCTGGGACGACTCCTGCGGGTGCTGCGCCACCTCGGGCTGGCCTTGGGGGTCTGGGCCCTCCGGGAGCGTCCTCGCGGGAACGGTGCGTCCCGTGCGGGCATCTCGCGACGCCTGCGCATCGCCGCCGAGCGCCTCGGTCCCACCTACATCAAGCTCGGCCAGATCATCTCCTCGGGCGAGGGCATCTTCCCCGCCGAGCTGGTCGAGGAGTTCAAGAAGTGCCGTGACCGGGTACCCGCCGAGCCGTTCGCCGTCGTGCGCGCCGTCGTCGAGGGCGAGCTGGGTCAGCGCCTCGAGGACGTCTTCGCCTCGTTCGACCGCGAGCCCATCGCCGCCGCCTCCATCGCCCAGGTGCACGGGGCGGTGCTCCGGACGGGCGAAGCCGTGGTGGTCAAGGTGCAGCGGCCGTCCGTGGGCCACCTCGTGCACGACGACCTGCGGGTCATGGCCTGGGTCGCCCCGTACCTCGTCGGGCGCATCCCCATCGCGTCGCTGGCCAACCCGCCGGCGCTCGTCGAGCTGTTCGCCGAGACCATCAACGAAGAGCTCGACTTCCGCCTCGAGGCCGAGAACATGCTCGACGTCGCCCAGTCGCTGGCCGCCCTCGGCCAGCGGGGCTACGTCATCCCCCGCCCCCACCCGCACCTCGTCACCCGGCGCATCCTGGTCATGGAGCGCCTCGACGGCTTCGCCTTCGACGACGTCGCCGGCATGGTCGAGGCCGGGGTGGACACGTACGCCATCGTGCGCACCGGGATGATCGCCTTCATGGAGGGCGCCATGATGCACGGCGTCTTCCACGGGGACCTGCACGGCGGCAACCTGCGGGTGCTGCCCGACGGCCGCACCGCGCTGCTCGACTTCGGCATCACCGGCCGCCTCGACGAGCCCCGCCGCCTGGCGTTCCTGCGCCTGCTCATGGGCGCCACCATGAACGACATCCCCGGGCAGCTGGCCGCCCTCCGCGACCTCGGCGCCCTTCCCCTCGACACCGACCTCGAGGCGGTGATCCAGGACCTCGGCCTGGACCGCGCGCCGATCGACCCGACCACGCTCACCCCCGACGAGATGGTCGCCGAGATCCAGCAGATCATGAAGGGCCTGCTGGCCTACGGCGCCCGCCTGCCGAAGGAGCTGATGCTCTTCGTCAAGAACATGGTCTTCCTCGACGGGGCCATCGCCACCCTCGCCCCCGATCTGGACCTCTTCGCCGAGATCGCCCACCTGGCGCTCTACTTCGCCCAGACCCACGGCGAGCGCATCGCCGCCGACGTGGGCATCGACCCCCGCTCCTACGAAATCGACCTCGAAGGCGTGAAGGCCAGCTTCGGGGTCGATCCCAGCACCGAAGGCCTCACCTATGCCGAGCTCCAGGAGCGCCGCGAGCTCATCCGCAGCCGCTTCGCCCGGCGTGACTCGAAGCTGGGCGTGTTCCGCCGCTGAGCGCGGCGCCGCCCCCTACCGGTCGAGGGCGTCGGCCAGCTCGGACCGGCCCGCCACGCCGAGCTTGTCGTAGATGCGGGCCAGGTGGTTGTCCACCGTGCGGATGGACACGACCAGGCGCTCGGCGATCTGACGGCTGGAGAGGCCCTCGGCGCCCAGGAGGGCGATCTCGCGCTCGCGCTTGGTGAGGGGGACGACGGCGTCGGCCTGGACGAGGCCGGGAGTGGTGACCCCCTCGCAGCGAGCCGCCAGTTCCTGGGAGCGACGCACGCAAGCCGCGGCCCGCCGCCCATCCCCGGCCGAGCGGCAGGCATCGGCGGCGGCCACCATGGCCTCGGCGGCGGCGATGACGAGGCCACGAGCCTCGAGGAGGTCGGCCGCCGCCGTGAGGGCATCGGCGTCCCGGGCGGCCAACGCCTCGATGTGGGCGAGGCGGGCCGCGGCCTGCGTGCCGGCCACCTCCGCGGCGACGACACGCGCCCGCTCGACCACCTCGTCCGGGTCGCCGAGGCGGGCCAGGTCGTGCAGTGCCGGCAACTCACGGGCGGGCTGGCCGGCGCCCCCTGCCTGCGCGGCGGCCGCCCGGAGCCGGTCCAGGGCACCGGCGAGGTCGTGCTCGGCCACCGCCAGCCACGCCTGCGCCCGCAGGAGGATCGTCTCGGTGAAGCCCGCCGGGTGGGGCCCGATCTCATCCAGCCCATCGATGACCCCGTGGGCCGCGCCGACGTCTCGCAGAAGGGCCTGCGCGAACAACTGGCCGCCGAGCGCCCAGCGGGTCATGCCGTCGTGGCGGTCGCGCCGGAAACGCGCTTCTGCCTCACGGAACCGGCGCACCGCGTCGTGGGCGTCCCCCGAGTCGAGGTGGATGAGTCCGAGGGCGAGGGCGAACTGGGATCGGCCGACGTCGTCCTGGTCGCGGAGGGCCTGGTCGAAGCCCGCCTCGGCCCGACGCAGGGCCTCGTCCACCTCGCCTGCCTCGAACAGGGCGATGCACCGGGCCGCGTCCATCAGGGAGACCTCGAAGATCCGGCCCTGCACCCCGAGGGCGGTGTGGGCGTCGATCCCCCGCTGGGCGATCTCCGCACCTTCGAGCGCCCGACCCATCAGTGGCAGGGCCAGTGTCCCCGCGAGGGCGGCGTGGTAGAAGGCCCGGCCGCCGGAGGCGGAGAACTGGTCGCCGGCCCGGGCCACGGCGTCTTCGGCACGGCCGGCGCTGGCCTCGACCACGGCCACCTGGCTGATCACGTAGTTCCGCGCCTCCTGCTCGGTCAGGCCGGCGGCGACGCCCTCGCCCACGGTGATGGCCGACTGAAGGTCACGTGCCCGCCAGAACAGGTTGGCCACCCGCAGCCCGGCCATGCTCGCCTTGTCGTCGTCCCCCTCGGTGAGGTCGCTGAGTTGGGCGAGGACGACCTCGACGCCTGGCGCGTCTCCCCGCTCGTTCATGGCCCCCGCGAGGATGTACCCGGCGGCGAAGCTGGGCTCGGCCTCGAAGGCCGCCCGGGCCAATCGCTCGGCGGTGGCGTAGTCGAAGGCGTGGCCGGCCAGGGCGGCGCCGGCGACGAGGGCATCGGGCTCGATGGTGCCGCCGCCGTCGAGCCGCCACAGTGCCACCCGCAGGACGTCGCCCGGGCGGTCGGCACCGACGGCCTCGACGGCGTCAGCCAGCATGCGCCGGGCATGGCGTGAGCGGATCACGGGTGTGCGGTCGCGGAGCACGTCGCCGTGCAGCGGGTGGGCCAGGCGGACCTCCACGTCGGGGCCGTCCTCGCTGATGGCGACGATCGACTTGCGCTCGAGGCGTCCGACCGCCTCGGTCACGCCCAGGCGGTCGACCACGGCCAGGTCGACCGGCTCGCCGAAGGCCACCAGCTCCAGCGCGGCGACCTCGTTCTCGTCGAGGCCGGCGACGCGCACCTCCACCAGGTCGCGCAGCCGGGCCGAGGCCGAGACCTCACCCACGATGCGCCAGAGGCCGGCGTCGTCCACCAGGGTGTGGGTTTCGAGCGCGGACAGGACCAGCTCACGCAGGTAGAGCACGTTCCCCTGGCTGGCCTCCCAGAGCTGGCGGACCGCGATGGCCTCGACCGGAGCGCCCAGCGCCACCTCGAGGAGCTCCTCGGTGGCCTCGGCATCGAGGGTGTCCAGCTCGATGCGCTCGGCGAAGCCCTCCTTCCAGAGCGCGGCGATGGGCTCCGGCACGAGCTCACCGGTGCGGACCGTGGCAACGATGAAGGCCGAGCGGGAGGCGGCCAACTGCTGGAGCAGGACGGCCGAGGCGTCGTCGAGGTTGTGGGCGTCGTCCACCACGATCAGGAGGGGCCGATCGCCCGCGAG
>RRZU012116233.1_pt1 | contig 14062 bp, 10 predicted proteins | sample 2165561 | NCBI WGS metagenome assembly RRZU01 (sample SAMN10456909, study PRJNA506462) | wastewater metagenome | isolation source: wastewater sludge | place: USA: Moscow, Idaho
AACTGGACGCTCACGGCGTCCGGTACCACGACGGTGACCGGCCCGGGTAACTCGCCGTCGGTGACCGAGCAAACCGTTCCCGCGGGCAGCTACGCGCTGTCGGAGTCGGGCGGCCCGGCGGGCTACACCGCGTCCGCCTGGTCCTGCAGCGGTGGCACCCTGACCGGTGCCTCGGTGAGCGTGCCCAACGGCGGCGACGTCACCTGCACGATCACCAACACCGCGATCGCGCCCACCCTGACCCTGGTCAAGGTGGTGGACAACGGCAACACCGGCGCCACCACGCCCCCGACCGCCTGGACGCTGACCGCCGACGGTCCGAGCACGATCAGCGGCGCCACCGGTTCGACGGACGTGACGGACGCTACGGCCCGGGTGGGCACCTACGACCTCTCGGAGTCGACCATCGCCGGCTATTCGGCATCGGACTGGGTGTGCACGGGTGGTGCGGACACGTCCGCGACCTCGGTCACCCTGGCCCCGGGCAACGCGGCGACCTGCACGATCGCCAACACCGCCATTGCGCCGACGCTGACCCTGGTCAAGCGGGTCTCCAACAACTTCGGCGGCACCGCGGTGCCGACGGATTGGACGCTGACCGGCACCGGCCCGGTCACCATCAGCGGCGCCAGCGGCTCCGACCCGGTGACCGCGGCCGTCGTCCAGACCGGCGACTACAACCTGTCCGAGAGCGGTGGGCCGGGTGGCTACACCGCGGGCGACTGGAACTGCGGTGCCGCGGACCTGACCGGGTCGACGGTCACCGTGCCGCTCGACTCGAACATCACCTGCACCATCGTCAACAGCGACCAGCCGGCCCAGTTGACCCTGGTCAAGGTGGTCGACGCGAACAACTCCGGGCAGCACCAAGCAGCCCTCCGAATGGACGCTGACCGCGACCCCGCAGGGCATCACCGGCCAGGACGAGGCCAGCGGCAACGGTGACCCGACCAGCGCGGACGGGGTCAACGCCGTCCGGGTCTTCGCCGGCAACTACCAGCTGGACGAAGACGGTCCGGCCGGCTTCGAGGGTAGCCTTTGGGAGTGCACCGGGGGCGTCGTGAACGGCGACGTGGTCACCGTGCCCAACGGCGGCAACGTCACCTGCACGATCACCAACACGGCGGTCGCCCCGCGTTTGACCCTGGTCAAGCAGATCAACGATCCCGGCAACATCGGCACCGCCGTGCCCACCGACTGGACGTTGAGCGCCCAGGGCCCGAGCCCGATCTCGGGGGCCACCGGAGATGCGTCGGTCACGAACACCGCCGTCGAGGTGGGTGACTACGACCTGGCCGAGACCGGGCCGGAGAACTACACGGCGTCCACCTGGACCTGTGTGGACGCCCAGAACGCGACGGTTCCGGTTGACGGTGCCGCCCTCTCGCTCAGTGAGGGGCAGTCGGTCACCTGCACCATCGTGAACACCCCGGTGCCCGGCGAGTGGGCCATCACCAAGAGCAGCAACCCGGTCTCCGGATCGTCGGTGCAGCCGGGCGACGAGATCGTCTACACGGTCACCCTGATCCGCGGTGCCGGCGTCGCACCACAGAATGTGGCCCTTAACGATGACCTCAGTGACGTGCTGAACAACGCCACCCTGGTCAGCGGACCGACGCCTTCGACGGGCACCGTCTCGATCGCCGGCACGGCCATGACGTGGACGGTGCCGCTGCTCGAAAACCCGATCGAAACGGTCACCTACACGGTGCGGGTCAACGACGACGCCTGGGGTGTCACCCTGCGCAACGCCGTCACCTCGCCGGGCAGCAGCCCCTGCGTGCCGGCCGACGGAGGCGGTGGTCGGGCAGCCGCGGGCATTGCGCCGCTGGCGGCCGTGCAGGACGTGCCCTGGGAGGATGGCGACTGCCCGACCACCACCGTGCATTACACGCCGAAGTGGGAACTGGCCAAGACATCCAATCCGTCGTCCGGATCGACGGTCAACCCGGGTGACACCATCACCTACACGCTGACCGCGAGGAACACCAGCACGGAAACCGACCTGACCGGTGCGGTGGCGACGGACGACCTGTCCAAGGTGCTCAACAACGCCACCCTGGTGTCGGTGGGCGCGGGCGGCACGGTGAGCGGCACGACCCTGACCTGGGCGATTCCGGACCTCGGCCCAGGGGAGTCCGCCACGCTGACCTACGTTGTGCGGGTCAAAGCAGGGGCGTACGACGTGACCATCGGCAACGTGGCCACGCCGGGTGACGGCGGGACCTGTCCCACCGCCTGCGCGACGGATCACATCACCCCCAAGCCTCCCGTGCGGCCGATCCCGCCCAACCCGCCCCTGCCGCCGACCGGCACAAACGCGTCGCTCGCGGGTGCGCTGCTCGGACTACTGCTGGCAGCTGGCGGTGTGGGCGTGCTTGTCGCCGGACGTCTCCGGCGGCGCAGCTGAACCGGGTCCGGTCATGGCGGTCGATAGACTGGCCGTCATGACCGAAGCCAAGCGTGTCGTCGTCGCCGCCCCTCGCGGGTACTGCGCGGGGGTCGACCGAGCCGTGATCACGGTCGAACGTGCACTGGAGGTGTATGGTGCGCCTGTGTACGTGCGCAAGCAGATCGTGCATAACCGGCACGTGGTCGAAGACCTCGAGGCGCGGGGGGCGATCTTCGTCGACGAACTCACCGAGGTGCCGACCGGTGCGACCGTGGTGTTCAGCGCTCACGGGGTCTCGCCCGCAGTTCATGCCGAGGCCGCCGAGCGGGGGCTGAAGACTATCGATGCCACCTGCCCGTTGGTCACCAAGGTGCACCACGAGGCCCGCCGGTTCGCCGGCCAGGGCCTGCAGATCCTGCTGATCGGGCACGCCGGCCACGAAGAGGTCGAGGGCACCGCCGGTGAAGCGCCCGACAACATCATTCTGGTCGAGCATCCCGAGGACGCGGCCGCCGTCGAGGTCGCCGACCCCGCCAAGGTGGCGTGGCTGTCGCAGACCACGCTGAGTGTCGATGAGACCTATCAGACGGTCGGCGCGCTGCGCGACAAGTTTCCGCAACTGATCGATCCACCCAGCGACGACATCTGTTATGCGACTCAGAACCGCCAGTCGGCGGTCAAGCAGATCGCAGCGACGGCCGATCTGGTGATCGTGGTCGGCTCACGTAACTCGTCCAACTCGGTGCGGTTGGTCGAGGTGGCCCTCGAGGCCGGAGCCAAGGCGTCCTACCGGGTCGACAACGCCGGCGAGATCGACGAGGCGTGGCTCGACGGTGTGCAGAGCGTCGGGGTGACCTCGGGCGCTTCGGTACCGGACGAACTTGTCCAGGGCGTGCTCACGTTTCTCGAAGAGCGGGGCTTTCCGGCTGCGGTCGAAGAGCGACTGACCGAAGAGAACCTGGTCTTCGCCCTGCCTCCCGAGTTGCGCAAGGCGATGAAGGCGCACACGTCCACCCAGTAGGCGCGGCGGTCGAGGCCCGATCCGTTGGTCGAGCCTGTCGAGACTCATTCGTTGGTCGAGCCTGTCGAGGACAGCCCACCCACCCTGGCTGGTACCGATCAGGTGCGTGCCGTCGTCCTCATGCCGCCCGATTCTGTGGACCGACCCGCGATCCCGACAACGCGGGACGCGGGCGTGCTCCTTGCGGCACGCCACCCCGTGGGGACGCCCTGCAGACACTCAGGTGTCGTGCCGCGAGATCAGTCGCCTGCCGGACGCGGGATCCGCCGCGAGCCATGGGCGTGGCGCCTCGACTCCCGACAACCCTCAGACCAGGAACCGATAGAAGGGGCTGTCGGGCGGCACCCGCTCGACGGTGATGCGGCTGCGTTGCATCTTGTCGAGCAGCCACGACAGGTCGTCGGGGTCGCCGAGTTCGATGCCGACCAGCGCCGGGCCCAACTCACGGTTGGACCGCTTCACATACTCGAACAAGGTGATGTCGTCCTCGGGGCCGAGCACCTCGTCGAGAAACCGCCGCAGGGCACCGGGCTCTTGCGGAAAGTTGACCAGAAAGTAGTGCTTGCGGCCCTCGTAGACCAGCGCTCGTTCCTCGATCTCGGCGTAGCGGGAAAGGTCGTTGTTGCCACCCGAGACGATCGCGACCACGACACGCTCGGCCGAGGGGCGGTAGATGCCCAGGGCCGCACCGGCCAGTGCACCGGCCGGCTCGGCGATCACCCCGTCGGTCTGGTAGAGCGCGAGCATCTCGGAGCAGATGCGCCCCTCGGGCACCGAGAACATGTGCGGTTTGAGCCGCTGTGCGATGGCGAACGTCAACTCGCCGACCCGGCGGACGGCCGCGCCGTCCACAAAGGTGTCGAGCTTGGGCAGATCGCGTGGACGGCCCGCTTCGAGCGCCGCTGCCATGGACGCCGCCCCGGACGGTTCGGCACCGACCACCTTGGTCGCGGGGTGCCGCTGCGACAGCCAGGTCAGGCAGCCGGCGATCATGCCGCCGCCGCCCACGGGCACGATCAGGGTGTCGGGCGCGTGGCCCAGTTGGTTGACGATCTCGACCACGACGGTGCCTTGGCCGGCGATCGTGCGGGGGTCGTCGAAGGCGGGCACCAGGGTGCGACCCTCGTCGGCCGCCACGCGGTGAGCGAGCTCGGCGGCCTCGTCGTAGGTATCGCCGTGCACGATCAGGTCCGCCCAGCCCTCGCCGAGTTGCCGCATGCGCTGCCGCTTCTGCCGCGGCGTGGTGGACGGCACGAAGATCTGGGCCCTGATGCCGAGCCGGGCGCAGGCGTAGGCAACACCCTGGCCGTGGTTACCGGCGCTGGCACACACCACGCCCGCGGCACGCTCGGCGGCGTCGAGTTGGGCGATCAGGTTGTAGGCGCCCCGCAGCTTGTACGAGCGGACGGGTTGCAGGTCTTCACGCTTGAGCCACACCTGCGCGCCGGTCGCATCGGACAGGCGCTGGTTGAACTGCAGGGGGGTTTCGACGGTCACGCCCGACAATCGCTCGGCCGCCTGCTCGATGAGCTGCGCGGTCACCTCGGTGAAGCCCGTCGAAGACATGGCCATCATTCTCCTGGCTCGCGGCCCTCTCAGCCAGCGGTGCGCCGGTTACGGGACGTCGACGGCTCAGCGATGTCGGCGGCCAGGAGTTCGTCCAGCGCCGGCTGAGGTCGGGTCAACGCTTCGACATCGTCGTCACGACGGGCGCCGATGATGGGGGTGACCTGGGCGGCGTTCTCGACCAGCTCGGGTGCCGTCAGAGGACGTACGGCGGCCTCTGTTGCGTGCACCGGGTCGAGTTGCTTATCGGTGACGTGCAGCTCGCGGAGCTTGCGCGCGGTGGGCAGCACCCGGCCCTCGATCGAGCCGACCGCCTCGTTGTAGGCGCGCACGGATGCGGTGAGCGAGCGTCCGATGCGGTCGAAGTGTCCGCCCAGCGTGCCCAGCCGGTCGTACAGTTCGCGGGCCAGTTCGGACACCTGCGCCGCCGACTCGGCCAGGCCCGCCTGCCGCCACCCGTAGGCGACGGCGCGCAACAGCGCGATCAGCGTCGTAGGGGTGGCCACAATGATGTTGCGGGTGGCCGCGTACTCGTGCAGGTCGGGCAGTTGGCTGAGCGCCTCGGCGGCCAGGGCCTCGCTCGGTACGAACAGCACGACGAACTCAGGGGTGCCGTAGTCGCTCTTGAAGTACGACTTGCCGGACAGCTGGTCGATGTGAGTTTTGACGTTCTTGGCGAACTGCTGCAACCCGGCGTCGCGGACGGCGTCGTCGTCGGCCTCGTACGCGTCGAGAAAGGCGCTCAGCGGCACCTTGGAGTCGACCCAGACGAAGCGACCACCGTCGAGCAACACCTTCAGGTCTGGACGAATCACCTGATCGGCGGACGTGCTGGTGGTCTGCTGCGTGAGGAAGTCGCAGTGCTCGACCATGCCGGCCACCTCGACCACGCGCTTGAGCTGCTGCTCGCCCCAGTTGCCCCGCACGTGCGGCTTGCGCAGCGCGGTGATCAGCGCCCGGGTCTCGGACCGCAGCCGCTCGCCGGTGTCGCGCACGGCGGTGACCTGGCCGGCCAGCTCGGTGGTCATGCGCACCCGCTCTTTCTCGACGTCACCCAGCCGCTGATTGAATGCCTCCAGCGACTCGCGGACCGGCTTCATCAGCAACTCAGTGGCGCGAAGCCGCTGCTCGGCGTTCGCCTCGGCCGTCTTGCCCTGCCGCTCGAGCGTTTCGCTCGACAGCACCTTGAACTGGGCGACCATCGCTTCGCGGTCGGCGCTGAGCTCGACTGAGCGAGCCAGTGCCGCGTCGCGCTGTGCCTGCGCGGCCGCCAACTGGGCCGACACCTCGGCGGCTTCGCTCAGGGCCTGCGCCGCTTCGGTCCGCGCGTCGGCCACGTCGGCGCGAAAGCGTTCAGCGTCGGTGGCGTTGCGGGCCAGCTCGGCGCGGGCAGCGGCGGCGTCGGCCCGGGCGTCGGCGGCCTCGGCCCGGGCGTCGGCAGCTTCGCGCCTGGCCTCGGACACCTCGGAACGTGCTGCCGCGAACGCCGCCTCATCGTGCGATCGGACGCTGCCCGCCCTCGCCTGCAGAACCAGGCGCACGAGCACACCGCCGATCGCGGCACCCAGCACGCCCGCCACCAAGACCCACACCATCTGCATGCCTTTGATCTTGCCGCGCAGCACCGACAAAACCCGTGACCGACTCGGGCGTGGGTGCGTTTGCCCTGTCGGCCGCCCGGCCCGACAGCTATGCTGCAAGCATGCGGCGCACCGAAGCGCCGTCGCCAATGGCGATGGCCTGGCGAACCCAGCCTTCGAGCAATGACAAGGAGAAACACGCATGACCGAGTCCGCAGAATCGCCGCATCTGAAGCCGAACACCTACGAAATGGCCCCCGAGGACAAGGGCGAAAAGATCGGTTACGACGCCGCGGATCCCAAGTTCTCCGACGAGGGCTACACCGCCGAGGGCGTGCTACGGCACCGCAACGAACAGGCACCCTGGGGTCGCACCGCAGAGGGCGAAAAGGGCGATCGCCCTGACCAGTAGCGGCGCGGGCGGCACGGCTATGTCGCGAATCGATGGGCTGGCGGGCTTCATCTCCGCCAGCCCATCGTCATTCCACGCCGCCCGGTCGGCCGCCGCGGCACTGGTTGAGGCCGGCTTCACCGAACTCGCCGAGAGCGACCCGGTCAGCGGCGAGCCGGGCGGCTACGTCATGGTGCGCGACGGCTCGGTGCTGGCCTGGCGTCTTCCCGAGCGGCTGGACCAACCGTGCTTCCACCTCGTCGGGGCGCACACCGATTCGCCGGGCTTCGTGCTCAAGCCGCGGCCCACCTCGCACACCCTGGGCTGGCAGCAGGCCGGCATGGAGGTATATGGCGGCCCGTTGCCGAACTCGTGGCTTGATCGCGAGTTCGGCCTCGCCGGACGTCTGGTCACCGCGTCCGGCGAGCAGGTGCTGGTGGCGACCGGACCCCTGCTGCGCGTACCGCAGGTGGCACCCCACCTCGACCGCAGCGTGCACGAGAAGCTGCTGCTCGACCGGCAACACCACCTGCACCCGATCTTCGCCGTCTCGCGGCCGGACGCCGACATTCTCGCCGTCGTCGCGCAGACCGCCGGACTGAGGCAGGAGGAGGTGTGGGGCCACGACCTGTGCGCCTTCGTGACTGAGCCGCCCGCCCGGATCGGGCTGGACGGCGACCTCTTCGCCTCAGCCCGGCTCGACAATCTGGCCAGCGTGTATGCGGGCGTCCGTGCGCTGGCGGACGCGACCGACCTGCGCCGGATCGCCGTGCTGGCCTGTTTCGATCACGAAGAGGTCGGCAGCGCGAGTGCGACCGGGGCGAGCGGGCCACTGTTGGCTACGCTGCTGCTCCGCATCGGCGACGCCCTGGGGTGGAGCGTCCAGACCGCCGCCGCTGCCCGGGCCCGCTCGCTGCTGGTGTCGGCCGACGCCGGGCATGCGGTCCACCCCAACTATGCGCAGCTGCACGACCCTGATCACCGTCCGCTGCTCAACGACGGCCCGCTGATCAAGTTCAACGCGAACCAGCGCTACGCCACCGACGCGGTGGGGGAGGCCGCCTGGCGCCGCGCGTGCGCCGAGGCTGGGATACCGACTCAGGACTTCGTGTCGAACAACGCCGTGCCCTGCGGATCGACCATCGGCCCCCTGGCGGCCACCCGCCTGGGCATTCGCACCGTCGACGTCGGCATACCGCTGTTGAGCATGCACTCGGCACGCGAACTGTGCGGCGTGCGCGACCCGGGTTGGCTGGCCGGGGGCCTGCACGCCTTCTACTGCGCGAGTTGAGCTGATCTGTCGCCGGTTGAGCCTGAAACCTCGAGAGCGGGTGAGGGGTGACGGACAGTTCCCCCATCCCTTCTGCGTCGGTCTCGACAAGCTCGACCAACGGGGTGCCGGCCCGCCTGGGACGCCCAGGCCAGCGGGCACTCAGACCGCGACCGGACGTCCGCCCTGGACGGCCATCGCACCCCGCTCGACCCGAATGGTGACCCGTTTCGAGGTGGACGTGTGTGCAGACCCGATCGACCGCGTCGCGCGGCACCAGCACGTTGGCCTCGGGAAAGTACATCGCGGCGCAGCCCTTGACGGTGGGGCAGGCCCCACCCGGTACGCCCGCAGCACCCGGTCGGGTTCAGCCGGCCATTCGCTGAACTCGTCGACGGGCTGGCCGTTCACCAGCCCCAGTTCGACGATGTCGTCGGCAGGCATCAGGACCACGAACCGTCCGTTGTGCACGCCGCGGTACCACTCGTTGAGCGAGTGGCTCGTGGTGTGGTGCTGATCGGGGGCGCCCATCGTCTGGTGCATCGGATGGGTGATCCGGCCCTGCAGGCCCAGCCAGTACTGACCATTGTCCAGCCTGCTGATCAGCGAATTTCTCGGCCGAGAACTCGTCCTCGACGACCCCCGGGGTCGCCTCCCAGACGATGGTCTTGATGCCGTTGTCCCAGAACTCCACCTTGGAGTGATCGGGGTTGGCCCCCGCGCAGCAGGGGCAGTCGAAGCCCCTGTGGTGGTTGATCGTCACCGCGAGCGTCGCCGTCTTCGCCGCCCGAGATGCTGATCCATCGGCAGCATCGCCTTCTCGACCGCCTCGACGTCGGCGGCGTAGTCCATCGGCGCCTTGATCTCGAGCTCGGTGTCGGTGAAATCCTGCTTCGGGGGATGGTCGAAGACTCTGGCGAGAGGGTCGAGGGGTCCGGTCACGCGTGGGCTTCTTCCGGGAGTTCGCTCGGCGCCATGACCACGACACGGTCGGCACGGCTGTAGACGTTCATGGACTCGCCGCGCAGAAAACCGACCAGGGTGAGGCCGGCGGATTCCGCGAGCTCGACGGCCAGCGACGACGGGGCCGAGATGGCGGCCAGCGCCGGTATGCCGGCCATCACCGCCTTCTGCACCAGTTCGAAGCTGGCCCGACCCGAGACCTGCAGCACAGTGCCGGACAACGGCAGCCGATCGGCCAGCACGGCCCAACCGATCACCTTGTCGACGGCGTTGTGCCGGCCGACGTCCTCGCGTAGTACGAGCAGTTCGCCGGACGCCGCGTCGAACAGGGCGGCGGCGTGCAGTCCGCCGGTCTTGTCGAAGACGGCCTGGTGCCGGCGCAACAGGGTGGGTATCCGGGTGAGCGTCTCGGCGGTGACGCACGTGGCATCGTTCGCCACGTCGTAGCAGGAAACCGTCCGGATGGCGTCGATCGAGGCCTTGCCGCACACCCCGCACGAACTGGTGGTGTAGAAGTTGCGGTTCGGCTCGGGCGGTGCGACCTCGGCGGCCAGCGTCACGTCGAGCACGTTGTAGGTGTTGACCTCACCGCCCGAGCCTGGACCGCCGCAGTGAATGGCCGAACGAAAGTCACCGCCCCGGGCGATCACACCTTCTGACACCAGAAAGCCCGCGGCCAACTCGACGTCCGAGCCCGGGGTGCGCATCGTGACGGCCAGAGCCCTGCCGCCGACGCGCACCTCCAGGGGTTCTTCGACGGCCAGCACGTCGACCCGCCTGGTGGCCCCGCTCGTGAGGGCGATGCTCACGACGGGTCTGCGCGCCGTGATCCGCCCCATGGCGTCATGCTAGACCCCGTGAAGGCCGACCGGACGCTTCAACTTTGCGTAGGATCGCGCGCGAAAATGCGGTGATGGTGGCGAGACTGGTCTTCGAAGATTGGCCGTCGGCCACGCCGAGTAGTCTCGTCGTAGAGCGCTGTGTAGGTCGACGGAGCAGCGTTCGTGGAAGGAGTCAAAGCGTGGATTTTCTCGACCCGCTTCTGCTGGCCAGGTGGCAGTTCGGTCTGACGACTCTCTACCACTTCATCTTCGTGCCGCTGACCCTCGGCATGTCGCTGTCGGTGGCGATCTTTCAGACCGCATGGGTGCGCACCGGCAACTACAAGTGGCTGAGCCTCACGCGCTTCTTCGGCAAGATCTTCTTGATCAACTTCGCGATGGGTGTGGTCACCGGCATCGTGCAGGAGTTTCAGTTCGGCATGAACTGGTCGGCCTACTCACGCTTCGTGGGTGACGTCTTCGGCGCCCCGCTGGCTTTCGAGGGGCTGATGGCGTTCTTCTTCGAGGCGACCTTCATCGGCCTGTGGATCTTCGGCTGGGACCGGCTGCCCAAGAAACTGCACCTGGCGACGCTGTGGATCGCCACCTTCGGCGCGTGGGCCTCGGCCTACTTCATCCTGGCCGCCAACGCCTTCATGCAGAACCCGGTCGGGTACGTGATGGCTCAGGACGGTCGCCGTGCCGAGATGGCCGACTTCGGTGCACTGCTGACCAACCGCGTCGCGCTGGCGGCTTTTCCGCACACGCTGCTGGCCAGCCTGATGTTCGCGGCCGGCGTGATCATCGCGGTCGCGGCGTGGCACCTCGCGAGGCGTCAACACCACGAAACGATGACCACCGCGCTGAAGTACGGTTGCTGGCTGATGATCGGCGCCTTTCTGGGCACAGCACTGTCCGGTGACCAGTTGAGCCTGCAGATGGTCGCCACCCAGCCGATGAAGATGGCCGCGGCCGAGGCGCTGTTCGACACCGCCTGCGGCGCCGACGCGTCCTTCTCGATCTTCACCCTCGGCACCCCGGACGGCTCCGGTGAGGTGTGGTCCCTGCGGGTGCCGTACCTGCTCGCGCTGCTCTCCACCCACGAGTTCGCGGGGTGCGTCGAGGGCATCAACAACCTCAACGCGCAGTACGCGGCGCAGTGGCCGCAGCTGGCAGCCCACGTGGACGGCGTGTTCAACCCGATTCCGTGGATCACGTACTGGTCGTTCCGCTGGATGATGGGCCTCGGCCTGATGGCCACCGCCGTCGCCGTCGTGGGCCTGTGGGTGACCCGCACCAAGGCCGCGAAACCGCCGGCGCAGTGGATGTGGAAGGTGGCCGTCTGGTCGGCGCCGCTGGCGCTGCTGGCGATTCTGGTCGGCTGGATCTTCACCGAGATGGGCCGGCAGCCCTGGATCGTGTTCAGCCTGATGCTCACCCAGGACGGCGTTTCGCCGAGCGTGCCCGGCTGGAACGTTCTGGTCTCGCTGGTGTCGTTCACGCTGCTCTACCTCGGGCTCGCGATCGTCGAGTTCGGGCTGATCATCAAGACGGCCCGGCAGGGTCCCTTGCCGCCACAGCCCGCCGAAGGCACTTCGCAGGGGCAGCCCTCCGCGCTGGCCGACACGTCCGCGACTGTCTACTAGGAGCAGGTCATGGATCTCGCCTACCTGTGGTTCTTCATAGTCGGAGTCCTGTTCGTCGGGTACTTCGTGCTCGACGGCTTCGACTTCGGCGTCGGTATGTCGCTGCCCTTCCTGGGCAAGGACGACATCGGCCGCCGGCAGATCATCAACACCATCGGCCCGGTCTGGGACCTCAACGAAACGTGGGTGATCGTCGCCGGCGCCTGTCTGTTCGCGGCCTTCCCCGAGTGGTACGCCACGCTGTTCAGCGGCTTCTACCTGGCGCTGCTGCTGATCCTGCTCGCGCTGATCATGCGCGGTGTCTCCTTCGAGTACCGGCACCAGCGCGAGAGCCTGAAGTGGAAGAACGGGTTCGACACGATGATCGTGATCGGGTCTGTCGTGCCGGCCCTGCTGTGGGGCGTGGCGGTGGGCAACATCGTGCAGGGAGTGCCGATCGACGCCGACCACGAGTTCACCGGCTCGTTGCTCACTCTGCTGAACCCCTACGGGCTCTGGGTCGGCATGACCACGCTGCTGCTGTTCTTTCTGCACGGGGTCCACTTCGTCGCGCTGAAGACCGACGGCCAGGTGAAGGCCGATGCCGAGCAACTGGCGCGCCGGCTCGCGCTCCCGACCATCGTCGTCGCGGCGGGATGCGTGATCTGGACCGTGGTGATCGCCTCCGGACGGGAGGCACCCCTGCTGTGGTTGAGCGTCACCTGCGGTGGGATCGCCGCTCTCGCTCTGATCGCTTCGGTCGCGGCCAACTGGTTGCATCGCGACGGACTCGCCTTCGCCCTGGGTGCGGTGACCATCGTGTTCGCGGTGCTGACCCTGTGGACGGCGCTGTTCCCCTACGTGATGCCCTCGACCACCGACCCGGCCTACAGCCTGACCATCGCCAACGCGTCCAGCACCCCCCTGACGCTCACGATCATGACCTGGGCGGCGGTGATCTTCCTTCCGCTGGTACTGCTCTACCAGGGCTGGACCTACTGGGTCTTCCGCAAGCGGGTCAGCCGCTCGAGGATCGAGAAGGCGGCGGCACTCTCCCACCATTGAGTGCGTCGACGGGGCCGAGCCATCGCACGGCCCCGTTGTGGTGATAGGGCAGGATCGAACCATGTCGACCGACAGCGCCGCGCCGTCCGCGAGCACTCGCAGGCCGCCCGTTGACCCACGGCTGTTGCGTTACGCCACCTCCTCGCGTGGATTCTTCGTCGCGATCGCGGCCATCAGCGTGCTGCAGACCCTGACGACCATCGCCTTCGCCTGGTATCTGACCCGGGCGATCACCGGCGTCATCGACGGCGTACCGTCGTCGGAGTTGACGGTGACGCTCGGCTCATTGGCGTTGGTCGTGGCCGCGCGCGCCGCGCTGCTGTGGCTGCGCGAACTCCTCGCCGCGCGTGGGGCCGCGCGGGTCGAGGCGCAACTGCGGTTGACCATGGTCGCCGCTGTCGACACCCTGGGGCCCGACTGGCTTGCGACGCGCAACACCGCACAACTCGCGGTGACGGCCGGACGGGGCCTGGACGCGCTGGACGCCTACTTCGGCCGCTACCTGCCCCAACTGGTGCAGACCGTGATCGCCACCCCCGTGCTGATCGCCGTGATGTGGTGGCAGGACTGGATCTCGGGCCTCACCGTGCTGCTCACGCTGCCCCTGATCCCGCTGTTCATGGTGCTGATCGGCCTGGCCACCAGGTCGGTGCAGCAGCGGCAGTGGCAGACCCTGCACCAGTTGGCCGCACGCTTCGCCGACACCGTGCAGGGACTGTCGACGCTGAAGGTGTTCGGCCGCCAGCATCGGGCCGCGGCGTCCATCGAGAAGGTCACCGACACCTATCGAAGCGAAACCATGCGGGTGCTGCGGGTTTCGTTCCTCTCGGGTTTCGCGCTCGAGTTTCTTTCGTCGATCGCGGTGGCCATCATCGCGGTCTCGATCGGCTTTCGGCTGATCGACGGCTCGCTCGGCCTGGTGGTGGGGCTGTTCGTGCTGCTGCTCGCTCCCGAGGCGTATCTTCCGGTGCGGCAGGTGGGCGTCCAGTTTCACGCGGCGGCCGAGGGCGTCGCCGCGACCGACGACGTGTTCGCGGTGCTGGACGCGGCCCGCGCGCACGAGGCTGCTGTGCCGACCCGGGCCGCTGAGGCGAAGCCCGGGCCGCTGACGCTCAGCGCGCTGCGGGTCAGGCGGGGGGAGCGGCTGCTGCAGCCCGTCGACCTGCTCGCCACGCCCGGCACCGTCACCCTGATCGAGGGCCCGAGCGGCGCCGGCAAGTCGAGCATCCTGGCCGCCCTGCGCGGGGCGGCCGATTTCGAAGGAGCTGCCACGCTGGCGGGCCATGACCTGCGTGGCCTGCAACCGGCCGGGTGGCTGGCGTGGGCGGGGCAGCACCCCGGCCTGGTGTCGGGAACCGTGTTCGACAA
>RRZU013477959.1_pt1 | contig 14059 bp, 14 predicted proteins | sample 2165561 | NCBI WGS metagenome assembly RRZU01 (sample SAMN10456909, study PRJNA506462) | wastewater metagenome | isolation source: wastewater sludge | place: USA: Moscow, Idaho
AGGTCTATACGACACTTTACAACAACATCGCTTAGCTAATGAAACCTTTTTTGCACTTCTTTAACCAAAGTTTTGTACTTGACGACACTTTACAACAACATCGCTTAGCTAATGAAACTTTGTAAGGAAACATATAGCAAATGAAACAACAGTACGACACTTTACAACAACATCGCTTAGCTAATGAAACGAAGTTTACGAAGATGCAAATGCACCAATAGCTGAAACGACACTTTACAACAACATCGCTTAGCTAATGAAACGGAACAGTTACAAAACTTTCGTAAAAATACGGATACGACACTTTACAACAACATCGCTTAGCTAATGAAACACAGTATGCTTAAATCAAGATGATTTATTATCCAAACGACACTTTACAACAACATCGCTTAGCTAATGAAACTTTAATTAAAGAAAATTTGTAATAAGGGTTCAAAAACTTCACCTATTTGGGAATACTGTAATAATTAAAAGCTTTAATAAATTAACAAATGTAGTGAATTTTATTAAAGGAATTATTAAAGCATATCACGAACAATCATAAGATTATTTTAATATTATATTGATTTTTTGTATTTATTATTATATAATCTTAAATAAATATAAAAGTAATTCGTAATAAGCTTAAAGGAAATATATGACAATAAAACCCATATTAATAGATATTTTAAGAATACTTACAGAAGAAAATAAATACATTAGCTTAAAAAAATTAATTAGTAAATTAGATAAATTTAAAATTACACCAAGAACTCTTCAAAAAGAGCTAAAGCAATTAATTGATACAAATAGAGTAAGTGTTATAGGACAAGCATCTTCTACTGAATATGCAATAAATGATATTGTTTCAAATTATAGAAGATTTGAATTTATCTATGTAGTTAAAAATGATGAAATTGCAGGGATACTTTTTAAACTAAAAGATAGATATAGGTTTTATTATGAAAATGAATTCTTAATAAATAAATCAAAAGCTATTCCTACATTAAATCTACAAATTAAAGCTTTTGATTTTGATAATATCCCTCCAGTATTTGAAGAGAATATTCCAGAAGGAATTAATAGAGAAATTTTAGAAACAACTTCAAAAACTGCAGATGAATTTCATATCTTAACAATGCTTGAAGATAATATTGGAGATTTATATTTTTCTAAAACAAAAGATATTGATAATACTACATCTTCTAATCCTAGCTATCTTTCTTCATTAAATGAGATTTTAGCTAATAATCCTAAAATAAATGTATTAAACAATTTTACAGTAGATATAGAAGATTCATTACTGTTCCCTGATGGATACGATATTTCAAAACAAGAAATGAGAAAAGCTCATGGAATATCTGGATTTCAATATAAAAAATTAATCAATATTGATTTTGAAAAAAGAAATATAAAGTTAGATGACTCAGCTCATGCCTATATATTAAAACCATATAGCAAACCTAAAGCAAATAAAGATAATGACAACTACTTTCCTCATATTTCTTTAAACGAACATCTATTTATGTCTTTTGCAAAGAATACTTTAGGATTTAGAGTTCCATATAGTGCAATTGTAAAGAATGAAAAAGATGAAGAGTTTTATTATATTGTAAAAAGATTTGATAGATTAGGTTTTCATCGATATGCAAAATCTACATTTGCAGTATTTTTAGGCTTAAGAAGTGAAAATAAATATGATACAACTAGTGAAAGACTTTTTGAAAGAATTGAAAAAGAATTAATCAGCCCAAAAGAAAGAATGGAGTTATTAAAACATTATGTATATTCTGTAATTATTCAACATGAAGATATGCATACAAAAAATTTATCATTAATTTATGATAAAGATTTAATATTTTTTGCTCCTTTATATGACGTAGCTTGTACAGGTATATACGATTCATCGAAAGGATATGATTCTCATCTAACAATAAATGGAAAACAATCAAATATTAGACCTAATGATTTTAAACCATTATGTAAAATTTTAAAAGTTGATTTCAAAGAATTTAAAGAGGAAGCTTATAAAATAGCTAAATTATATGAAATGAAATTACCTGAATATATTGAAGAAATTAAATCTTTAGGATCAATACCTTTTTATAAGAAGAAACAAAAAACAAGAATAGGTGAAGGTGCATACTGGAAAGCTTCAACAGCACCAATTGAGTTTCATGAGTTATTAACAAAGTTTCATAAAGAAAGAGTAGAGCATTTAAAAACATATTCTTGGATAATATGATAAAAATATTTGAGATGGAAGATTTATTATAATCAATTTAATGAATGTATCCAATGTAAGTTGAAAAAATTTACTCATATTTATGAATTTTTCGAAAAGAATACTAATTGAATATATAAATCAATGAATATCTTAAATCCTAATATAGAATTGAATATCACACTTTGATATTACTAGTAAAAAAACATTACTATAACTAAACACCATTAAAAAATGTATGTAGTTCTAAAAACTTTAATAAAATCATAAAAGATTTAAAAAAAGCAAATTTACCATCAGGAATAGTTTCTATATTTTATGGATATCCAGGAACTGGAAAAACAGCATCTGTATATGAAATAGCAAAACTTACAAAAAGAGATGTTTTACAAGTAGATATTAGCTCTATTCAATCAAAATGGGTAGGAGAAAGTGAAAAGAATACTAAAGCTATTTTTGATGAGTATAGAAGAGCTTGTTGTATTTTAAAATCTAAACCAATACTTTTATTTAATGAAGCTGATGCATTAATTTCAAAAAGATTAGATGTTACAGATGCTGTTGGGCAAATGAATAATACTATGCAAAATATATTATTAGAAGAATTAGAAAATTTTGACGGTATTTTTATGGCAACAACAAACTTAATTGATAATATGGATGATGCTTTTTCAAGAAGATTTTTAAATAAAATCAAATTTGATAAACCAACAGCAAAAACAAGAATGTTTATTTGGAAATTAAAACTTAACGATTTAGATGATAACACTTATACCAAATTATCATCTTATGATTTAAGTGGTGGACAAATAGAAAATGTAAGTAGAAAATATCTTATAAATAAAATTTTAAACCAAAAAGAGTTTGACTATCAAGAAATTTTAGAATATGTAAAAGAAGAAATTGAGTTTAAAAAAACAGATGAAAATAGTATAGCTAAAATGGGATTTTTGAAATGAATGTAAATAAATATTTTTAATTACAAAATAGATATAATTGAAAAAAAGGAAAGCTACCCCAATGATTCAAAAAAATGAAATAACCAGTGTAAATTTAATTACACTGGTTATTTTCGCTTATTGCTTCTTCTTTTTTTAGATGTTCACAAGCTTCTTTTGTTAAGGTACTATTTGTTACTTTTGCATTCCAAAAAATAGCTCCTTTGATATTTAAATCTGTCATATCCACATCATTAAAAATTGCGTATGCTGCCCCTGCATTTGTAAAATCTACATTTTCAAAAGTTGTTTCAAGAAAATTTGCTGACCAAATAGATACATCTTTACATGATACTTGCTCAAAGTTGGCATTTGCGAAGTTTACTCCTTTGAAAGTTGTATTATCGCATTTGATATTGATTAGTTCTGCTGCTGTAAAATTAGAAGCTCTAGCATTTGTATTATTCATGTTTGCATTTTTTAAATTTGCACCCCAAAGATTTGCTTTTACTAAAGTACTATTCTCAAAATTTACATCTGTTAGATTACTAGATCTTAGATTTGCACCTGATAAATCTTTGTTACTTAAATCAGCGCCACTTAAATCACAGTTTGGACAATCCTTTGTATCTAAAAATTTTTGTAAATGATTTTGATCAAAAGAGTAAAGTGATGATACTAATGCTAAGGCTATTAATATTGTTTTCATATGATTATCCTATTTTATGCTTTTAGCTATTTCTAAAAATTGTTCTTCTCTTGTTCCACCAATTTTTTTACCAATTAATTCCATATTTGTTGCATTTGCAAAATAGAATGTAGGAATACCTATAAATTTATAAGGTAAGATTTTTTCATCTTCATGTATATCCATGATAACTGAAACAAAGTTTTCATTTACATAAGATGCGATTTGTTCATCTTTTAAAACCTTTTTCTTCATATAATTACATTCAGGACAAGTAGGTGACGAATACATAATCATAAGTTTTTTGTTTTGGGCAATGGCTTTTTGCTTTGCACTATCTAAATCTTTTTCAAAATTTATAGAGCCTGCAAAAACTGAAATTGCCAATAAACAAAGTAATATAAATTTTTTCATTTTAAACTCCTATTTTTTATTAATTATATTATAAATTATTAGAAAATGTAGTTTTTATAAATCATTTATATTGTTATCTCTATTTTATGAATTAATAATTAAAATAAGAGTGTATTTTATAAATAATAACTACACTAAATCAAATATTAATTATTGAATTTACTTTCAATAAGTTTATCTATAAATGTATCAATAATTTTGTTTGATATTAATAGTAGAGATAAAAAACATATTATTTATCAAAATGTACAAAAGTTGCACATAAAAAATAGATAAATTATCAAAAAAGAGTCATTTGAGAGTCATTTGCTTGATATAATTTAATAATTTTATTAACAAAGGAAAATAATTTATGAAAACAAAATTACTAGTAGTATCAAGTGTGGCATTAGCAACATTACTTTTTACAGGTTGTGGTATAAAAACATCTGAATATAATGTATCAGCAGATAATGTGTCAACATTAAGAGATTATAAAGAGTTAAAATTAGATGTTGGAAACTTCACAGCTACAAATGTTGGAGAAAGTAGTGTAATGTGTAGATTAGCAGAAACAATATCTACTCCAAAAGGTGAGCCATTTTCAGAATATATAAAAGAGGCTTTGTTATCTGAGTTAAAAATGGCTGGAGTTTATGATAAAAATTCTGATTTAAAAATCAGTGGAAATGTAAATAAAGTTTATGGAAGTTCAATGCTTGGAAATGCATATTGGGAAATAAATGTAACTGTAACGTCAACAACTGGAAAATCAATTACAGTTAATACAAAAAGAGATTATCCATCATCATATTTAGCAACAACAGCTTGTAATAATATGGGAACATCTTTCAGTCCAACAATAAAACAATTAATTGGTGAAATCATAAATCATAAAGATTTTCCAACACTTTTAAATTAATATATAGTAATTTTAATCTAACCTTTAACAAGAGGTTAGATTAAATACTTATAAAAAAATCAAACTTTCAATCTAGATTTAGATAATCTTCTATCCCTTTCAACTGGATCAACATATTTTACACCTTTTGATAAAAGATGCATTTTTAGAGTGAAATTAAAAAGAAAATATTTAATTGGCTTAAAAATTACAGTAAATTGATAACCTTCTTTTATCTCTGCCCCAAATTCTTTTTTAAACTTTTGAATACCAGATTCTTTTGCATCTTCGATAATATCAGGTACAGCACCTAGAAAATCGAAATTTGTTAAATTATGATTTTGAGCAAGATACTGCATCGCATATAAATGCAAAAGTTTCAAAGAACCATTTTTAGGTCTTGGGATACTTCCTGCGTATTCAGCAAATGCAGTATTATCATCAAAAAATATTACTATTACACCTTGTACTTCATTTTCATAAGTAGCTTTGAACATAATCATATTTTGAGGATGTAAATTTTTATATTGATGAGTAAATTCTTCTTTATCTATAAGTAATTGAATTTTTTGTCTAGATAAGGTTTCATTACATAAGTTATATACTTCTTCATAATCATCTGTTTTTGTTATTGTTACATTGTCTCTAATTGCATGTCTAACATATTTTCTTTGAGAACTTGATACTTTTACAAGCATATTATCAAAATCACTATCTATTGGAAGTTGAAAAGTTCCCCATCTAAATGCATTTGCGTTTTTTGGATAAGCTCTAAAAATAGCACTAGGTTGAGGTTTATGTATAAAGTCACAGATATTGTTTTTTTTAATATAATCTTGCATATTATTTAAAAAAGCTATTTCTTCTTCTATTGATGAATTATGTTTATTTATTGGTTCAGTTGTAAAAACTATTCTTTTAAATATATATGTAGTAAATAAAACAAAAGGAAGTATGAAATTTTCAGAAACAAACCAACCATAATTAGGACTTTTTGTTTCTAAATATTTTTCTTGAGCAAAAAAAGGCAAGCTGATGTCTATCTCGTTTTCTTTTTTTATTAATTTAATCATTGTATCCTCTGTGTTCTCAAGTAAATTTTCCGGGATTATATTATAATTATTCTTATTATTTAGATTGTAAAATTAGAATTTTTATATTTTAAAACTTTTTATTAATTATTCTAAACTATAATAATTTTTTTAGAACACAAAATAATGTCAGGACCCTTATGTCATCAATTGAATTTTATTTATTAATTACAGCTTTTTTAATGCTTCTAAGTGTAGTAGCAAGTAAGTTATCTAACAAATTTGGAATACCATCTTTATTTATATTTTTAGGACTAGGAATGCTTGCTGGTTCTGATGGTATTTTAGGTATAGAGTTTGATAATGTGGAGTTAGCTCAAAATATTGGAACATTAGCACTTATTTTTATCCTTTTTGCAGGAGGATTAGATACGGTTTGGAAATCTATTAAACCTATTTTAAAAAATGGTTTAATCCTAGCAACGGTTGGAGTACTATTAACTGCATTTTTTGTAGCCTTATGTGTTTATTATCTACTTGATTTTACTTTTTTAGAGTCATTGTTATTGGGTGCAATTATCTCTTCTACTGATGCTGCTGCTGTTTTTGCAATATTAAGAGCAAAGGGAATTTCTTTAAAAAAGAAACTTTCACCTTTGTTGGAGTTAGAATCAGGTAGTAATGACCCAATGGCAATCTTCCTAACGGTTGCTATTTTACAAATTATAATGTTGCCTGAAAGTACAAATGCCACAGAGTGGATTTTTAAATTCTTTTTACAGTTTCTGATAGGTGGGATTTTAGGGTATCTATTTGGATATTTATTACCAATAATTTTAAATAGAATACATATAACTTTTTATGGTCTTTATCCTGTATTTACAATAGGATGGGTTTTACTTTTATTCTCATCTGCTGCTTTATTAGGTGGAAATGGATTTTTAGCTGTTTATATGGCAGGAATAGTTGCAAATACAAGAGAGTTTGTGCATAAAAAGAATTTAATTGGTTTTCATGATGGATTATCATGGATTATGCAAATTGCAGTTTTCCTAGCCCTTGGACTTTTGGTTTTTCCATCACAACTTCCTGATGTTGCACTATCAGGTTTAGCTATTGCTTTTTGGTTAATGTTTGTAGCACGACCTGCTGGAGTTTTTATTAGTACTATATTTAGCTCTTTTTCTTTTAAAGAAAAAGCATTTATTTCTTGGGTTGGATTAAGGGGAGCGGTTCCTATAATTTTGGCTACATATCCATATTTACAAGGATTTGAGAAATCAAATTTGATTTTTAATATAGTGTTTTTTATCGTCTTATTTTCAATTTTAATTCAAGGAACAACACTTCCTTTAATGGCAAAATGGCTAAAAGTTGAATCAAAAAGTAAAGATTTTAAAGGTGAAAGTGTTATTGCATCACCACTTTTTTATCATACATTAAAGCAGTTTTATATTGAAGAAAAATCTAGAGTTATAGGTTTAAGTATTGTTGAACTTGACTTACCAGCAGATTTTCTAATTCTTCTTATAAAAAGAGATAATGACTATATAAAACCAACAGGTTCTACTCTTTTAGAAGAGAACGATATGTTATTGATTCAATGTAATAGTGAAAATAAATATAAAAAAGTTTTAAAAACTTTTCAAATAGTAAAAGAATAGATTTAAAGATAAGCCTAAATTTTGGCTTATCTAAGAATTTTAATATTCTTCCTCTTCAGAATCTGTATCACAGCAGTAGATACATTTTTCATCAAAAAATGAATATTCATCATAACAGTAGAAAGTATGACATGATTCACATTTAAAACAGTCATATTTTTTTGATAATAATTGTTCTAACTCTTCTTGGCTTATGTTGTTTTCTTTTGCAAATTCTTCAAAAATACCTATTGGATTTGTTGTTTCATCAGATTTTAATTCATTTGCTAAATCTATTAATTCTTCGTTTGTCATGATTGTTCTACTTTTAGTTTAAAATTTTGCTTCTCATTTTTGCAATATCAATAACCAATCTTTCTTTCATTTCAGGTGTAAAAGATTCGTTCTCTTTGAAAACTTGATTTACTATATTTTCAAATTCATTATCAGATAGTTCTTTTGTTTCTTCTATTAGTTTAAAAAATAGTACTCTTATTTTTTCGTATTGGTTCTCTTGCATAAATTAGGCCTTTGGTAAAAATTGAAGGTGTATTATAGAGAAAACTTTTTGTGAAAAAAATAAAAGAGCCTAGAAATGCCATAAAAATTAGTATCAAAAGCACTCTTATGTTATAATCGCGAATAATAAAATAAACAAGGTTTTCCTAGAATGAATGAAACGCAAATCAAAACACAGAAATTTATAATAAAGTATTTCACTGAGATTATGATAAAAGGTACAACTGCAAAAAGACAGATGATATCGCAGGTTTATAATAACCTCGTAAATATTTTATCAAAGATTTCAAAAGACATAAAAGTGAGAAAATTTTTTGATAAAGTAGAAGTTGTATGTCCTATAGAAGTGGTTGCTGAAGTTAGAATGAGACTTTTAGACACTCCTGGAATTCAACAAATACTTGAAGCTGTACAATTTGATAATATGAATACATTAGATGATATTAAAGTTGTTGTAAACGAAACAATGGCACATGAAATTCAAGGTAAAACATTTGTAGTTAGATGTAAAAGAATGGGAACTCAAGAGTTTAAATCAACACAAGTTGAACAAACTGTTGGTGGATATATGCTTGCTATGAATGATACAAAAGGTGTTGCTTTAAAGGGTGCTGAATATACTATAAATTTAGAATTAGAATTTGCTCAATTAAATGTTATCACTCACAAACATATGGGAATGGGTGGATTTCCAATAGGTTCACAAGGAAGTATTTTATCTCTTATGTCAGGTGGATTTGATTCAACTGTGGCATCTTATTTAACTATGAAAAGAGGAATTAAAACTCACTTTATTTTCTTTAATCTTGGTGGAATTGCACATGAAATTGGTGTAAAACAAGTGGCTTATTATTTATGGAATAAATTTGGTAGCTCTCATAGAGTTCAGTTTATTTCTATTCCTTTTGATGATGTTGTAACAGAAATTTTTAAAAGTGTAAGTGAACCATATATGGGTGTTATGTTAAAAAGACTTATGTTAATGGCTTCTGAAAAAGTAGCAGATACTATGAGTATTGATGCGTTAGTTACAGGGGAAAGTGTAGCTCAAGTTTCAAGTCAAACCTTAAGAAACTTAGCACTTATTGACCAAGCTACAAATAAACTTGTATTAAGACCACTTTCTATGATGAGTAAACCAGATATCATTGATATTGCAAATAAAATTGGAACAACAAGATTCGCTGAATCTATGCCTGAGTATTGTGGTGTTATTTCAAAAAACCCAGTTACTCATGGAAACTATGAAAGAACAGCAAGTGAAGCTAGAAGGTTTGATTATACGATTTTAGATGAAGCAGTTAAAAACTCAGCTTTTATAAATGTAGATGAAATGGATCAAAACATAAGCGAAATTGGTCAAATGGAAGTAATTAGTGATTTATCAAGTGGTGATTATACTGTTATTGATATTAGACAAAGTGATGATTGTATTGAAACTTCTGTTGAAACTTTAAAAATCCCATTTTATAAATTAAAAAGCGAGTTTAAAAAACTTCCTCAAGATAAAGAGTATCTGTTTTATTGTGAAAAAGGAATTCTAAGCCAACTTCATGCACAGTTTTTAAGAGATGCTGAAAATTATACTAATATCAAAGTTTATAGACCATAATGAAAATTCTTTTATTTTTAGTATTTATTTTAACAAGTTATTTAAATGCTTCAAATATTAGATTAATAGATGAAAACTATGCAAAACAAATGGAAGGAATCACTTATCAAAAAGAGTGTCCCGTTTCTTTAGATGATTTACGAATTGTAAATGTAAAATATCTAGGATTTGATGATAAGGAACATTTTGGAGATATAGTGGTTCACAAAGATATTTCACTTGAAGTATCACAAATATTTGAAGAGTTACTTGCTATAAACTATCCAATAAGAAAAATCTTTCCAATAGAAAAATACAATGGCGATGATTTTGAATCAATAGAAGATGATAATACATCAGCTTTTAACTGCCGAAAAGCTGAGGGAAGTAATAAGTACTCAAAACATTCCTATGGAAAAGCCATAGACATAAATCCTTTAGAAAACCCTTATGTTTATAAAGATGGTACAACTTCACACAAAGATTCTATTAAATATCTAACAAGAGTAGAAAATAATGACTCTATTGAAAATAAAGCTGTATTAACATCATCAAGTAAAGCTGTGCAGATATTTAAAAAGTATGGATGGAAATGGGGTGGTGATTGGAAAAATATAAAAGATTATCAACATTTTAATAAATAAAAAATCAGTTTAATTTTTGCCTAAGCATTGTAGAATAGTCTATATATTTATGTAAAAGGTATTTTATGGAACTTGTTACGTCTATTAATAGTCATTCTCTAGCTGTAATGCTTTTAACTGTTTTTGCACTTTTTCTTTTTACAAGGGAAAAAGTTCCTTTGGAAACTTCAAGTCTTTTTATCTTAGTAGCACTTACTGTGGGTTTCACAGTTTTCCCATATACCTATGAAAATACTACAATCCATGCAATTGATTTCTTTTCTGGTTTTGGTCATGAGGCTTTAATTGCTGTTTGTGCATTAATGATTGCAGGGCAAGGATTAGTTCGAACAGGGGCTTTAGAACCTGTTGGAAGGGTATTATCTAAGCTTTGGGGCTCTTATCCAAAACTATCACTTTTACTTACTTTGGTTGTAGGTGCAACTTTAAGTGCATTTGTAAATAATGTTCCTATTGTAATATTGTTACTTCCTATTTTAACGGCTGTTTCAATAAGAACTAAAACATCAGCTTCAAAGGTTTTAATGCCTATGGGCTTTGCAACACTTATTGGTGGAATGAGTACAACAATTGGAACTTCTACAAATCTATTGGTTGTTTCAGTTGCAGTAGATATGGGACTGAAAAGTTTTGGTATGTTTGATTTCTTTTTACCTGTGGTAATAGCAGGTGCATTTGCTATGCTTTATTTATGGTTAGTTGTTCCTTATTTTATGAATGAAAGAAAAGCACCATTTTCTGATACAAGTCCAAGAATATTTACAGCGAAACTGATGATTCCCGAAGACTCAATTTCGCAAGATCAGCCTTTGGATGATTTAATAGCAAAAACAGATGGAATGATGAAGGTTTTAAGAATTCATAGAAATAGTACAGATATGTATGTTTTACCAAATTCTAAAACTATTATAAAAGCTGAAGATATGCTAGTAGTCGAAGATACTCCTGAGAATCTAAAAACTTATGAGACAGTACTAGGAGCAGTTTTATACACGAGTTTGGGAGCTGTTGACGATGAACATCCTTTAATGGCAGAAGAACAGCAAATAGCTGAGGTTATAATTTCCCAAGGTTCAAGATTAAATAATACAACACTTTCTCAAACTAGATTTTTACAAAGACATAATTTGGTAGCTCTTGCTCTTCACAGAAGTGGTAAAAAAACTGAAACAATTATGAAAGATATGGGTGATATAAATCTAAAAGTAGGTGATGTTATTTTGATTCAAGGGAAAAGTGAACATATAACTGAACTTAAAAAAAGTAGAGAGTTACTAGTTTTAGACTCAACCGCTGATTTAGCCCACTCAAAACAAGCTCCAATTGCATTTTTTATTATGTTTGGAATTGTTGCTGTTGCTGCTTTGGGAATACTACCAATTGCTATTAGTGCAACACTTGGAGTTTTTTTGATGTTTTTAACAAACTGTATAAATTGGAAAGATGCTTCAAATGCTTTAAATACTCAAGTTGTTTTAATTGTAGTTGCATCTTTAGCTTTAGGGCAAGCCCTTCTTAAAACAGGAGCAGCATCTTATTTGGCACATCTATTTGTATCAGCAATGCAAGGAAGTAGTACAATATTTATGTTAAGTGGTTTGATGTTATTAATGGCAATAATGACAAATATAGTATCAAATAATGCAGCAGCAGTAATAGGAACACCAATAGCAATAGGAATTGCTCAACAGTTAAATTTACCTGCTGAGCCTTTTGTATTAGCTGTATTGTTTGGTGCAAACATGAGTTATGCAACACCAATGGCTTATAAAACAAATTTACTTGTTATGACAGCTGGTGGTTATACATTTAATGATTTCTTAAAAGTTGGAATTCCACTAACTATAATCATGTGGGCATCTCTTACTTGGTTATTGATGTTATTTTATAATCTATAAATACTAATATTTAGTAAATTATAAAAAAATAAGTAAATTAAATATATCATTGCACTTCAAAAAACAAATTATAGGAAAAAATTATGACAGAAATATTTTTTAGATATTTACATTTTATTGGAATCATGAGTTTAAGTGCGACATTAGTTGCTCAACATTTGATAATATCAACAGAAGTAAGTAAAGAACAGTTTAAGAAAATTGCATTTTTAGATATTATTTATATAATCAGTCTTATTCTTACTTTTATTGGTGGATTAAGCCTTTGGCTTTGGGTTGGTAAAGATGCTAGTTTTTATTCAACAAATTGGGTGTTTCATTTAAAACTATCAATGTTTGTTTTAGTATATTTACTTTCTATTTATCCAACTAGATTTTTTCTTAGAAATAAAAAATCTTTAGGTGATACAGTTAAAATGCCAAAAATAATCATTATGTTATTTAGAATGCAACTTTTATTAGTGTTTATAATGCCATTTTTAGGTGCATTAATAGTAAAGGGCCTTTAATAAATTTTCAATTAATACACTTTTTATAAGTTATAAAATCTAGGATGAAAATGAAAAAACTATTATTTATACTATTAACAACTATTTGTCTTATTTCAAATACCGCTTATGCCAATAATAAACAAATAGATAAAGCTTATCATAGTAAACAAAGTGATGTTCAGGTTTTAGGTGTCGGGAAAGTTATCAAGGTTTTAAAAGATGATACAAAAGGAAGTCAACATCAAAGATTTTTAGTAAAACTTCCTTCAAATCTAACTATTTTAATTGCTCATAATATTGATTTAGCCCCTAGAGTGGCTGATTTAAAAGCAGGGGATGCAATAGAGTTTTATGGTGAGTATGAGTGGAATAATAAAGGTGGAGTAGTTCACTGGACACATCATGACCCAAGAAAAAAACATAAAGATGGTTGGTTAAAACATAATGGAGTTATATATCAATGATTGAAGAGAATGCAAAAGAAAAGATATATTTAATTCCAGGACTTATGACTGATGAAAGATTATGGAGTAGAATTAAACCTTTTTTGCAAAATGAGTATGAATTAGTTCATGTACCAATTCCACATACTGAGGATTTTGATGAGATTATAGATATTTTATTTAATCTTTTCAAAGAAGAAAAAGTTAATCTTTTAGGGTTTTCTCTAGGAGGGTATATAGCTTCTTATTTTGCAATAACATATCCAAATAGAGTAAATAGACTTTTTATGGTAGCTGCAACTCCTGGGGCTTCAAATGAAGCTGAAGTAGAAAGAAGAAAAGAGAAGTTTGCAATAATAGAAAAAGAGGGATTTGTAGGTTTATCTTATGAAAAAGCTGTTTCACTAGTAGAAGAGCAAAATCAAAATGATGCTGAGTTAATAAAAATCATTCAAGATATGTTTATGGATTTAGGAAAAGAGACTTTTATTTCACAACTTACAAGTACATTTTATAGAAAAGATTTATTTGTAGATTTAGTAAATCTTGATATTCCAATTTGTTTTTATTATAGTGCAAAGGATAGGCTTTTAAATCAAATTGCATTAGATAAATTACTTAATAATAAACATAATATGAAGATAATTTCAAGGGAAGGAACAAGTCATAATAT
>RRZU010131124.1_pt1 | contig 14057 bp, 17 predicted proteins | sample 2165561 | NCBI WGS metagenome assembly RRZU01 (sample SAMN10456909, study PRJNA506462) | wastewater metagenome | isolation source: wastewater sludge | place: USA: Moscow, Idaho
ACCAATTTCTATAAATATCTAACTCATGGTTATTTTCTACTTTAGATACTTTATAGTATTTATTTTTCCCTGCTCTTTTGAAATAGTAAGTATTTTCATCTATAAATTTCAATTCAAGTTTCTCTGAATTTAAATTATATTCTGTATGACTTAGTTTTCCTCGACATAATAAATTATACCATAATTTTCTCAAATTATCACCTCTTTTAATTCAATATCATTTAAATTGAATACTTAAAATTTCTATCTGTATTTGCTATAAACACAACATGTAGTTTTTATATGTCATTTTTTATCTTTTTTTGTTGATATACTTCTATATCTTGTAATTTTCTATATAATGAAGATCTAGATATATTCGTTATTTTACAGATCTCCTTTACAGGAAATTTTCCTTCTTCGTATAATTTTATTGCATAATTCATTCCTGAATGGTCTTCATGATATTTCTTTACCCTTCCTTTGTACTTCCCCATTTTTTTGGCTATTTCTATTCCTTCCTGTTGTCTCATCCTTATCAAATCTCGTTCTAACTGATTTACTCCTGCCATTATTGTTATTAAAAAATCACTGTATGGGCTATCTTCTGATAAGTCTAGCCAGGTGTCTTTTAAGGATTTCAAATTTCCTTTTTTCTCTTTTATTTCACTAATTAACTTAAATAAGTCTTGTGAACTTCTTGTTATTCTTGTCAAGTCAGTAACGTAAATTTCATCGCCAAGTTTTAATTCTTCAAGCATTTTTTTTAATTCTGAACGATTAGTATTTGCTCCAGATATTTTTTCTTCATAAATTATATCCATTCCAATATTGTTTAATTGCTCAATTTGTCTCGCAGGATTTTGTGAATCCGAACTTACTCTTACATATCCAATTTTTCTCATAAAATACCTCTTTTATTGAAACAAGTCTCTTGGGACTATTCTAAGTATCATTTTATCATACTTCCATTAGTGTGTCAATAGAGTATACCCTTTTGAGACTCAACTAAACAAAAAAATATTCCACAACTTTAAACCTTTTTGTGGTATACTTTTTTTATCCCTATTTTTTTAACTTCTTTAAAATTTCTTTCGCACTAGGTTGACCCCTCTTTGCTGCCATTTCTATATATTTATATGCTTCTTCATTTTTTTCTTGTTTTAAATAAAGATACCCCAAATACAACATTGCATTTCTATCGTTTAATTTTATTGCTTGTATATAAAATTTTTCTGCTCCCTCATAATCTTCTTCAAGAAATTTTTTAGTCGCTGTATCTGTAAATTGCATTGCTGTAAGTCTTTCCATTCCTTTTTCAAAATATTCTTTCGCTTCCGATTTCTTCCCTTGAGTTTCCAATATTATTGACATTTTCAACATAGCCGCTGGACTTTCATCTTTATCTGCCGCTAACTTAAAATACTTTTCTGATTTTTTGTAATCTTCCATCTTCTCATACTCAACTGCTCTTTCTAAATTTGATATGTCTGAATAGATAATTAATGAAAATAACAAAAGCAAAATTATTATAGTTAATTTCTTCATTTTTTACCCTTTCTTTATTTTAAATTCTCATAATTTATGCTAGAATTATCTAATATATTTTATTAGGAGGACTCATGAAAAAAATCTTATTTTTCTTATTTTTTATTTCAAATCTAATTCTAGGACGTGAATTTATCTCTCCTAAAGTATCTTGTGATACCATATCTATTAAAAAAACTCTAGACAAGAGTAATAAAGAAGTACTTATTATTTATGGACTACTTAACGATAAAATTACTGTAAAAGAATTTTATATAAATAATAAATTTCTCCTTGGCGAAAGATACCGTTTTAATGATAATAAAGAATTATACAAATTTTATCAGCGTTCTGTAAAATTTGATAAAAATCTTGAAGTTATTGAAGACAGAGAAGATATTTTTTATGAAAATGGTAAACTTCAACAATCTATGACTCTTTTTCCAAAAGGTGCTCCATATGGAAAGAAAAACGATAAATTTGATGAAGATCTGATCTTTATATTAACGTATTGGGATAGAGAGGGAAAAATCGAAATGAATGAATCTGGAAAATTTCCAGTTGTTTCAAATGCTCTTTTCCCTTCTGTTTTTTCTGACTTAGCTTCATCAAAAGAAGTTATTGATGCTATGAAATAAGTTTTAAATGAAACACCGGTGTTTTTATGATCATAGATACTTTTTATCACCTTTATATAAATAGAGAATCAAGACTTTTTTTACATAAAAATATACCTCTTTTACATTGTTAAAAAAGATATAGGTTTATTTACTAAATAATTATAAAAAATCTGATTTTACCCATTTTGAAATAAAGTTGTTATCTTTAGTTAAAATTATATCTTCTGTTAGTAGCTTTAAAGGATTTATACAAAAAAACATTATTTATTCCCTATCCATTCTATCAGAAAATCATTTATTGGCGAAAAAGAATATATTAGTGCACTAAATAGACCGAAACTCAATGATAAAATTACATATTTTAAACAATCTAAATCGAAGAGATACATTAAAAAAATCAAATATACAATCAATAATATTACTGACAATTCAAAAAGAAAATCTCGATAATTTTGTAAATCTTCTTCAGATAATTCATTGGTAGCGATTCTTTCTTTTTTTACTATATCTTTTAAACTATCAAAATGCATTACCATAAATCCTACCCCAACAGCTAATAATATATTAATAATATTAGTAAAATTCTCATCAGATACTTTTATATTTCTCAATAAAAAAAATCCCAAAATTATAAAAAAAATATCGATAAAAATAGGCTCTATTATTAGTTTTAGCTTTCTTTTCTTCATATACCTCTCCCATTCTATATTTATTTATCAAGAAAAATTTCACTTATATTCGCATCATGTACAAAAAAACTATTCAAGGTATATATCTATTCACATAAAATTACATCTGACTTTCTTCTCTTCTTCTAAAGCTTTCTCTAATATTATTTAATATTAAACCCATTATATGTAGGAAAACCTAACATATAGATTGCCATAACCAAGGAGATTTTCTTTGAGTCAGCTATTTTTTCTAGCTCTTCTAATACTGTATCTTTAGGAATCTTTACCTCCTTCGATTCTTTAATAACTTTTTCAATAATTTCTGGTAAAATCATACAAATTTTATAAAATGCATCCTGTTCACCTGTAACTATTTCATAAAATTGATCTAGACTAACCCTCCTTATACGCTTATGACTGACTCTTTTTTTATCAACTGTTGTGCTCCAAGTTATATTTTGTGACTTTTTAGCTATAGTTTCAACTAAAAAACATGCACAATCATCATCTTCTAATAGTTGGTGTTGCATTTTTATATATGTTTTTCCTGAAGATGCTGAGTTCATTGTATTATGTTTATTCTTCAACTCCACATAAATCTTACTCACTTCATCATCACCAGGTAACTTAATTTTTTTTTCGCTTTCAAATATAATATCCCACCCTTCATTTGGAACACTGCAATTCTTAATATAGGAAAATATTTTTTGATGAAAATAACCTATATCATTATTATTAGACTTGTCTCTTTGTCTAAAAATCTCATTGTTTATAATTTCTTCCCAAGATGTTTGATATACAGTTTTATCAAAAATCAATTTAACTGGATCAACAATATTACTATTAAACTTTTTTATACTATATGGTTCTAATTTATCACCATATTTTTTTATTGTTTCCTTAACATGCTTTCTAAAATCACTTTCAGAAATAAATGATATTCCCCACATTATATTCTCTCCAATCCTCTTTTGATTTCTTTTCCTATTTCGTAAGCTAAATTTACAGGCACCGCGTTCCCTACTTGCTTATATTGCTGACCTACACTTCCACAAAATATCCAATCATCTGGAAATGTTTGACAACGTGCATTTTCTCTAATTGTAAAAGGTCTCTCCTCAAGAGGATGACAACGATCTGTCTGTTTCTGCGATGGTGAAGTCAATACAGTTAAAGATGGTTCATCAAGACTAAGTCTTCGTAATATTCCTGTTCTTCCGCCTTCCATTTCCCAACAACTTTTCATATATTCTTTTGCGATATCTTTTGGAATATCTCTCCAATAGCCACCAGGTGGTACTAATTTATATATTTCTTGTTTATATTTTGAATACTGTGCTCCAGCACTTTTGGGAACATCTAATAAAATATCTCTAAGAACAGGTTTATATTTATATGGCTTAGGAAATTTTATTTTCAATTTCGATTTTAAATCTTTTCTGACTCCAATTGTTATCAGTCTTTCTCTCTTTTGTGGTACACCGTAATCCCAAGCATTTAAAACTTCTTTTTGTATTATATACCCTGCTTTCTCAAAAATATTAACTATTGTTTCGTATGTTCTACCCTTGTCATGCGTGAGAAGCCCACGTACATTTTCAAAAAGGAATACTTTTGGCTTTAATTTTTCCAAAAATACTGCGTAATGATAAAAAAGAGTTCCTCTAGCATCCTCTAACCCCAAACGTTTTCCAGCATACGAAAAAGATTGACATGGAGCTCCACCAGAAAGTAAATCTAACTCTCCCATTTTTATACCAAAATAATTCTCTAAATTCAAGGAAGAAACATTAGCAATGTCTTCATGAACAACATTCCAAGATTTTCTATTTGCTTTAAGAGTTTCACAAGCATTTTTATCGAATTCTATAAGACCAACAGATGAGAACCCGGATTTTTCAAGACCAAGAGCTAAACCTCCAGCTCCCGCAAACAATTCAATAACCTTATACTTTCCTTGTTTTTTTGATTTAGGCTCTGTTTCCTCTTTTTCAAAATCCAAAATATCTTGAATTTCACATTTTAAAACTTTACAAATTCTAGCCAATATTTCTGTTGATACATGCTCGTTTTTCCCTAATTTTGCAAGAGCATTTGTACTAAGATTAGCATTCTTTTTAAGATCCTTTTTTAACATATTATTGGCAATCAATAAATCCCATAATTTTCTATAATTTATATCCATAATTCAACATCCTAATTCTTCGTAATTTTTTATAGTATAACAAATATCTTTAAAATACACAATGAAAAATTGAAAAATTAAACTTTAAAGATAACCATGATAGAATCCTGATTTATTCTAACTTTAAATATATTTACTGGAATAAAAAAGGCAACCCCTTATATTTCTAGGTTACCAAAATAAAATGATTTAATAACGAAAAAGTGGTATTAATCGTGGTTCTCCCTTTGTTATTGTTATTGCAACTGCTATAGTTTGCTCCCAGCTCTTTTTTATTCCATAAAGGTACTCTATTTTATAAATTCCTAGCTCTTCATTATCGTATGTTGCTCCTCTGCTTAAATATCCCGAAGAAGTGATTACTGTCCCACCACTAGTCGTTTTATTTTTATATTGTTTTTTGATCTTATCTTCTATTTTTCCTTTTGGATAAGCTCCATAAACTGTTTCAGAATAAGTTCCATTCCAAAAGCTTAATTTATTTTCACTCAAAACAAAACTTATCCGCCTAAATCTTATTCCTTCATATTCTATTCCTTGATAAACTATAATTTCAATATTTTCATTAATTTCTGTTGTGTAATTATTTCCTAATTTTGAGATTATTTCTTCTTTGGAAGTACTCCATTTAAATTCTGTATAAGTTTTATTTTCCTTTGCATTTATAAAAATTGATAGACACATACATAATAAAATAATTATTTTTTTCAATGATTTCCTCCTTAAATTATTTATTTGCTTTTATATATAATAACAACAATAATGAATCCTTAGTTTCATCCAAACCGCATGCATAATTATATTTTATATTTCCAATTGCTATTTTTGTTTCAGATGGAATTTGTTGAGAGCCTTCATCCATGGCACATTTTACTATTATGTCAACGAAGTCATTGACATAATTTTTATCTTTAGATTTTCTAAACACTACTTTCATTGACACTAGTTTATCATTTTCAAAAGTAAAAAATACAACATCTGCCATTCGATTTAAATCTAGTCGACTATCTGTTATTGCTATGTTTCTATAACTTAATTCATCTAAAGTCTCTTTTCCCAAATTATTTGTTTTTAAAGCTTTTTTGACCTCCACCTTACTCATATTCCAGGATACTCCTTTTACAGTTCCGTTTGAATATGAAAACCAACATATTATTCCTAAAAATATAATCACTACCTTTTTCATCCTCATCATCCTTTATCACTTAGTTTGTTATTAATTTCCTTCAGTAAAAATATGATTTCTCTAATACTATTTAATATTCCAAATGTAATTAAGCTTCCAAGTAAAATACTAAATCCTGTTCCTAAATATTCTTCATAAGAATTCATTCCAGTTAAGATGTAACCTATTCCAGTTAATACTCCAAATGTTATTATTAATAATGACAATACTCCTAAAAATTTATCCATTTTTTCCTCCTTCAGTTTTATTTACCCAATAAATGAAAATTACCATTCTGTAATGCTACCTCATCATAGCTCTTATCCGGGATAAGTTCTGATAATATTTTCCAGGTAGCATTATAATTCTTCAATCCCTTAAATTCATATATTTTGTTTTTTCTTTCCACATCTTTATAAAATATTACTATTTCTCTATTATCATTATGTTCTGTTATAGTATATTCAGTACTTCTCTTGTTTGCATTATTCAACCCTGACATTCCACCAACTATAGCTCCTGTTGATCCGGCTATTAACCCTCCTACTATAGCACTTTCAATAACTCCCGGACTTTTACTCTGTCTTACATATCCTGCTTTTCTTTCTCTTGTTGCAATTTTTCCGGATTCCTGATAATAATATATATCTTCTATCCTGATATCCAGACTTTCATTCAGAAATTTAGAACCAAATATTATTCTTTCTCTTATTTTTAATACAGAATCTTCTATAAAAATGTAGAAAATTCTATACTTTCCCAATCCACCTAATTTTGCAATTTTTTTGCCATAAAAATTTTTTTCTAATAGCAAACTTGTTTTTTCATCATGTTTCAACCTAGAATTTTCTAGTTTATGTTTTATCATTTCAAATTTCTGTGCTATTTCATTAAATTGATTTTTTATTTCTATCTTCCTAAAACCTTTTTTTTCATAACTCTCTTGAGTACTTAGAATATCAATGTTTTCTTCTTTCCATATCTCATATTTTGAATTCTATTCATTCTCCAGACTGTTTAGCTTTTCTTTTTCCTTTTTTTCTTTTTTAACAGCATTATCTGCTCCTATAAATACCAATAAAATGAATATTACCAGTAAAACTACTACTGTGATCAGCAACAATCCTGAGTTGAATAAGAAAACCACCAATTGATACAATAAATATATTATTAATATTAATAATATTGCTCCTATTGCTTGCATTTTCTCCCTCCTTAAAATTTATATATAATCATTATATCATCAATTTTCGCAAATGAGAATATTTTTTATTTTTATTCGTGAAAAATAATGAATTAAAAAGTAATATTTTGTTGAGGTGATTATATGATAAAATTTATGATAGAGCTTGAAAAAACTCTTGAATTAGGACTTCTACTGAAAAAATCAAGAGAAAGATTAAACCTGACTACTCAAGAAGTCAATCAAAAAACAAATATTAGTACAACTGACATAAACTATATTGAAAATGGAAAAAAAAATAAAATCAATCCTTTTATGTTGAAAAAATTATGCCAATTATATAAATTGAATTTACTAACAATATATGAAATGATTGGATATATTGATAAGAAAGATCTTTTAGAATACACTAATATTGAGAAAGTTAACTATGAAATTAAAGAAAATAATAAAATACCTGTTTATCCTCTAAGTTCTGATATAAATAATTTTTTAACTGGAACTCCTCGTTTTTATATTCAGCTACCAATTAATAATCATTCTCTAAAAGCTATTGATTTACGGAATGGTATTTTTGAAGATAAAATTCTTGCTATATTTGATACTAATATAAACAAATTAAAGAATGGTGAAGTAGGTTTATTTTTATACAATAAAGAACTTTATATTGCCAAATATTATTCTACTAAAAATAACACTATTTTAATCTTTCTTGATAAAAACCAAACAACTTTAGTTTTTAAAAACAACAATCAACCAGAAAATCTAGGAAAACTATTTACATTCATCTAGTTTTTCTCTTACAAAAATATTATTATATTCTTGCTAAAATAACTTTTATATTGACTCACAAATTTATAAAAATATAATCAGGTTTTATTGTCAAGCAGCTTGACAATAACTAATAAATAAAGACCATCTATTGATGATCTTCAATTATAAGTGCTTCATATTCTTTTCTTAACTCTTTTATTTCCTCTTGTATCCTTTTCACACTTGTTTCTTTATTAATAATAAGGTTGTATAAATATTCTTTTTTTTCCTCTATATTTTTCAACTTCTCTTCTTTTTTTTTGGCTTTCATATCACTAATAGCAATCATTGGTTTTTCTGCATTTAATATTTCAATTATTTCCGCATCATTATAATCTTCTTTATTCTTTCCCGTGAGTTCTTTAATAACTCTTCCAGGTAATTCTAAAATTTTTTCATTTTTTTTATCTTCATATAAAGTATATCTTCTAACAAAAGTGTTTGCAGTTTCTCTTGAAATTCCTAATTGATCGACCCATTTTCCAAAATTTCCATTTCTATTGTTTGAAAATATTTTATTTCCTTCATAAATTGCTCGTGAATATTCTAATATATGCTGCATTGTTTTTCTCTCATGAAATCTAATTTGGCTTTCCAAAAGTATTAGTCTATTTTTGATATTATCATCTTCTATTCCTAAATCAGAATAATCAATTATAGAATTTACATAACTTAAATTGAAATCATCATTATCTTTTTCATCAACTTCTCCAATCATAAATGATGCATTTGCTGTACTCCCTAAAGAAACAGGATTTACCCTCCCTAAAAGACTCCCTTTTTTCACCTTAGCCATTTAATCCCTCTCTTTCTAAAATTTCAAGAGCTAGCTCTTCATAATCTTTAGCACCATTTGAATTTGGATTGAATGTAAATATATCTTGACCTTCAGCTGCTGCTTTTTTCAGATCTGTATTTTTTCTTATCCATGTATTTAAAAAATTGCTTTCAAATTGTTCTGCTAATAATTCTGAACTTTCTTTTGTAAAATTCTGCCTCTTTTCTACTTGAGTTAAAAATATCCCTTTAATTTCAATTAACCTAAGGCTTTTTCTTATTGCATCTATTGCATTCGTAAGTACTCCTAATCCTTTTAATTCAAAAAAACCGGCAATTAATGGTATATAAATGCTATCACTAGCTACTAAGGCATTTAAAGTTAGTAACGATAAAGTAGGGGAAGTATCTATAACGCAAATATCAAATTCATGTTCTAACTCATCTAATGCATTCAACAACAATTTTTCTCTTGCTGGTTTCCCTGATAAAGCCATGTTAACTTCCTCTGTTTCTAAATTTGAGACAATAAGAGAAAAATTTTTATATTGTGGTAGTTGAACTAGATACTCTTTTGAATGTCCGGTTTTTAATACATCAAATAATGTTTTATCAGCTCCTATTGAATTAATTCCTAATGCATCACTTAAATTTCCTGGTGGATCACAATCAACCATTAAAACTCTGTATCCTTTTCTTGCAAAATATGAACCAAGATTATATGCTGATGTTGTTTTAGAAACTCCACCTTTATTATTTGCTATCACTATTTTTCTCATTCTACTCCTCCTCAATTATCTTAAATTCTGTTTTCAATAAATCTTCTTTATATACTTCTATATCATCATATCCTTTTTTAGCCCATTGCCACCTAAAAGAAACTGTTTTTTCAAAATTTTCTTGTGTTATTTCTATTTTTTCTTCTTTATCTTCTAGTATTAATATTTTAGAAGTCTCTATTAATTTTTCTTTAGTTTCGTCAATCATAAAATTTTCTTGCCCTGTTAAGTGAGTTTCATAAAGATTTTTGTTATGTTTTTTATTAAAGAATATCTCAAAATATGATTTGTCATTTGATTTATTTTTATCAAATCTATATTCATCAATTAAACCCTTTTCTTTTAATTCCTCCATAGCTCTTTTTATTGATTTAATACTTCCTGCAATATTTTCTTTTTTCCAAGATAAGGGTATTCTAGAAGCTAAAAACTTACTATATCTTTTCAAATATACGTTTTTATTTCTCCATTTCGTCATCATAGTATATAGAGATCTTGATATATCATATTCTAGATTTTGTAAATCATCAGCATTAAAATATAGATAACCTTTAGATATTATATTATCAAAAAAAACATCATCAAAAGTCACTTCTATTATTTCTTTTATTTTTCCATTTGTAAAAAAATTTTTTAGATTTCCATCTATCCTAATTGCTTTTTCAAAATTAAGTTCCCTATAACTTAAAATTTTCGTTACAACCTTATTTTTTATAAGTCCCATCTGTGGATTTGAATAAAAACAATTATTAAAGATAAAAGAAGTGGTACCTAATCTTTCTAAAGCCCTCTTTACTAGAGATAAAGATCTTCCATTATAAGAAATTTTCGATTTATCCATCAATTTTTTATAGTTAAAATAAATTTTTCTGTTATATCCTTGTTCTCTTAGGATATTTAACATACCTATATACAATCTTTCGTCAAATTCACTCGGTATTTTTTCATTAATAACTGGCTTTACCTCTAAATATTGATCATTTTCCATATTAAATATATATTTCATTCCAACATTTTCTTTGATTTTTTTATTCTTAGTAAATAATGGAAACTCAATTGTATTCATTTCCATTCTAACAATATTTTTATGTGTTTCTTCTTTTATGATTTCAGTAATATCATAAATTTCTTCATCAATTTCGATATTTTTGGTTAAAATAATTTCATTAACTTCACTCATTATAATATTCTCCAATCTATATGTCTATATAACACATTGATACCAATAGTATATTTTATTCCGACATATTTGTCAAATTTTTTAGAGAAGATATCTAAAATCAATAAAAATAAGGTGCTAAAAGAAACTAACTTATGCAACTTTGTATGTTACTTGAAAATATTTTGTATGTTACTTGAGACAATTCTATATGTTATTTGAAAATATTCCGTATGTTACTTGAAACAAAAAAACTTATCTCAAAGCCAGAAAAACTAATGAAAAAAGTCACCCTATTAATAGTTATAATAATTATTAACTTAAAATATGCTATACTAACAGTAATATTATAATAGAAAACGTCATCAATAACAATGTGAAAGAGAGGGGATTAAAAATAGAAAATAACGATTTCCAGATAGAAGATCTAATAGTTAATTCCAACGAAAACATAGAAAAAATTGCTGAAGAGAACAGTAATAAAATTAAACAATTCCTTGAAAAGGATAAAATAACTCAGATTTCAGATAAACAAACTAAATTTTATTCTGACTGTACTAAACTGATTTTGAGTGAACTCAATACCAAACTTCCAATTATAATCCCAGCTAAATGCGGTTTTGGTAAGTCCACTTTTATAAAAACTCTTATAGAGACTCTTATCTCACATAAAGATGAAGTTGGGGAAGAGTATATGCAATTAATCGTTGTTGCTAACAGGATAAACGATTTAAATGATTTAAAAAATTCTATTGAAAAAGAACATGGTAGATACGGCGATATTCCATATATAACAGTTTTACAAAGTTGGAATAAAAATATCAAATGTCTAAATGAAAGAGATCCTATACTAAATTATAAAGCCAGTCAAAACAGATGTAATCAAAATTGTGAATATAAAGAATGTTCCCTGATTAAGCAGTACAAAGAAATGGATATTTCTCCAATACTTGCTATCACTACTGAAAGATTAAATATGATCTCCAAAGAAAATAGTATTGATAAATATAAGTTCTTTCATAATAACACAAAAAAGAGAGAACTTCTTCTTATTGATGAAAAGCCGGTTATTTTCAACAATAAATCAATCTCCCTAGCAGATATTAATGGACTTAAAAATATTTTATTAAAATATCAAACAAATAGAAACAAGCAATCCATATATAATAAAAAGAAATCGGATATTCTAGATAAACTAGATTCCATAGAGAAATTATTAATTTCATATATAAAAGATTATGATAAATACGATAATTTTTTTATTTTACCTGAAGAGATAGATTTTATGACTGATTGGAAAATGGTATTTGGAAATAAATATAACAAAAAAACAGCCAATATTAAACAAATGTTTGAGAACGGGATTGTATGGAATAAATATAGGAATAATTTTTACCTGATTCAAGACACCACATTCAATACCGGGGATTTAAAAACTTTTATTTTTGATGGAACTGCCAGTATGACCCTTGAATATAGAAATAGAGACTTCGTAACTATCAAAATGGATGATTATAAAGATTTTAATAATCTTACCTTTCATGTTATCAATGAAAGTATAAGTAAATCTAAAATAAAAGAGTATCCTGAAAAGTTAACAGCTATTTGTGACTGGATAAATTCATATTTTAAAACAGATACTTATGTTATTAGTTATAAAGAGGCTCTTGGATATAAAGTAGATGAGAAATTGACTGAAAAACTTAAGAATAACAGTCATATTATTTTAGATGATAACAAAGTTCCCCATTTTGGCAATACCAAAGGAGAAAACTTGTGGAATAAATGCAATAACATGGTTCAAATTGGATGGAATATACTGGATTCCGGCTCATATATTGCCAAATATCTTTCATTGAATGCTGGTGAGAAGGAAAAATTAATAAGCTTGAAAAACGAACCACATGAAATATATTCTTTGTTGAAGAATTCTAATGGAGTATTTGACAATATAGATATTGATATACATAAAATTTTTGATATGATTGTTAACTTTGAACAAGAAGTTTTTCGAACTAATATTAGGGAATTTTCCAGTACTGAAATGGTGAATGTGTATGTTTTTCTATCCTCAAATAAAAACAATGACTATTTAAAGGCATTGATAGAAGTAAGATTTTGGGGGTGTAAAGTAAAAGAATATAAAGTTAAAGAGCTTGGAGAATATAATGAAAAAAAATACCTTAATTCTAAAGGAAGAGAAGATATTAAAAAATTTATAAACTGGCTTGATGGAAAACTAGCTAACAGTGAATTAAAGGGAAAAAACCATGGTGTTCTGACTCGAGAGATAGAAGAAGATTTAAATATAAAAATAAGGTGGGGGTATCATATAAAGAAAAAATCGGAATTTTATAAATTATTAATTGCTAGAAGAGTAAAAATAGATAAAAATAGAGAGAAGCAACTAGAAGTCTATAAATACTAGATTCTATGACCTTTTTTATATTCAACATACTATGAATCATGGGTTTGTTAATATCGCAATGACAATTTTCCTATAGTATTAGATATAGTTTGTTTTAAATTAAATTTAAATTATTTTAAACATAATAAATATATGGATAAAGTGATAAAAAAGATGAATTTATAGGGCTAAATAAGTTTAAGGGTGGTATATTTAAAAAGTTCTTGTCTATAATTACAAATTCGGAAGTTTTAATGAGGTAGATAAAGCTCGATATTATTCGTAGCAAAAGGAATATGATAGTGATAATGCCTTTAAATAGGGTTATTATTAATAATATTAAAATGTATAGTGAATTTTATTGTGAATTAGTCTCGCCTTAACTCAGAAGGGTTACAAAATCCTTTATTTCTAGGACATGGTAATCTTTTAACTAATAAATTAATGAGTATATTTATAATAGGCGACATATATAACCACTTTTTTAGTATAGATACTAAGCTTAAATGGCACTTTCAAAAATATGGGGTATGCAAAAGGGAACATACCCCATCCTGATCAGCTTCAGATAAATAGTCTGGAAATTAATTCCGGATTCTTATCTTTAGATTCCTTTTAAGAGCTTTGAAAGGGTCTTAGAGACGAATTTTCACAAAAGACTACCTAAGGGTTGATTTACGATAAAAAACGTCTTAAAATCAATCTCAAGCAGAAACGATTTTCTTTTGGGACAGTTTTTTATAGAAATAAGCAGTACCTTTAGGAGTAATCTTAGCTAATCTGGCATTTCTG
>RRZU011324262.1_pt1 | contig 14051 bp, 13 predicted proteins | sample 2165561 | NCBI WGS metagenome assembly RRZU01 (sample SAMN10456909, study PRJNA506462) | wastewater metagenome | isolation source: wastewater sludge | place: USA: Moscow, Idaho
ACTCGATCACCGTCATGCGCCGGATCTCGGCGTGCTGGACGATGTTGTGACGCGGGATGAAGTGGATCATCTGGGTGCCGAGCTTGGCGGCCAGCGCCATGATCAGCTCGTCCTCGCGGTCGGTGTTGCGACTGTTGCAGATCAGGCCGGCGAGGCGCACGCCGCCGGAGTTGGCATACTTCACAATGCCCTTGGCGATATTGTTGGCGGCGTACATGGCCATCATCTCGCCCGAGCAGACGATGTAGATTTCCTGCGCCTTGTTCTCGCGGATCGGCATCGCGAAACCGCCGCAAACCACGTCACCGAGCACGTCGTAGAAGACGAACTCGAGATCCTCGTCGTAAGCCCCTTCTTCTTCGAGGAAGTTGATGGCGGTGATGACGCCGCGACCGGCACAGCCGACGCCAGGTTCCGGGCCGCCCGACTCGACGCACTTGATGCCGCCGTAACCGACGGACATCACGTCCTCGAGTTCGAGGTCCTCGACCGAACCGGCCTCGGCAGCCAGACCCATGACCGAGTTCTGTGCCTTGCTGTGCAGGATCAGGCGAGTCGAGTCGGCCTTCGGATCGCAGCCGACGATCATCACTTTCTTGCCTGCCTCGGCCAGAGCAGCGACGAGGTTCTGTGTGGTGGTAGACTTGCCGATACCGCCCTTGCCATAGATGGCGGCCTGACGAAGTTTTGCCATGATGCAATCTCCTTGATTGAATTGCTGCGTTGAAATCCGCTGAAGCAGGGAAGAATCCCGCGCTCCTGACAGGGCTGGTGCACAGACCGTGCCAGATCCCGCCGGATGCGCTGAAACCCAGATTTGGCAAGGCTTGCGGCGATTCCGTCGAAAGCCGACGAGACGCCGGTGTCTGACATTCCCGCAGACGTTTGTCGCGCTCCCGACAAGACGGGCGAACACTGCCCGACACTGCCGCGCCTGGCCCGACTGCCGATCAACCGTTGCAATCTGCCGGCCGTAATCCTCGGTGGCCTGACCTTTCAACGGCATCCGACCCGCTTGCAGATCGACGGAATCGCCGACCTGCACAAACCGCTGTGGGCGCTTCTCGACGACATTCCCGAAGCACCGGAGCGCGCCGAGCGTTTTGCCGGCTACATGCAGAAGCACTTTCGTCTGCAGCAGCCCGAAGATGCCGGGCTCTCCGCCGGCCAGACGAGTGCGCGGGCGAAGGCCAGCTACCTGCGCGTGCTGCGTGGCTGGGCCTTCGACGCCGAAAGCCGCGAGGCGGCGGTATTGAAAGGTTGGGTCGAGTCGCGCTTCGGGCTTTGTCCGCGCCACCACGGCGGACCGCTGCGCGAGCCGGGCAGCCGCGCCTGGCAGCGCTATGTGGAAATGCGCGCGCAGGGATTGCGCGGCACCAACGCGCTGGAGTCACAGCTCGACCTTCTGTACGCCTACAGCCAGTATGAGCTGGCCCGGCAGTTTCCGCAGCGAACGCACCTGCGGCTGTACCGGGGCGTCAACCGGCTCTCCGAGCACGAAACCGTCGATGACAATCCCCAGGGCGACAAGGTGCTGCTGCTCAACAACATCAATTCCTTCTCGCGCTCGCGTGAGCGCGCCGGCGAATTCGGCGACGACCTGCTCGCCGTCGATGTTCCCCTGCCGAAGCTGGCCTTCTTCAGCCAGTTGCTGCCCGGCATGCTGCGTGGCGAGGATGAGTACGTGGTCATCGGCGGCCTCTACCGGGTGCGGCGGGCGCGCTTCTAGGGCGGGCCGGCCTGCTCCGGGTTGCCGCTCTGTCCGCCCTTGTCGCAAAACCTACACTGGCGTCAAACTCCGGTTCGTCAGCCGCACAATGGTTGGCAGGAAGACTTGGCTCGCTTCTTGCGTGAGCAGGGTAAATTCACCCGGAGTACGCACAATGACCTTCACCCACCTTCTCACGCAATGGCAATCCGGCCTCACCGACGGCAGCATCGTTCCCTACCTTGGCCCCGGCGTCCTTGCGGACGTGACGTCGACTCTCGACAGCCGGACGATGCCTGCCAGCAGCGAGCAACTCATCCTGGCGATGAACAATGGCTCGCCGATGGCGCCCAAACTGATGTACGAATTTCCGCGCGCGGCAATGAATGTCGAACTCAAGCGCGGCCGGGCGGCAGTGACGCGCTTCCTCGATACGACTTATGGCGAAACGCGCTGGACACGCGCGGCGGTGCACGAGTGGCTGGCGACGCTCCACCCTCCCTATGTGATCGACATCAACCGCGACACGCAGTTGCTCGATTCGTATGACGGAATTCCGCACCTGCTGATTCTCGGCTGTGCACGCATCGGCGGCACCGACTATCGCTTCAAGCTGTATGTCTCGGACGGCAGCAGCTACCGCGAGATCCCTCCCGAGCAGGCCGATGCGACCCTGCCCGTCCTCTTCAAGCCGATGGGCGCGCCGAGGCCGCAGCCGAGCTACATCGCCTCCGACGCCGATTATGTCGATTACATCACCGAACTGATGGGCGGCTTCGCCGTGCCCGCGTTCATCAAGACGCGGCGTCGCGGCAAACGCTATCTGCTGCTCGGCATGCGCCTCAATCGCGATTCCGAGCGCATGGTTCTCTCCGACCTGCTCCACGACGCCGCCACCGAGCCCGCCGGCTGGGCGTTGATCGCCGACCCCAACGACAAGGAACGGCGCTTCTGCAAGCGGATCGGCATCGAGCTGATCGAAGAGGAAGTGACGGCGCTGATCGGTGAAGCCCTATTGAGCTGAAAGGCTGTGAGTCATTCTTCCACTTGCGGCCTTTCGGAGTGAAGCCGTCCGTCGCCACAGTCAATGCCTTTGCGGATCTCGCCCAGTGTCAGCACGCTCAGAAACAGCGACTGAGGCGGCCGCGCTTGCAACCAGGTCACGACCTGCGGGTCGGGCTGCTTGCGGCGCAGCTCGGACAGGACGTTGGTGTCGATCAGCTAGCTCAAAAGTCCACCTCGCGCGGCAGGCTTCGGTCGCGTTCGAAGTCGATGTCCTCCTGTCCGTAGAGCGGCGACTGACCCATGAAGCCCACCAGCGACTCACTGTTGCCGCTCAAACGATCGAACAACTCGCGCGAGATGACGACCGCGACCGAACGACCGTGCACGGTGATTTCCTGCGGCCCCTCGTCGGCCGCACGTTTGACCAGATCAGAGAATTGCGCCTTGGCCGTTTGCATTTGCCAGGTTTGCATAGCTCGCTCCCATCCATGGGTTTACATTCTGACCAGACAGGTCAGAGCCATCGAGTCACTTTAACCGAAACCTGCGACATCGACATGTCCAAACGCATTGCCATCCTCGTAGATCGGCGAATTCCCGAGGGTCGCGGTAGCACCCCCGCGCTGGCGGCCTGAGTGCTGCCACCCTCAGCGGCCGCAGTCGGGCGCACGTGCTTCCAGCAGCCGCACCAGGGCATGCAGTACGCGATTGACCGGCGTGGCAATGCCCAGGGCCTCGCCCCGGCGCAGCACGTAGCCGTTCAGGTGATCGATTTCGCTGCGCTTGCCGCGCGCCACGTCGTGCGCGGTGGAGGATTTCTGCGTCGCCATCGAACGTGCGATGCCCGCCACCGCAGCGTGGATGTCGCCCGGCACCACGACGCCGTCGGCCTGCGCCACGGCCAGGCATTCGGCGACGATGTCCGCCATCACGCCGGCAATGCCTTCGCCCGGCGCAATGCGGCCGTAGGGCAACTGGGTGATCGCCGACAACGCGTTGTAGGCACAGTTGATGATCAGCTTGGCCCACAGCGCGCCGGCCACATTGTCCGAGACCTGCACCGGCACGCCGGCGACGGCGAACTCGGCCACCACCTCGGCGCTGCCGGCAAAAGGACCGATCACCAGCTCGCCGCGCCCGTGGTGGCGCAGGTGGCCCGGCCCCGCCATCTCGGTGGCGACATACACCACCGCCGCATGCACCGGCCGCCCCAGTGCCGCCTGCAGGCGTTCGGCATTGTCGTAGCCGTTCTGCAGGCTCAGCAGTATGGCATCATCGGCAAGGTGCGGAGCCATCTCCACCGCAGCCTGCAGGGTGTCGGTGGACTTCACGCAGCACAGCACCATGCGCGCGCCAACGAGGCCGGCCGCCTCGATGGTGGCCGCGACCCGTACATGCTCCTGGAAGTTCTGCGTGTCCATGTAGAGGCCGTCGCGTTTGATCGCCTCGACATGCTGCGGCCGCCCGATCAGCACCACCTCGCGCCGCGCGCGCGCCAGCATGCCACCGTAGTAACAGCCGACCGCGCCGGCACCCAGTACCGCTGTTTTCATAGGATGTGCTTGCCGCCTTTGGCGATACAGCTGACCCCGTTCAGGCCTGCTCGCTGACGCCGGCCGAGGAAAAACTGGCCATTTCGTTGAGGAAAGCGGCAGCAGCGCGCACCAGCGGCCAGGCCAGTGCGGCGCCAGTGCCCTCGCCGAGACGCAGACCGAGGTCGAGCAGCGGTTCGGCGTGCAGGGCGCGCAGTTGTGCGAGATGGCCCGGCTCTGCCGAGCGGTGGCAATAGACACAATAGTCGCGAATATTCGGTGCGATGGCAGCGGCGACCAGCAGCGCCGAAGTGACGATGAAGCCGTCGATCAGCAGCAGCAGACCGCGCTCGGCAGCGGCGAGCATCGCGCCGCTCATCATCGCGATTTCGAAACCGCCGAACTCGGCGAGCACGCGCAGCGCGTCGGCACCGGGTGACAAGGCTGCGCGCTGCACCGCCTGCGCCAGCAGCGCCTGTTTGCGGGCGAGACCCGAGTCGTCGAGGCCGGTACCCCGCCCGACGCAATCGGTCAGCGGCGTGCCGGTCAGAGAATGCGTCAGCAGCGAAGCGGCGGCGGTATTGCCGATCCCCATCTCGCCGAAACCGACCACCCGACAGCCCTGATCAGCCAGCGCACCGACGATGGCTGCGCCGCGGGCCAGCGCGGCATCGCGCTCGGCCGTGCTCATCGCCGCCCGTTCGAGATAGTTGCACGTTCCGAAAGCGATCTTGGCGTCGACCAGACCGGCGCGCGTGCCGAAGTCATGTGCGACGCCGGCGTCTATGACCTGCAGTTGCAGGCCGTTGTGGCGGGCGAAAACCTTGATCGCTGCGCCGCCGGCGAGAAAGTTTTCGACCATCTGCCAGGTCACCTCCTGCGGGAATGCCGAAATGCCGGCGCGCGCTGCGCCGTGGTCGCCCGCGAAGACCAGCAGGTGAGGATGCTCGAGACTCGGCGTCAATGACTGCTGTATCTGTCCGATCTGCAGTGCCAGACGTTCGAGCTGACCCAGTGAGCCGGGTGGTTTGGTCTTGGCGTCGATGCGGGCCTGTAACTCGGGGATGACGGCGGTGGGCGGAATGGAGAAATGCATGCGTTGGCCAGATGGGAAGAAAGCCACCGATTATACGCATCCCCCGGTCGTGCTAAGCTTCGTGGCATGCGAGAACTGATCATTGGCGGCGCCCGTTCGGGCAAGAGTTTTCTGGCCGAACGCCGGGCCAGCGAAAGCGGATTGCGCGTCATCTACGTGGCGACGGCGCTGGTGCTCGACGCCGAAATGTCGCGGCGTATCGAACATCACCGGGCGCGGCGCTGTCCTGAATGGGGTCTGGTCGTCGAACCGCTCGAACTGGCCGCTGCCCTGCACCGGCATGCGGCGCCCGAGGTCTGCCTGCTCGTCGATTGCCTGACGCTGTGGTTGTCGAATCTGCTGTTTGCCGGCGAAGCGGCGAACCAGGCGGAAGCCGGCGAAGCGGTGCATTGCCAGCGCCTCGCCGGCGCGACGCAGGCACTGATCGACCTGCTGCCGGAACTTCCGGGGCGGATCATCCTGGTCTCCAACGAAGTCGGTTGCGGCATCGTGCCGATGGCAGCACTGTCGCGGCTGTTTGCCGACGAGCAGGGTCGGCTGAACCAGCGGGTGGCGGCGGTGTGCGAACGGGTGACTCTGGTGGCGGCGGGCCTGCCGCTGACCCTCAAGTAGCAGACACTCGCTGCTGCTGGCCAAGGATCAGTGGTATTGTTGGCCCTGTCCGACAACTTTGCCAGGAGCCAAGAGAAATGTACAAGCGAATCATGGTGGCCGTAGATGAGAGCTTCATGACCAGCCAAGTCATGCGGGCGGCGGTCGAACTCGCCAAGGCCAGCGGCGCACATCTGGCGATCTGCCACGCGATCGACGAGACGATTCTTGCACAACGCGAATTGGCGATGATGCTGCCAAACAGCGTGGGCAAGACCGAAGCGCGTCTGCGCCTCGGCGCGCAGGGTTTTCTCGGCCGGCTTGCCGACGAGGCACGTGCGGCCGGGATCGAGGTGGAAATCCGGCTCGTCGAATCCGAGCAGAAGCATGTTTCGGACATGCTCATCGACGCGGCGAGCGAATGGCAGGCCGACCTGGTGGTCGTCGGTACGCATGGGCGGCGCGGCATCGAGCGCTTCTTCGTCGGCAGCGTTGCTGATCGCCTGGTGCGCAAGGGGCATACCTCGCTGCTGCTGGTGCGTGGTGAAGATTCGGACGAATAGCTAGCTGATGGCCTGCGCCGGCAGCCACTCGGCCAGGCGCTGCAGATCCATATGTTGCTCGACGGCGTCGGCGAGGCGGTCGATGTCCTGTTCGCGGCGCTGCTGCGGGTCGAAATCCTGGGTTGGCCGGTATCCGGCCCAGGTCAGCAACGCCGATAGCGCTGGCGGAGAATCGAACAAGCCGTGACAGTAGGTCGCGAGAATCTGTCCATCGTTCGATAGTGCGCCATCGGGCTGGCCGGCGAGGAGGGCCGCCGGTCGGGCCAGTGCCGCGCCGCTGGTGACGCCCATGTGGATGCGGTAACCGGCGACCGCAGCGGCTCCGGGAAGCAGCAGTTCACCACGGACATTCTCCAGTGTCTTCTCGGCGGCCAGGCGCGTTTCATAGTCCAGCCATCCGAGTCCCGGCATGCTGCCGGCCGGGCCTTCAAGCCCCTGCGGATCGTGCAGTTCGCGGCCGAGCATCTGCAGGCCGCCGCAAATGCCGATCAGTCTGCCGCCGTAGCGCAGGTGGCGACGAATGAACCCGTCCCAGCCCTGCGCACGCAGCCAGGTGAGATCGGCCTGTACCGCCTTTGAACCAGGCAGCACGATCAGGTCACAGGGCGGCGGTGCTGCGTTTGGCCCGACGAAGCGAAAATCGACTTCCGGGTGAAAACGCAGCGGGTCGAGATCGTTGTGGTTCGAGATGCGCGGATACACTGGCGCGACGACCCGCAGGCCGCTCGCCGCTTTGTTCTCCACGGCGCGCGGCACGGCATCCTCGGCATCGAGATAGAGGCCGTGCAGATACGGCAGAACCCCGAGAACCGGCTTGCCGGTGCGTTCTTCGAGCCAGCGCAGGCCGCTCTCGAGCAGCCCGATGTCGCCACGAAAGCGATTGATCACGAAGCCCTTGACGCGCGCCTGCTCGGACGGCGAGAGCAGGTCGAGGGTGCCGCAAAGATGCGCGAAAACGCCACCGCGATCGATGTCGGCGATCAGGATCACCGGGCAATCGACGGCTTCGGCAAAACCCATGTTGGCGATGTCCCGGTCGCGCAGATTGATCTCGGCCGGGCTGCCGGCGCCTTCGACGAGCAGGCACTCGTACTGTGCGCAGAGGCGCTGCCATGATTCGAGTACCGCCTGCATGGCGCGTGGCTTGTAGGCGTGGTAGTCGCGCGCGTCGAGGTCGAGCAGCGCCTTGCCGTGGATGATCACCTGCGCGCGCTTGTCGGTCGCCGGCTTGAGCAGCACCGGATTGAAGTCGGAGTGCGCCGGCAGGCCGGCAGCGAGTGCCTGCAGCGCCTGCGCGCGACCGATCTCGCCGGCATCGACGGTGACCGCCGAATTGAGCGCCATATTCTGCGGTTTGAAGGGCGCGACGCGAACGCCACGGCGATGCAGGATGCGGCACAGTGCGGTCACCAGCACGCTCTTGCCGGCATCGGAAGTGCAGCCCTGGACCATCAGGCTGGGGGTAGGGGGCTTGTTCATCAAAAAAGAAACTCTGGTTGGAAACCTCCCCCTTCAGGGGGATAATCAAACACGGGAGAGGCGTCACATCTTCCGTGTGTTTCGCCCGTCAAGGGCGTGGATTGAAACATCGTAGAATCCGGGTTTCGTCGCCGCGATTGTCGCATGCCTATCATGTTTTCCCTACCCCTGCTTGCTGCTGAAATGCCAGCGTCGCTGCTGTTGCCCTTGGCGGCGATCGTTGGCGCCGGGCTCGACCGACTGCTCGGCGAGCCGCGGCGCTGGCATCCGCTGGTCGGTTTCGGGGCGTTGGCGAGTGCCTGCGAGCGTGCCCTGAATACCGGCGAATGGCGCCGCCTGCGCGGTCTGCTGGCCTGCTGGCTGCTGCTTCTGCCAGGCGTCGCGATCACCCTGCTGTTCCTGCTGGCGATGCCGCCGGGTCTGCCACGCTCGCTGATCGACGCCATTCTGCTCTATCTGGCGCTCGGCGGATGCAGCCTTGGCGAGCATGCCCGGCGTGTCGCCGATGATCTGGCGAAGGGCGATCTTTGCGCGGCACGCCGGCACGTCGGCTGGATGGTCTCGCGTCAGACCGAAGAACTCGACAGCGCCGGCGTCGCGTCGGCGTGCATCGAATCGACGCTGGAGAATGGCAACGACGCCGTTTTCGGTGCGCTCTTCTGGTTCGCGCTGCTTGGCGGAGCGGGTGCCGTTCTTTTCCGGCTGGCGAACACGCTCGACGCGATGTGGGGATACCGCAATCAGCGCTTCAGCGAATTCGGCTGCGCTGCCGCGCGCATCGACGATCTGCTGAACCTCATCCCCGCGCGTCTGACCGCCTTGTCCTACGCCATTTGCGGGCGCACGCGCGCGGCCCTGCGCTGCTGGCGAGAACAGGCGCCGCACTGGAAAAGCCCGAACGCCGGCCCGGTGATGGCCGCCGGCGCCGGCAGTCTGGGTCTCGCTCTCGGTGGTCCGGCGGTCTACCACGGCCGGCTCGAAGAACGGCCACGTCTTGGCGAAGGGCGGCCAGCCTGCGGCGAGGACATTGCCCGCGCGCTGACGCTCGTTCGTCGCAGCCTGCTGTTGTGGCTGGCGGTGCTGCTCGCCTGGGGGCTGCTGCGTGCTTGAGCACGGCGGTCGCCTGCGCGCCGCCGCCCGGCAGTACGCGCCTTTCTGCAAATGCGAGCTGGCCGACTGGCTGGATCTGTCGACCGGTATCAACCCTGGCGCGTATCCGCTGCCGGCAATCGACCCGGCCTGCTGGCATCGCCTGCCCGAAGACGACGATGGCCTGACAGCGGCGGCGGCGACCTACTACGGCAACGATCGCTTGCTGGCGCTGCCGGGATCGCAGGCGGCGATCCAGTGGCTGCCGGCGCTGTTTCCGCCGGTCGTCGTCGCGTGTCTGACACCGATCTACGAAGAGCACACGCAAGCCTGGGAACGCGCCGGCCACAAGCTGCGTCGCCTGCAGAATGCCCCTTTGGCGCGGGCGCTGGCCGCCGCGACACCGATCATCGTGCTCTGCAATCCCAACAATCCGACCGGTCGAAGGCTGCCGGCCGCAGCGCTGCTCGAAGCCGCCGCGCAACTGCAGCGGCGCGGCGGCTGGCTGATCGTCGACGAAGCGTTTGGCGACCCCGACCCCGAGAACTGTGTCACCGCCCTCGCCGGCGGCCCGGCAGCGCCGAATCTGATCGTCCTGCGTTCGCTGGGCAAATTCTTTGGCCTTGCCGGTGCGCGCGTCGGTTTTGTCTTCGGCGCGCCTGACAAACTCGAACGACTACGGGAGGTGTTGGGTCCCTGGCCCTTGTCGGGTCCGGCGCGTACCGTTGCCCGGCAAGCGCTCGCCGATGGCGCCTGGCAGGCGCTGGCGCGGCGCGACCTGGCCCTGGCTTCGGCACGGCTGGCGTCCTTGCTGGCGCCCCTTGGCGAGGTGAGCCATTGCGCGTTGTTCGCCACCGTCGCGACAGCGCATGCCTCGGCACTCTTCGAACATCTGGCCCGGCAGGCGATCCTGACCCGGCATTTTCCGGCACACGGCTTGCTCCGCTTTGGCCTGCCCGGCAGCGAGGCCGAATGGCAGCGGCTCGGCAGCGCCCTCGCGAACTGGAGCCCTTGACATGCCCTGCGCGCGCTGGCCGCAGCTTCTTGCCATCTGGCTGCTGACGTTCTGCCAACTGGTTCAGGCCGGGATCAGCGTCGTCGATGATAGCGGCGCCACGCTGCGCCTGGCGCAGCCGGCGAAACGCATCGTCAGCCTGGCACCACACCTGACCGAAACGCTGTTTGCCGCCGGTGCCGGCGAACGCATCGTCGGTACCGTCGATTTCAGCGAGTATCCAGCGGCGGCGAGCAAGATCGCGAGGGTTGGCGGCTACTCGCGGATCGACCTCGAACGCGTCGCCGCGCTGCGGCCGGACCTGATCATCGCCTGGCAGAGCGGCAATGCCGCAGCGCACCTCGACCGACTGCGCGGCCTGGCGATTCCGATTTATCTGTCGCAGCCCAATCATCTCGCCGACGTGGCTGGCGAGATCGAGCGTCTCGGTGTGCTGGCCGGCAGCAGAGCAGTCGCCGATCGCGCGGCCGAGAATTTCCGTCAGCGGCTCGCAGGCCTGCAGAAGCGCTACGGCGGCCTGCCGCCGATACGCACTTTCTACCAGATCTGGAAACAGCCGCTGATGACCGTCGGCCGCCGCCAGATCATCTCCGACGTCATCCATCTCTGCAGCGGTGACAATGTCTTCGGCAAGCTGGAAACGATGGCGGCGACGGTGACTGTCGAAGCGGTCATCGCCGCCAACCCCGAGGTGATCGTCGCCAGCGGTATGGACGAAGCACGGCCCGAGTGGCTCGACGACTGGAAGCGCTGGACCTCGATCACCGCCGTCGCACGCGGCAACCTGTTCTTCGTCCCGCCCGACCTGATTCAGCGCCATACGCCGCGCCTGCTCGAAGGCGCCGAGCGTCTTTGCCAGCACCTCGAAACCGCGCGCAGCCGCCGTCCCGCGAATTGAGCCGGACACGACTGCAGTACATCGCCTCCCTGATCAAGATCCGGCAGGCCTGTAGGCCTCTCTCCCCCCAGCATTACGGATTTCCACAATATTCATTCGAGCTGTTTCTTGCGATATTGGCGCCTGCAGGACGCGCAGTACCCAAATTCACATGAATCTAATGGAGGAGACAATCAATGAAGTTTTCCAAGCTGCTGTTCGGTCTGGCCGCCTGTGCACTGTCTGCAACGCCCCTGGGCGTGCTCGCACAACAACCGATCGTCATCAAGTTCAGCCATGTCGTGGCGCATGACACGCCCAAGGGCCTGGCCGCCGAGTTCTTCGCCAAACGCGCCGGCGAACTCAGCAAAGGCAAGGTCAAGGTCGAGGTGTACGCCAACTCGACGCTGTACAAGGACAAGGAGGAAATGGAAGCACTGCAGCTCGGCGCCGTGCAGATGCTCGCCCCGTCGCTGGCCAAGTTTGGTCCGCTGGGGGTCAAGGAATTCGAACTCTTCGACCTGCCCTACATCTTCGACAACTATACCGAGCTGCACAAGGTGACGCAGGGTCCGATCGGGCAAAGCCTGCTCAAGAAGCTGGAGCCGAAAGGGGTGGTGGGCCTGGCGTTCTGGGACAACGGTTTCAAGTCGTTTTCGGCGAATACGCCGATCAAGATGCCGGCTGATCTGAAGGGCAAGAAGCTGCGCATCCAGTCGTCGAAGGTGCTCGAAGAGGAAATCCGCGCCTTGAGCGCCCTGCCGCAGGTGATGGCCTTCTCCGAAGTCTATCAGGCGCTGCAGACCGGCGTGGTCGATGGTACCGAGAACCCGATTTCCAATCTCTACACGCAAAAGATGTTTGAAGTGCAGAAGCATCTGGCACTGACCGAGCACGGTTATCTGGGCTATGCCGTGATCGCCAACAAGAAGTTCTGGGAGGGATTGCCGGCCGACGTGCGTTCTCAGCTCGAAGCGGCGATGAAGGAATCGACTGCTTACGCCAACAAGATTGCCAAGGAGCAGAACGACAAGGATCTGGAAGCCGTCAAGAAAACCGGCAAGACGCAGGTCTATGTGCTGACTCCCGAAGAACGGACGGCCTTCAAGAAGGCACTGGCGCCGGTGCATGTGAAGATGGAATCGCGCATCGGCAAGGATCTCCTGCAGTCGGTCTACAAGGAAACCGGTTTCGATCCGACCAAGTTCTAGGTTCGGTTGCGCAAAGAGCCCGTTGGGACGCCTGGCCCAGCGGGCTTTTTTTCAGGCAGATTGGGAGTTTTCCAGATGAAAATACTTGATCACCTCGAGGAATGGCTGATTACCTTCCTCATGGCGGCGGCGACGACGATCATTTTTGCGTCCGTCGTGCATCGCTATCTGTCGGGCATGTCGATTCCCGGCTTGCAGGACTGGCTGTTGTCGCTGAACTTTGGCTGGGCGCAGGAACTGTGCATCATCATGTTCGTCTGGATGGCGAAGTTTGGTGCAGCCTACGGCGTTCGCACCGGCATTCACGTCGGCGTGGATGTGCTGATCAACCGCATGACCGGCCGCACGCGTGCCAAGTTCGTGGTTTTCGGTTTGCTCGCGGGCGCCTTGTTCACCGGCATCGTTGGTACGCTTGGTGGCCACTTCGTGTGGGAAAACGGCCTGCACCACGCGGCCTATACCTTCCTTGGCTGGGATCCGGGCGATGTTCCCGAAGGACCGACGACGCCTGATCTGGAGTGGCCGACGTGGATCGTCTATAGCGCCATTCCGCTCGGTTCGAGCCTGATGTGTTTTCGCTTCCTGCAAGTGACGGTGGGCTTCCTGAGAACCGGCGAGTTGCCGCATCACGATCACGGCCATGTCGACGGAATCGATGAGCAGACGATCGCCGAGGAGATCGATGCGTTCAAGATGGAGGACAACCTGCATCCGCATGACCTGACCTACAAGAAACGCCACCCCGAAGATCAGTCGGGAGACCAGTCAGACAAGGGAGGGAAGCAATCATGAACGCCTCGATCATATTCATCATTCTGCTGGTGCTGATGCTGACCGGCATGCCGATTTCGATCTCGCTCGGCCTGACGGTGCTCAGCTTCCTCTTCCTGTTCACCCAGGTGCCGCTCGAATCGGTTGCCCTCAAGCTGTTCACCGGCATCGAGAAGTTCGAGATCATGGCCATTCCGTTCTTCATCCTGGCCGGCAACTTTCTCACCCATGGCGGGGTGGCGCGACGAATGATCAAGTTCGCGACCAGCATGGTCGGGCACTGGTATGGTGGTCTGGGCCTCGCCGGTGTTCTCGCCTGCGCGCTGTTTGCCGCCGTTTCCGGGTCATCACCGGCGACCGTGGTGGCGATCGGGTCGATCCTCATGCCGGCGATGGTCAAGGCCGGTTTTCCGAACAAGTTTGGGGCGGGCGTGATCACCACATCGGGGGCGCTCGGCATCCTGATCCCGCCGTCGATCGTGATGGTCATGTATTCCGTGGCGACCAATACTTCGGTCGGCGCGCTGTTCATGGCCGGTGTGATTCCGGGTATCGGGCTGGCGATGGTCCTCGGTGGCGTGACCTGGTATCGGGCGATGAAGTTCGACTACCCGCGCATGCAGAAGGCGACGCTCGGCGAGCGCTGGAAGGCTTTCCGCGAATCGGTCTGGGGTCTGTTGCTGATCGTGGTGGTCATGGGCGGCATCTACAGCGGCATGTTCACGCCGACCGAAGCCGCCGCGATGAGTGCCGTCTACGCCTTCTTCGTCGCCGTCTTTGTGTACAAGGATCTGTCGATGAAGGACGTGGCGCGGGTGCTGCTGAACTCGGCCAACATGTCGGCGATGCTGCTGTACATCATCACCAATGCCGTACTCTTCTCGTTCATCATGACCAACGAGAACATCCCACAGGCATTGGCTGACTGGATGTTGGGTCACGGTCTGGGCATGATCGCCTTCCTGCTGGCAGTGAACGTCATTCTTCTGCTCGCCGGCAACTTCATGGAGCCGTCGTCGATCGTGCTGATCTTCGCGCCTATCCTCTTCCCGGTGGCAATGAAGCTGGGGATTGATCCGGTGCACTTCGGCATCCTGATGGTGGTGAACATGGA
>RRZU011608689.1_pt1 | contig 14048 bp, 10 predicted proteins | sample 2165561 | NCBI WGS metagenome assembly RRZU01 (sample SAMN10456909, study PRJNA506462) | wastewater metagenome | isolation source: wastewater sludge | place: USA: Moscow, Idaho
CCCATACCGAAGAAACCATCATTGCTATTCAAAACGAATTGTTCGTAATAGGCGCCTATTTGGCCACCGACAGCAGCGTATCCGATTTGAGAAACAAACTGAATTGTGACGAGCAAAAGATTGAGTATCTTGAGTTGGAAATGGATCAAATGGAGAGTAACCTTCCCCCTTTAAGCAATTTTGTATTGCCGGGTGGACATCCAGTGGTGGCCTACTGCCACATCTGCCGCACCATCTGCCGCAGAACCGAACGAATTGTTAGCGAATTATCGGAGGAGATGGAAATCAACAGCTGGGTACTCCGATATTTGAACCGACTATCCGACTATTTCTTTGTTTTGTCCCGATATATGACAAATTTTTACCAGGTAAAAGAAATTCCATGGCAGCCAAAGTTGTAAGGATGGATTTTTTTTATATATTCGCATTAGTGAAGGAATAAAGTAACAGTATAAACTTAATGTTAAATTAACAAATATGTATTGGACGCTTGAACTGGCATCAAAATTAGAGGATGCCCCATGGCCTGCAACAAAGGATGAATTAATTGACTTTGCCATCCGCTCAGGGGCACCGCTTGAGGTAATCGAGAATCTACAGGAGATAGAAGATGATGGCGAGATATTCGAAAGTATCGAAGATATCTGGCCTGATTATCCAAGCAAAGAGGACTTTTTCTTCAATGAGGATGAGTATTAAAAATAAAAAAAGGGCGTTTCGCCCTTTTTTTATTGTGCCTTAATCTCTTCGTATTCATATCCTTCAAATTCATCCGCCTGATCAAAACTCTCGGGAATTTCCAATTTCAGAAAAATATCTTCTTTTGTTTTAGGACGGTAACCATCGAGCCACACAAATCCCTTGAGCTGAAGCTCTTCGGGTGGCAGGACGAACAATGGATTCATATTTCCTGCCGGCGACACGCGCATGATTATATCACTGATCTTTTTATTGTGCATAAAAAGGGTCATATTACTACTCTCGGCACGATTAACACCGATAAGCTGCTCCTTATCCTTGGGATAATAGATGGTTTGCCCGTTGCCATCCACATCAATGCGGTACAACTCATTATTGCGTATATAGCCCGTCATCATTTTCCCTTTCACCTGATTGTAGCCGGTGGTATCTTCGGGCGCAATAATAAAGGCTGTATTCAACATTTCAACCTTGTGAAGCAATTGATTCTTCATATAGAGCTTCACCTGCTGGGCGGTCATTTGATTGCCCTGCGCCCAAACAACCGGTTGATAAAACATGGTGCTGGTGGAATCGCGGAAATCATACACCAATGAGTCGCAACGCCCCTGCAAATCGAAACGGTAAAATTTGACATTACGGAAAGCCCGCACAATCCGGCTATCTTCGAGTGGCAGCGGATCTACCTTAAAAGTATCGGCATGCATGAACAAGGTATCTTTACCGCTAATTTGAAGCATCAAGGCTCGCTTGGTCGCCAGCGCTAGTTTTGTCAACTCATTATAGAACCCATAATCCCCTTTGATAACAATATGATTGGTGGTGTCGTGAAGTGCCATGCGCCCAAATACCTCTCCCAAACCGCTACGGCGATTGTAAAAGATGGTATCGCCTTCCAGTAGATGATCTTTCCCCTGAACATAGCTATTTTTTAACAATTGCGACACATCGTTGCGGGTATCATACCAACCATTCTCGCTATATATTAGGGTGGAATCGCTCAAGATACGTGTGGGACCCAAAATTTTCACCACCTCTGTTTGTGTATTGTACCGCATGGTGTCGCCATACATTTTATAATCTGGCGTAGTGGCTATCACCGAATCCTTGAAAAATACCTCATTGATATTGGGATAGTAATACCCCAATTCGGAAGTCAGCACATTTTCGAGATTAACCACCTTACCCTTATTGAAAAAATACCCCACATCGGCAGCCCGGTCATAGTCGAGGAATTCGGTATAGAGCCATGTAGTACCCTTATTGGCACGCACATTTTTTCGCATTTTTGCCAAATTCTGGTTCCCTTCATACTCCAAATAATCGCCATACAAGTGTATGGAGTCATTTTGGATGATGTGCACATTACCGTAAGCATGAACCAGGTTGGAATCGTTGTACATATAGGCACTGTCGCAATACAAAAAAGTATTGACATGCGAAAGCGCCACATCACCAATAAGCGATTGGGTGTTTTTCCCGATCTTATCGTCGTGGCGCAATGCATCGGCCTTCACAATCTTGATACGCACCTTACCAGGCGTTCCAGCGGTTTGAGCAAAAGAGGAGGCCAACTGGGTAAATATGATAAGGACAAAAATTAGTCTAAGCATTGATGTTTTTTTACGTATAAATTAAGACAAAAATATTCAAACACACTTTTCATCATAACCCTCATCTCATTCAAAGTTTATTATTGTCTGCAATGGCACTGTCCTACCTTTTTTCCTTGAGGTTAATTGAGATTCGTCCATTTCAATTCTTAATTTCATTTCAGAATTTCCAATACTGTCAGGCAGTTTAAAATTTGTCAGCAAGGCTTCATAAACAGCATTTCTATTATTTTCGTTAGCACCTACATGATAAAAATGCTCTTTTGTCGAAATATAACAATCTTTCCAAACTGTAAAAATATATTCATTGGTGCGGTACTGATTGCTCAACCAAGTAGAGAGAATAAACCTAGCATTTGAAGCCATCAATCCATCCTTCAACAAAATTTCATCATCTTCCGACCAAGAATCAAAATAGTCCACATGTCGCCCTAGATAAGGTGGGTCGGAATAAACCAAATCAGAGGGCTCTATTTCAGCTATTGTTTTACTAAAATCCTGATGTTTAAAAACATAATGGCCGTAATCAATAATTTGCGAAATATATTCAACTTGGTTTGTTATTTTTGTAATTAAAGCCTGTGCAAACCTATTGGGCTTACGGCAAAATGGCACATTAAAACCTCCTTTTTTATTGAATCTCATCATACCATTAAAACACGAACGACTTAAAAACAAAAAATCCAACGGATTGCCCGTCTCATTAAATCGTTCCCGAACAGTGTAATAATGTTCTCCATTTGATTCAAGTAACAATCCCCCCTCAAACGATAGATGCTTTTTAACAATCGCACTTGTTATAGCTTTTGATTGCAAAGCTTTATAGAATGTAATAAGATGGGGATTACTATCACAAAGCAGGGCTTCCTTAGGTCTTATGTTGAACGCTACAACTCCAGTTCCCATAAAAGGCTCAACCCAACGATCATATTGACAGTCGGATATATTAGATCCAATCCAATCTACAAGCTTTGTTTTAATCCCCTGTGATTTGATTGGTGGAACAAAAATCTTACTCATATCAATTTCCTCCTTTTTGCCCCTTTTGCCACTACTCTATCAAAAAGATCGGTCCGCCCTTTAAACTCTAAAAAGTCCCAAATATTAGAAATCTTAACTGGCATCCCATCTTTTATCATTGTGGCCGAACCGTAATTAACCCAATATTCATCAAACCATTCTTCCCCTAACAAACTAAAAACGCCATTACCTGCTTTGAGATCGTCAATATCCTTGATAGAACCAATATTTGCGGTATTTCCAGAACCTTGACTATCACTGGCTATTTTCCATTTGGGCACAGCAAAAAAATCAAAATCTTTTATAACAGATGTGATAGACTTTAAACTATCCATTTTAATGACTTGTCGCTTCTTGATAGGATCAACATAATCACCATATGGCTCAATTATTTCGTTTACTTGATAAATTTCAGTTTCCGCCAAAGCATCTTCAAAATCAACTCGCGAATAGATTATTCCTAGGCAATAATGACCTTTATAGTCATTATAAGGGAATTGTATATTCTTCGCCTTATCTCTTTCCTTAAAATAACCACCATGGCTCCCTAATGTGAATCCAGAAACACCACCATTGCGTCTAAAAGTGGTTTTTATGTCGAGAGCAAATTTAATGTCCTCATTATCTTTATTAACAAAGGTCAAATCGGGATACCAATTCTGATGCTCTGCCAAAACAATATTATAACCATTTTTGCTTGCAAACCTTAAAATCTCTGGGAAGATATGAATCTCTAAAATTTTAGAAATAATTTTTGTATCAGAAGAAATTGTATATATGTTTTTATAAACATCAATAAAACCTTTTATCGTCCAATCTCCTTCATCCGTAGAAATATACTTACTTAACTCATCAACAAAATCATTTAATCCTTTTTCAAACTCTTCGGTGTACTTATCCATTAACCAATTATTGATTCATTTTCCACAAATATAAAAAAACCCGTTGAAAAATTTATTCCACATCGCTTTGCGAATGCAGGGGTGGCTGCCTGTTGGGAGCCGTCAACTCCGAAATAAGCCTTTCGGGGAAAAACCGGGGCTGTGAAGGATCGCGCTGCACCACATAACTGAACCGAACGCCCAACTCTTTAACACGTTCCTTTTCCTCACCATATTGGATCACACACAAATAATTATCCATGATCAATTTGGCATAATGGATTCCATCGCGGCATTTCACGAAAAATCCATTCTCCAAACCAGTCAATTGGCAACTGGCTCGATAACCATCCACCGGGGCATAATCGCAATTCAACAGATGTCCAGCAACAGAATCAAGACTAGCAACCAAGGGGAAAAGCCCTCCCTTCCTATTGGCCCAAACAATGGGATTTCGTTGCACATCGCGCGAAAACTCAATCCAAACATCAACAGAATCAACATGATGCGCCTGCTTCCCATTCAATAGGTCGAAACCAATCATATCGGCGAATTCAACACGCAAGGAATCAACCAAGATGTATTTAACGCCTATAAAAGGTGCGTTTTTCTCTGAAATGGATTCCGATAAAACCCTCACTTCAAGCTGGCTGTTATCGGCACCCGCAAGCTTATTCAATTTGATAACTCGAGGCAGGTTACCTGGCAACAACGAGGCCGTGAAATCGACCGGTTCGTATCCATGAGCCGACAATTGGCTATTGATTTGATAACCCTTTTCGATATGGAAACTAAAATTACCAAAGAGATCGGTCTGAGTTTGATAAGTTTTCTTCCCCGAACGATCCATATTGTTCTGATAAAGGCAACTGGTTTGAATTTCACAGTAAGGAACTGGCAACCCTGTTTTTGCGTCAACCACAATCCCTTGCCACGCCACATCATAAAAATGTCGTGCGCATGAACAAGTCCACACGCACATAACAATCCAGATCCAACTATTTTTTCCAACCCACTGCCGCATCATCACTATTTTTTGTTAATCCTTCAACCAATGCTTGTATTCAAAATCGCAATTACGCCAATTTTTATCAATGGTCACATAAGTCTCCTTTTGTTTGGTAACAATCCACTCTTTAAGTGTTTTGGCCCTCAAATTCTCTTCCATCATATCCTGCAACAATTTATAATCGTCGGCCAAATTGGCACGATGGGGTGCAATTTTACGTTTCAGTACCACCAAACGGTAAGTTTCTTTCCCTTTACGTTCATCCATCATAAAAAATGGCTTGGACATGGCACCTTCCTGCAAGTTTTGAATACTCTTGGCAATTTCGGAAGGAATTTGTCCAATTTCAAATTTGGTGGAACCATTTTCAGCGTTGACCATCACACCGCCATTGGAGCGCGAATCTTTATCGTTTGAAAAACGGAGTGCCGCCTCTTCAAAAGTCAGCTTCTTGTCGTTAATATAGGTGGCAATGCTGTCGAGATAGCTTTTCGCTTCATTCCTGTTCTTCTCCGAAACTTTGGGTTTGAGCAAAATATGCCGCACATTAATCCGTTCACCTTTTCGGTCGATCAACTGTATGATGTGAAAACCGAATTCCGTTTCAACAATTTTCGACACCTTATTTTTTTCCTGCAAATTAAAGGCCACATTGGCAAATTCAGGAACAAAACCGCTACGAGTGTACCAGCCCAAGTCGCCACCATGCGCGGCAGAACCGGGATCCTCGGAATAAAGAACGGCCAAGGTGGCAAAATCACGTCCTTCGTTTATTTGACGCTGGAAATCGCGCAATTGGGTTTTCACCCGTTCAATCTCTTCCATCTCAACCTTAGGATAGATCACAATTTGCTGCATCTCGTATTGAGTAGGCACCATCGGGAGGCTATCCTCGGGTAGGTTGCGGTAGTAAGCCCTAATTTCGGAGGGAGTTACCTTGATATTCTTGGTGATTTCACGTTGCATCTGTTGCGTCATCATCTGGGTGCGCACCATATCCATTTGGTCGCGTTTGATTTGCAGCATCGACTTATTGAAATACTCTTCGAGTTTCTCTTTGTCGCCAATGCGCTGGATAAAATAATTCATCCGGCTGTCAACTTGATTGACCACTTCATTTTCGCTAACGGTAATACTGTCGAGTTTTGCCTGGTTGAGCATCAGTTTTTGAACCAGGATCTGCTCAAAAATATGGCACTTCATATCTCCAGTGTGATTGGTAACACCTTCCATCAATGCCTGTTCGTATTGGTATTCAATATCCGACCGCAAAATAGCATTATCACCCACCACGGCCACCACTTCGTCGATCAGGTTTTTTTGGGCATACACGCCCAAAGGCAACACCATAAAAAGAGTTAATATAAAAATCTTATGCATGAGGTTTTATTTTATAATGGCAAATTTAATGGAATTTTACGATTTTTTGTTCCAATCCTTCGTTATAGAGGTCTTCTTCGAGCTGTTTGATAAATTCGAAACGCTTTTTATTCAAAAGAATAGATTTAATTTTATCTTTTGCATAATCCAACGGTTCAAAATCATCTACGAAACGGCTTTCTTTTACAACAACAAAATAAATGAGTTCATCATCCTCCGTCTCAAAAAATTTTCGATGTCGCAAAAAATCTTCTTCGGAGGGGATATTATCGGGCAACAAACGGTTAATATAAGCCACCGGCAACCATTTATCCAGAAACTCTTCGCTTTTACGGCCATATTGGAAAATATGCCCCTTTGCATTCAGCAGATCTTCGCCACTCCGGAGCTTGAGCCATTGACGAAGTTCGGCCATCTTAGGCGATGTCTTGGGTAAGGCCACAAACAACCCCTTGAAAATATTCTCCCTTAGGCGGAAGTTTTCTTTCATCGAATTGTAGTACTGCTCAATTTCGCTATCGGTAATAAGGGGCGAATACTTTTGATCCAACAGTTTCTGTTGGTAAAGACTCACCAAAAGCGATCGACGGTACTCTTCAATCAATTTTTCAATATCCTGCTCTTCTTTGGAAAGGTTGAGCAAAGCTTTCCGCAGCATCAGCTCAGAATTCATCCACCGCTTGATGTAATCGTCGGCAATAAGCGTGCTGTCTTCCGGCGAGGTATTGGCAGGGATGGCGTTACTCACCTCCTGCATGGTAAGAACTTTGTCTCCCACCGTCAGCACAGGTTTATCCATATCCGAACCGGCTTTGTCGCAACCGAAGCCGACCACCAAAAAAACAACAACGTAACCGAGGCGCCCACAGCAATGTCTCATATGATTAGTTTTCCTTTATTCCTTCTACAAAAATAGCATTTAAATGTTACAAAACAGGGATCTGAACCACCATTCTGACATCACCAATGCAATTAAGCTTGATTACTTCACTGCCTTTCGAAAAACTTTTGGTTGGTATTTTTGATGGAGTTGTTTCATCCAAGCCTCCTCAAGGTAGGCCTGATAATCGGAAATAACATTGCCACGGATGGATTCAAAAGGAACCGCATCGCCATTCTCTAAACTGCCTTCCGAAACCTTCACATTCCCTTGAAGCGAACCAGGCTTTGAATACCGTTGAATGTTTTTGCGGTAATAATCCATCAAAGCGGTGGTATCGGAAGATGCTTTTTCCCAAACCATCCGTTGGCTGATTTCAAAAACCAACAATCCATCGTGATACTCCTGCATCAGGAATCTATAATCAGGATATTTCTTCTCAAGCATCGACTTCTCATAATCGAGAATCGATTTCTCCTCGAAACGCTCTAGGTTATCAAGCACTTGAAGTCGGGCGACACCAGCCTTGAGCATCTGCCCATCCTTCAGCACAGCAACAAAGGAGTTGACATCCACATTGGTTCCAGCAAACGAAAAGAGTGTGCCGTTCAAACCAAGGGCCTTGGACAGTAGCAATGAATCGTTGGATTCCTTTTCAATAAGATCCAACAAACCTTGGAGCAGCATGGAATCGACCCGAAAATGATAAGATTGCTTCAACGAGGCCACCAAGGCCTTAACACCGGCAAGCGAACGCTCATCATTACTTAAGTGCTGCATAATATTGTCGCGCTCTTGATCCAAGGATCCAAGCGGCCTGTAGTCCAACCGCTTGACAATATGCCATCCAAAGGGTGTTCGAAAAGGTTGCGACACATCACCATTACTAGCCAAACCGAAAGCCACATCGGCAAACGAAGCCACCATGCGACCCCGCGAAAACCATGGCAGCTCGCCACCTTGAGAGGCACTCTGCTTGTCGTCGGAATAATCCAGAGCAAGGGAGGAAAAATCCTCTCCGTTCAATACTTTCTGATAAACGGAATCGATCACAAGCCTGCTCTCATCCACCTGAGCTGCTGTAGCATTTTGGGGAAGCATCTTCATAATATGGGCCACTAGAATTTCGCCCGAGGCAGGACGCTTATCATGAATCTTGATCAAATGGTAGCCATAAGGTGACCGAACAATGGAAGATACGGCACCCACAGCTGTTTGATAGGCACTCGTCTCAAACGGATAAACCATCTGGAATGCAGAAAAATAACCCAACCGCCCTGAATTGCGCTGCACCGAAGGGTCTTCGGAATAGCGCATGGCCACCTGGTTAAAATCAGCACCCTTTAATATCTCATCGTGCGCCTGCTTCACTTTGTTCCAAGCGGCCAGCGTATCTTGAGGCGAAGCATCACCTTTCACCATAATTAAAATATGACTGGCATCCAACTCGTATTGCATGCGCGCATAAGCTTCAGCCAAAACATGCTCCTCGGCTTTTTTGTCGCTTAAATAAGGCTTAGCCAACTCGTTGCGATAATATTGCAATTCCGACACAAAAGAGGCCATGGTGTCCAACCCGGCATCCTCAGCAGCTTTAACTTTTAACTTATAATTTACAAACAGATCAAGATACGCCTCCTTGGACATGGGATTTTGGGAAACCGGATTGTTCTTATTATAAATATATTCAAACTCCTTCAAGGAAAAGCTCTGTTTACCAATTTTCAATACACTCTTATCTTTCTTCTGTGCTTGGGCAAACAAAGCGAAGCAAACTAAGCAGGACAACAATAAATTCCGTATCATAAGATTCTGATATTTCAATTAACATTAGATTAGCAACAAACAGAATGAATCAAGAACGGCAAGATAAAAAATTTATTATTGCTGCAATCGCCGAACCGCAATAAAAAAGTCCGGAAAAAAAATCCCGGACTCCTATTATGAATTGATAAAATATTAACGTGAATAGTTGGGAGCTTCCTGCGTGATGGAGACATCGTGTGGATGGCTCTCGGAAACACCGGCCGCAGTAATGCGGGTGAACTTGGCATGGTGAAGGGCTTCCACATCATTGGCACCACAATACCCCATGCCGGCACGAAGACCACCAATCAACTGGTAAATAACCTCATACAAAGTACCTTTATACGGAACACGCGCACTGATACCCTCGGGAACCAACTTTTTGATATCATCCTCAACATCCTGGAAGTAACGGTCTTTGGAGCCTTTTTGCATAGCTTCGAGAGATCCCATACCACGGTAAGCCTTGAATTTACGGCCATTGAAGATAATGGTTTCACCTGGCGACTCTTCCACACCGGCAAACAACGATCCGGCCATCACACAGCTGGCACCGGCAGCCAACGCTTTAACGATATCGCCCGAATAACGCAATCCACCATCTGCAATTACTGGCACGCCAGTTCCTGCAAGGGCTTTGGACACGTCGTAAATAGCTGATAGTTGGGGAACGCCAACACCGGCAATCACACGCGTGGTGCAGATAGAACCTGGCCCAATACCAACTTTCACGCCATCGGCACCGGCTTTCACCAGGTCGAGGCCGGCTTCGGCAGTGGCCACATTACCCACTACAATATCGAGGTTGGGGTAAAGCTGTTTGGTTTTTTTCAAAGTTTCAATCACACCATGACTGTGGCCGTGAGCCGTATCAATAACAATGGCGTCAACATTGGCTTTCACGAGTGCTTCGATGCGCTCAAAAGTATTGTAGGTAACACCCACCCCGGCAGCCACGCGCAAACGGCCTTTCTCATCCTTGCAAGCAAATGGTTTATCCTTTGCCTTGGTGATATCCTTATAAGTCACCAATCCAACCAGTTTGCCATTTTTGTCAACCACAGGCAATTTTTCAATTTTATATTGCTGAAGTATGGCGGCTGCTTCTTCAAGGTTAGTTGTCTGGTCGGTTGACACCAGTTTATCGCTGGTCATCACCTCATCAATCAAGCGATTTAAGTTCTGCTCGAACCGGAGGTCGCGGTTGGTGACAATACCCACCAAATAACCATACTCATCCACTACAGGTATGCCACCAATCTTATACTCGCGCATCAAATTCAAGGCGTCCCCAACCGTTTTTCCCCTACGGATGGTTATGGGATCGTAAATCATACCATTTTCAGCACGTTTAACAATCTCCACCTGTTTGGCTTGTTCCTCGATGGGCATATTCTTATGAATCACCCCAATACCACCTTCACGGGCAATGGCGATGGCCAAACGGGCTTCTGTCACCGTATCCATGGCAGCAGAAACGATTGGTGTGTTCACTTTAATATTGCGCGAGAAGAAGGAGGATAAATCCACATCGCGTGGTAATACTTCAGAATAAGCAGGAATCAGAAGCACGTCGTCGAATGTAAGGCCATCCGAAACAATTTTGTCAGTAGTAAATGACATGAGATATGCTTTTTAGTGAAATTAAAGAATTTCGCGCAAAGCTAAGAAAATTACCAAACTCCTAAAAACAATTGGATAACAATTTGCTGTTAAAAATAGAAAACAGAAACACTCAATGTCGGTTGACTTTAACTTCATTGATCAGGCATATCCTCCAGTGCTTCAAACACCTGATGATTAGGTGGCAAAACTTTTTTAAAATGAGCCTTAGCCTGTTTGAAGACCCTCAATGCTTTGCGTTTTTGACCTGAAATATAGAGTATCTTACCCAAGTGGAATTTCAAATTGCCCAATGCCTCATCATCACCCTCATGCAAATCAACCATCTCATGAATATGCGCCAAGTAGAGCTCTTTCTGCCGATGAATTCTGAAAAGTTCATAAATCCGGTCGGCTACATCGGGATTGTGGGGTGAAGCCATGAAAATATGATTGGCCATAAGTACGGTTTCCGCATCCTTGCTCTGTTGCAACAAGGAACGTAACAAAAAAGTCTGGTTCAACAAATAACCGGGGGAGAGAGAGTCGGCCAGGGCAAAATATCGGTAAGCCTCTTCAAAACGACCATTTTCATATAGGGTGATCCCAGCAATTCGGGCAGCATCGCTGCGCGGAAGCGAATCGACATACATGGATACGGCTGCCAATGCATATGGCTGAGCCGCCAAACTATTTTTTCCCAAGAGGTAACTCACCCCGAGGCTGTAATTTACCAATGCGTTGGTGCTGTCGAGATCCAATGACTTCAAGTACCATTGTGCCGCTTCGGAATAGCGTTCCTGCAACGAACTGTAATACCCTAACCCATAAAGCGAATGCGCATCATACACGCCATTCTGCCAAGCCAAGGAGTAGTGGTGGTTCATGCGCCGTGCCACATCAAAATAATCATCTTTTCTGGAAAAACGATTCATCTCAAATATCCGGAACAGAAAATCACCATACAACTTGTGAGCCCAATAATCATTCTGATGGGCTGAAAGATAGCCTTGAAAAAGGGAATCGACATTAAAAGCAATACAGGAATCACTATTGCCGCCAAGCGAAAAACAGAGCTTATTAACATCTAGAAACGAACCATAAGTCATAGCATAATTGAGCTTAAGCGAATCGGAAACTAATGCCGATCCATCGAAAGCACCTAAAACCCTTTGCTGAAGGGTGTCGGGTAAAAGAGTTTGGTTTGACTTGGAGCTGCCCTGTCCTAAAAGAAAGGATCCACCAAGAGCAATCAAAAGAAATAGAGCGATATAACGCATCAGTGGCATATTATTCATCACCACAAGATAAATAAAAAGCCAATCGGTAATCACTTCCGACTGGCTTTTATTTTTCACAGCTGATGATTTATCACAGGTCGATGGTGACACCGGCAAAGACCGAACGTGGCAACCCTGGCCCATAAATATAGGCAGGATCGCGGTATTCGCCCTTGTCAAAATCCTTTTGATAGGCATTCAACACATTTTTCATGCCGCCACTAACACTAAACTTGGTGCTGCCAAAAGAAAAATCGTAGCGGAGCTTCACACCCAAATCGTAAAAATCGCCGGTCTGTACAATGGTTCCCTTCTCAGGTTCTGCCAACAAGGGACCAAAGTAGGGCACCAGCATTTGACCGGTATAAGTTAGGTTGGACGAGAGGCAAAAACCTTTCCCAAAGTCCCAGTCCACCATGGCAAAGCCATAATAATCGGGTGTACGCAAAAACCTGCGTTCGTTTAGCTCCTGAGGATCATCAAAAAAGCTATTCTGCAAAGTGAAGCCTGATGAAAATGAGAGCTGCTGACTGGGTTTCAAATTAAGTTCCAAGTTCACACCTTTCACCTCGGCGCCCGAAACTGCATTCACGCGGGTGTAAATAACTTCATTATCTTCATTGGGCTCCCCGTATTCATTTGAAAACGGATTGTTCAGGCGGGTATAAAAACCCTCTATCAACAAGGAGGCGTAAACACTTCCCAGTTGCTTTTTTGCATCGAACGAAACCATATAACTGGTGCTGGTCTCAGCTTTGAGGTCTTCAGCGTTCTTATGGATGATCTTGCGCGCCTTTGAAGATTCAATGTGCAAATCCTCGTCGAACACTTGTGGTGCACGGTAACCACGCGACACATTAGCCCGCAGCTGAATGCCCTCCCAAAGTCGATACATCACACCAATGCGAGGGCTCAACACATCGCCCTGCACATCATCGGCATTCTTTTCCAAATCGCGGATCAAATAATGGTCGTACCGAAGTCCGGCCGACAGTTTGAAGCGGTTCCAGTTTTTTTCAACCTGTGCAAAAACACCAGTAATATTAGAGAACTGATTGGCCACGATTGTGTTATCAAAAATGGGAGCCTCCAAAACGCCATCTCCATTGGGTTTGGCATTTTGCCAGTCGGTATAACCCAATTTTTTGTCGGTCAATTTACCACCTGTATTTTCCAACCCCACCAAAAGATTGGCCGTACTGAAATCGAACTTGTATTGGCCGCCAAAGTTGTAGGTGATGTCGCGGGTAAAACCATAGTCGGCCAACGACCGCCCGGCACCATAGTAGGAGTCGCGCGTCACCAACTGTGTGGATCCATAGAGAGTCATCACATCGTTCTCACGGTAAAACTGGTCGTACGAAATCATAGCGGTAGAGATGTTCTGGCGGATGGATTCGGCAATATCGGCTTCGTGCTCGGGATAGTCAAAGCGGTTACCACCGCGCCGTTGCTCATTCACATTCAAAAAATCGACGGCCAACTTGCTGCGGTAGCCGGTTTTATGGGTGAGGCGTCCCCCCACAGTGATATTTTTAATCTTGGTCACCTCCGAAAAGCCATCCTCATTGGCATCAAAAGGGGTACGGTCGCGGTAGTTGCCATAGAGGGTAAACCCACTTTTATAATCGGGCTTCACCATGGCCACGTTGAAATTGAGCATGTGGTCGCCGGAAGTACCACCACTATTTTTTAAGCCTACGCCATTCAACCCGAAGTTATAGCCCAGGCCGGCACTGTTGTTCAGTGGTTCTTTCAGTATCATATTGATGGTTCCGGCAATGGCATTGCTGCCATAGAGGGAAGACCCGCCGCCGCGCACCACCTCAACCTGTTCCACGATGGAGGCAGGAATCACCTCAAGGCCATAAACTGCAG
>RRZU012487068.1_pt1 | contig 14048 bp, 12 predicted proteins | sample 2165561 | NCBI WGS metagenome assembly RRZU01 (sample SAMN10456909, study PRJNA506462) | wastewater metagenome | isolation source: wastewater sludge | place: USA: Moscow, Idaho
ACCTAACCCCGGCTGACGTCTACTTCGGTCGCGGTGAAACCATCCTGGCTGAAAGGAGGCGCATCAAACAGCAGACCATCCAAACCGCCGCTTGAACCACCAGCGTCAAGCAGCATAGCCTGAACCCGATGAGCCCAAGCCATCTGCTACAAAATCAGCGCGGCTGTTCCAAATCATTCGACGACGGACAATCTTGCAGGCCTCGCCCAGATATTCCTGCAGCGGAGGCACATCGGGGTTGAGCGAGCCGAACAGGAAGCCGCGATAATTCTCGAACCGGGCGACGCGGGTCAGGTCATGGCTGCCATCGCAATCGAATTGTTCGGGATAGCCGCCGGTCTTGGGGTCCTTGACCTTCAAAAGCTTGCCCGTGTTCGAGAAGGTCCAGCCGTGGAAGGGACAGGTGAAGGTCGCCTTGTTCTGCCGCTTGAACCGGCACAGCATCGCGCCGCGATGCGAGCAGGCATTGACCAGGGCGTGCAGCTCGCCTGCCTTGTCGCGGGTGATCACGACGGGGGTGCGCCCCATGGTCAGGGTGAAGTAATCGTTCGGGTTCGGGATCTGGCTTTCATGGGCCATATAGATCCAGTTGCCCTCGAAGATGTGGCGCATCTCCAGCTCGAACAGGTCCTCGTCGGTGAACATGTCACGGCGCGCGCGGTAGATCCCGTTCTCGGGATCGTCCTGCACCATGTCGCCTAGCTTCGCGTCGATCTCGTCGAGTTCGCTCGGGGTATACATTCTTCTCCTCCTTCGATGATGCGGCCGCCTGGGCAGGCCGTTGTCAGCTTTTCAGCGCCACGATGCGGACCGTGCGGTCGCGGTCGCGGCGGTAATGTTCCAGCTTGTCGGGGTCGATCTCGACGCCGAGGCCGGGGCCTTCGGGCAGCACGACCGAAAAGTCGCGGTAACCGATGGGCCGGGTGATGATGTCTTCGGTCAGCAACAGCGGGCCGAACAGCTCGGTCCCCCAAGTGAAGCCCGGCAAGGTGGCGAACAGCTGCAGCGCCGCCGCCGTGCCCACGCCGCCTTCCAGCATGGTGCCGCCGTAAAGGCCGATACCGGCGGCGCGGCCGATGGCGCAGACCTCGGCGGCGGCGCGCAAGCCGCCCGATTGGGCGATCTTGACGGCAAAGACATCGGCCGCCCGATCCGCCGCAACCGCCATCGCGGTTTCGGGACCGTGCAGGGCCTCGTCAGCCATCACGGCGATTTCATAGCTGTCCGTCAGCATCTTCAGCGCCTTGATCTGGCAGGCCTCAATCGGCTGCTCGACCAGATCGACGCCGATCTCCTGCAGGCCGGCCAGACCCCAGCGGGCGTCCGTCACGCTCCACGCCTGGTTCACGTCGACGCGGATGCTGGCGGCATCGCCAAGCGCTGCGCGGATCGCCGCGACATGGGCGATGTCCTCGCGCAGGCTGCGCTTGCCGATTTTCAGCTTGAAGATGTTGTGGCGCCGCGTCTCCAGCATCTGCTGGGCCTCGGCGATGTCGGTGTCGGAACGCCCGCTGGCCAGCGTCCAGGCGACCGGCATCGCCTGCTGCATCGCACCGCCAAACAGCTGCGCAACCGAGACCCCCTGACGCCGCGCCAGCCCGTCCCAAAGCGCGGTTTCAACCGCGCAAAGGGCGATGTGGTTGCCGCGCACATTGGCGCGCATCCGGGCGATCAGCTGGTTGATGCGGTCGCCATCCTGCCCGAGGATCGCCGGGCCAAGATAGCTGTCGATGGCCAGCTTGATGCTTTCGGGGCTTTCCGGCCCATAGCTCATGCCGCCGATGGTGGTGCCCTCGCCGATCCCTTCCGAGCCGTCGGCGAAGCGGATGCGCACCAGCACAATCGATTGCTGCTGCATGGTCGTCATCGACAGGACGTGGCCCCGAATGGTGGGGATGTCGACGATGATGGTCTCGATATGGTCGATGCTGGCCACGGCGCGTCCTCTGACTGCGGTGATGTTAGGATGAGGATGGGGGCTGGGAGGGGCTGGGTCCAATACCGGATCAGTCTGAACCCATACCTTGCCGGATGCGGTGCATAACGATCTGGAATCGTGGATTTATCGGCACGGCCAGCGGCACTGCCCCGGCGCAGCAGGCCGCGCATGCACGGTTGGAATCACCCGCGCGCACGGATCTGACATGCAGCCTGCACCCATTTGCAGGCCCGACGCGGCAGGCAGGACCGCCGCCGCGAGATGCCGAGTCACCTGCCGAGGCAGCCCCAGAGGATGGAGATCACGTGACCGGCGACGACCCGCTGGAACGCCTCGAACCGGGTGCCGGCGGGCCAGTCCGGCCCCCAATCCTCGGTCAGGGCCAGCCGGATCGACATGTCAGGGCTGTCCTGTTGCCAGTCGGCATGTGCCGCAGAAAAGCCGCGCATCTGCCGGGTGAGGGGATAAAGCGCCTTGAAAAGCGCCTCCTTCGCAGAAAACACCCGCGTCACCTGCTCCTGCAGGGGCAGACCGGATTGTCCGGGGGGCAGTTCGGGCATGACATCGGGGGCCAAACGGCTGGCCGCCGCTGGCGTCACCAGGCGCTCGACATCCAGCCCCAGCAGCCGGGCCGCCCCAGCAGGCGCGGCAATGGCGGCCGCGAGGCTGCCGCTGTGGCTGATGCTGCCCAGCCATCCCATAGGCCAGACCGGCAGGCCGTCCGCGCCCATGTCGGGCGCTTGCGCATCGGCCAGACCAGCCCGGCGCAGCGCAGCGCGCGCGGCGTGGCGGCCCGCGATGAAGCTCGTCTGCCGTCGGGGGGCGCTGGCACGGATCCGGGCGGGCAGCGCGATCCCGGGCGCGGCGGTCAGCGGCAGGACGGCCAGCCCGGCCCCCGGTGGTAGGCGCAGGTCTCGCACCGCCAACGCCAGCAATTCGACAGGCATCTGGGTCAAGCTTCCCCCTTGGAACCGCGTGTCAGGACCGCCTGCACCATCGCAACCGGCGGTGCGACATGCAATCTCCCCTCCCCCGACCACCGGCACCATATCAAATTGACCGACCGGTCGGTTTAACTTAACGTCAACTTCGGTGGCGAGAGGACGCCGAGGAGGACACCAAACATGCGCAAGCTTTCATCACAACTGGGACGGTTGCTACGGACGACCGGGCTGGCCATTGCGATCGCCTGGCCGGCATATGCCGACAGCCAGTTCGAAATCATCCGGGACACTTGGGGCGTGCCCCATATCTATGCCGAGGATACCTTCGGGCTGTTCGCCGGCTACGGCTATGCCGTCGCGCAGGACCGCCTGTTCCAGATGGAGATGGCGCGCCGCGCCGTCCGGGGCGAGGTCGCAGCCGTTCTGGGCATCGAACACCTGCCCTTTGACATGGGCAGCCGCGCTGCCTTCGATCAGGCCGATATTCAGCGCCAGATCGACGCCCTGCCGCCCGAACAGCGCGACATTCCGCGCGGCTATGCGGCGGGCATCAATGCCGGCATTCGCGCCGCCGAGGCCGACCCCGACGCGCTGATGCCCAAGCAGTTCGGCGATTTCGGCTTTGCCCCCCAGCCCTGGACTGCGCTGGACGTGGCGATGATCTATGTCGGGACCATGGCCGGGCGCTTCTCGGGCTATAGCAGCGAATTGGGCAAGGCACAGTCGCTGGCCGCGCTGCAAGCCGATCTGGGCGACGAAAAAGGCCGCGAGATCTTCGACCAGCTATTCTGGAACGAGGATCCGAACGCCCCCACCACCGTGCCCGAAGGCGCGCAATATCAGCGCAAGGCCGCCGCCGACCGGCCCCACGACCTGCCCGCCCCCACCCGCTTCGCCGAGCTGCTGGGCCGCGAGGATCTGCCCACGGACGAGCTGCGGCCGCGCGCCTCGAACCTGTGGATTGCCGGGCCGCAAAAGACCACCGATGGCAGCACCATTCTGGTCAACGGGCCGCAATTCGGCAATTTCAACCCGTCCTATGTGTTCAACATCGGCCTGCATGGCGCGGGCTTTGACCTGACCGGCAACACCCCCTTCGCGGTGCCCAATGTGCTGTTTGGCACCAATGGCACCATCGCCTGGGGCGCGACCGCCGGGCCGCGCGACGTGAACGATTACTACCGCCTGACGCTGAACCCGGACAATCCGCACCAGTACCGCAAGGGCGACGCCTGGGCGGACATGCGCCCGCGCCCGGAAAGCTTCCGGGTGAAAGGCATGGCTGATGTCGACACCACCATCTGGGAAAGCGATTACGGCACCGTCAGCCTGTTCGACGAAGGCGCGGGCACGGCCTACGGGTTCAAGCGCGCCTGGGCGGGCAAGGAAATCCCGACGCTGATGGCCTGGGTCAATTCCACCAAGGCACAGAATTACGAGGAATGGCTGGATCAGGCCGCGCAGGTGGCGACCACCATCAACTGGTATTACGCCGACAAGGACGGCAATATCGGCTATGTCTCGCCCGGCGATGTGCCCCTGCGCGCCGAATCCCATGACGAGCGCCTGCCAGCGCAGCCGGGCAAGGACGACTGGCTGGGCATCCGCCCCTTCGCCGACGCGCCCAAGACCTATAATCCGCCGCAGGGCTGGATCGCCAACTGGAACAACCGCTCTGGCAAGGGAGATACCTCGAATTTTGAGGCAAACCCATGGGGCACCGCCGACCGCGCGATCGAAATCTTCGCCCGACTGGACGCGAAGGCGAAGCTGACCCCCGAGGAGGTCTGGAACATCAACCGCGAGATCAGCTTCCTCGACATCAACGCGCGCTCTTTCCTGCCCCTCATCGCGGCTGCGGGCGAAGGGGTCGATCCGCAATCCCCGGGTGGCGAGATGCTGGCGATCCTGGGGGCTTGGAACGGAGAGATGATCCGCGCCGAGGATGGTCGCGCGCCCACCGCCGCCGTTGGCATTTTCCAAGCCTGGCTGGATGCGATGGTTGCCGATGTGTTGCTGGACGACAGCGCGGCGATACCCGGCACGGTGCTGTATAACCGCATCTCGCGCCCGGCGCAGGCGCTGCACAACGCGTTTCTGGGTACGGAGTCGGGCATCCCGCAGACGCATGATTTCTTCAACGGCGCGGATGCCGCCGCCCGAAATGAGATCGTGCTGACCGCGCTCGATCAGGCCGCAGCGACACTGTCGGCGCAGTTCGGCAGCGACGATCCGGCCGATTGGCGGGTCGAGGTCAAGCCGCATGAATTCGAGACGAAGAACTATCTTGGCATCCCGCAGGCGGCCGAGGACGAGGTGCTGTCGATCGGCACCGCGATGAACCGGGGCACGGAAAACGACCGCGTCACCTTCCGGGATGGCGCGGTCGAATTCTGCGCCGTCACCCCGCCGGGCCAGAGCGGTTTTATCAATGCCAAGGGCGAAGCCTCGCCGCATTATCAGGATCAGCTGGCGCTGTATGAGGCTTTCGACTGTCGCGTCCAGCCCCTGACCCGCGCCGAGGTCGAGGCAAGCGCCACCACGCGCGCGACAGTCACCCTGCCGGAATAGCGATCTGACCGGGGCGATCCGTCGCCCCGGTCCCCGGCCGGAATGCGCGCCCCAAGCATGGGCATCCTGCATCAGCGGCAGTCAGACCGCATCCGGTAGTCCGCGCCGGTCCTCACGCCTACAGCTTCAGCCGCTTCAGCCGCAGCGCATTGGCAATGACCGACACCGATGACAGCGACATCGCCGCCGCCGCCAGCATCGGCGACAGCAGGATCCCGAAAACGGGATACAGGACCCCCGCCGCGACCGGGATGCCGGCGGCGTTGTAGATGAAGGCGAAGAACAGGTTCTGGCGGATATTGCGCATGGTCGCCACGGCCAGCTTGCGCGCCCGCACGATGCCGGTCAGATCACCGCCCAGCAGCGTCAGCCCGGCGCTTTCGACCGCCACATCGGCACCGGTGCCCATGGCGATGCCGACATCGGCCACCGCCAGCGCCGGGGCGTCGTTCACGCCGTCCCCCGCCATCGCAACCACATGGCCCTGACGCTGCAGGTCCTCGATCAGGTCCTTCTTGCCGTCGGGCAGCATTCCGGCGCGGATCTCGTCGATGCCCAGCTGTTGGCCGACCGCCCGCGCCGTGCGGTCATTATCGCCCGTCGCCATGATCACCCGCATCCCAAGCGCGTGCAGGTCCTTGATCGCCGCTGCGGCGGTGGGCTTGATCGGGTCGGCCACCGCAACCAACCCGGCCAGCTTGCCATCCAGCGCCACGAACATCGCCGTCTTGCCGGCGTCGCGCAATTGGTCGGCGGTCGCCTCGCCGCTGTCGCAGTCGATGCCCAGCGATGTCATCAGCGCATTGTTGCCCAGCGCCACATCGCGACCATCGACCTTGCCGATCACGCCCTTGCCGGTGACGGCCTCGAATGCCGCGCCCGTGCCAAGGGTCAGGCCGCGCGCCTCGGCCCCAGCAACAATCGCCTCGGCCAGCGGATGTTCCGAGGCGCGCTCCAGCGCGGCCGCAGCCGCCAGCAACGCGTCCTCGGGGACCGCCCCGAAGGATAGCGCGTCGGTCAGCGCGGGCTTTCCTTCGGTCAGGGTGCCGGTCTTGTCGATGATCAGCGTATCGACATCGGCCATCCGCTCCAACGCTTCGGCATTCTTGACCAGCACGCCGGCCTGCGCACCGCGACCCGCCGCCTTGGGGATCGAGATCGGCGTCGCCAGCCCCAGCGCGCAGGGGCAGGCAATGATCAGCACCGACACCGCCGAGGCGATGGCGAAGACAAAGGACGGGCTGGGGCCGAAGATCAGCCAGATCACGAAGGTGGCCAGCGCGATCAGCACCACGGTCGGCACGAAGATGGCCGACACCCGGTCGGCCAACCCCTGGATCGGGGCCCGCGACCGGCGCGCGCCTGCGACCATCTGCACGATCTGCGCCAGAACCGTATCGCTGCCGACATCGGTGGCGCGGATGGCCAGCGTGCCGTTCTTGTTCAGCGTACCGCCGGTCACCCGGTCGCCCGCCACCTTTTCAACCGGCACCGGCTCGCCTGTGATCATGCTTTCATCGACCGAGGAGCGGCCCTCGACCACCTCAGCATCGACCGGCACGCTGTCGCCGGGCCGGACCCGCAGCAGGTCGCCAACCGTCACGTTTTCCAGCGGCGCGTCATATTCGCTGCCATCGGGCAGGATCCGGCGCGCGGTCTTGGGCGTCAGGTCCAGCAAGGCCCGGATCGCGTCGCCCGTACGTTCGCGCGCCCGCAATTCCAGCACCTGCCCCACGAAGACCAGCGCCACGATGACCACGGCGGCCTCGTAATAGGTGCCGACCATGGCGCCCATGCGATATTCGGCGGGGAAGATCCCCGGCAGGAAGGTCGCGAACAGCGAATAGAGATAGGCCGCCCCAACCCCGAGCGAGATCAGCGTCCACATATTGGGCGAGCGGTTGCGGATCGAATCCAGCCCGCGCCGGAAGAAGGGCCGCGCCGCCCACAGCACGATCGGCGTCGCCAGCAGGAATTCCAGCCAGATCGCGGCCCGATGCCCGATCCAGTCGCGCACCGGAAGGCCGATCATCTCGCCCATGGTCAGGATGACCAGCGGCACCGCCGCCGCCACGCTGACCCATAGCCTGCGGGTGAAGTCGACAAGCTCCGCACTGGGTTCGTCCGAGGGGATCACCGGCTCCAGCGCCATGCCGCAGATCGGGCAGGCACCGGGCGCGTCGCGGATGATCTGGGGGTGCATCGGGCAGGTCCATTGGGTGCCTGCCGGGGCCTGCTTTTCCGCCGTCGCCGCCTTGCCCGAGGCGTAGAACCACGGATCGGCGTCGAAGCGCGACTGGCACCCGTCCGAGCAGAAATAGAAGGTCTGATCCCCATATTGCCGGGTCCGCGCGCCTGCTGTGACCGGGACCTGCATGCCGCAGACCGGGTCGATGGCCTGACCGGCGGCTGGCGCGGGGGAGGCGTCATGATCGTGGCCGTGATCATGCATGTGGTGATGCGCCGTGTGATCGGTCTGGCTTTGCGGATGCTTGTGCGTGTGGCCGTGGTCCATGATTCTGTCCCTCCGTCATACCCGGCCGGGGTATCCTATCTTGCCAGATCCCCCGGCCAGTATAGGGCAAGTTTCACCCCATCGCGGCAGGCAGGACGGTTATGGCCGATGACACGCGGAACCGGGACGCAATCCTCAGGCGGCTGTCACCGCTGAACGGTCAGCGGCAGGGCGTGTCGCGATGGGTCAAGGAAAGCCGCGATTGCGTCGACATCCTGAACCAGACCGCCGCCATCCGGTCAGCCCTGCGCGCGGTCGCGCGCTTGCTGATCGAGGATCACGCCCGCTGCTGCGCAAAGGGGGCAATCCAGCCCGGCGATCAGGACCGCCAACGGATCAAGTGCGCGAAGTCGTCGGGTTGCTGGGGAAGGTGCGCGCCTGACGCAGGCGCGCCGCCCCCGGCCAATCGCGCAAGCCCGGCCCGATCTGCGGGGCGGTCAGGGTCAGGACAGTTCCTCGACCGAACACAGATAGCCCAGCTCGACCGTCAGGCGGCCTTCGGGATAGACCATCTCGTTCTTGCCCAGATAGCTGCCGGTTGCGTCCCAATCGCGCCGGATCTTGACGACGCGGACCACGTCTGGGGCCTCGCCCTCGGGGATCAGGAATATCTTGTCATAGCTGAACAGCGGCACCGTCTTGCCGCTGTCTGCATCGACGGCAACCGGCTTGCGGCTGCCCAGAACCTCAGCGCCGCAAACGAAGGCCGGGCGCATCTCGCCGGGGGTCAGTTCGGATCTGTCCAGCGGCATGTCGAGGCCGACCGACGACTGGCTTTCCCGAAACTCTACCGCGTCTTCCGGGCTTGGGGTCGCCGCGCTCGCGCAGGAGGCCAGCAGGATCAGCGCCGGGATAAGGGCCCCATGTTTCATATCTGCGTCTCCGTCTTATCTGGAATTTGCATAGCTGCCGACCCGACCGAGATGGCCGAACTTGGCCCGAGCTTCCTCGGCGGTGTATTTCGGCAGGGTTTTGTATTGCTCGCACGGATTGAAGTTCGGCGGCTTGCGCACATCGCGCGCAGCACCGGCCGTCTTGGAATAGACCGAGACCGTGACCCCTTCGGTCTTGCCGCCGCTGGTGGATTGATTGCCGCCAAGAACCCACCAGGCCGCGCCGTCGGGCGTCTCTCCGACGATATAGCCGACATGGCCTTCCGACTTGCCGGCCTTCCAGATGAAGGCCACCACTGCGCCCACGAAGGGGGCCGTCGGTTCACCATAGCCCGTCGGGAAAAGGTGCTCGTCCGCCGACTGATAGCGCGAGGAATCGAGGTAGTGCCGCGCCCCGGCGCTGTCGATCGACTTGAAGGGCTTTCCGGTTTTTGGGTTGGTCGTGTGTTCAAACACCCAATTCACGAACGAGGCGCACCAGGCGACGGAATCGCTGCTGCCCTTGGCCCAACCTGAATCGTGATATTCCTCGATCCGGGCATTCGATCCGTTCTTGCTTTCCTTGACGCCAAGTTCGGCCTTGGCGGTTTCCAGCCAGACCGGATGATCGCAGCAGGTCCCCGTCGTGCATTCGGGGTCTTGGGTATTGGCCTTGCCGGCGGCCTGCTGCGCGGATTCGGTCGGTCCGGGCCCCGGCTGCTCGGGGATGATCTTGTCGCCGATCTCGATCCGGTCGGGGGAAATGCCGCCGGTGCCGATGTCATGGATCTGGCCCGCGCGCGCGATTTGCGCCCTGCGCCAGTCAAAGCCGTGGATCTGGCCCAGCTTGCCCAATGTGTCGCCCGCCTGCACCACGATATCGGGATAGGGAATTGCCGTCGACACGACCGAAGCCGGGCTGGGCACCACGCTTGCCGCGCGACTGGAGGCGCGTTGCCAGAATTGGTTACAAAGTCCCATTGTCAGCTTTCATTCAAGGAATCCCAATAGGTCAGAACGGCATCACCCAGCGCGATCCGCCGCGCCTCGGGGGACAGGCCCTCTGTCGTCAGGGCGTCAGCGACCCAAGGAAAGCGCGGGTCTTCATGGAAGCCGCTGCCCAGATACATCGCCAGGCAGATATAGGCGACGGCATCGCGCCCGAAGAGCTGCAGCCGGCCCGCATGTGCCAGATTGAGATTGATGAACGCGTCCCGCTGCGGGGGCGTCATCAGAAAATCGCGCTGCGGCCAGATCGCCCGCATCGCGGCCGTGATCAGGTCATAACTGGTCGTGGCCGGTTCGGGCCCGCGATACAGCCGCTGGAACCCCTCGATGATGCGTGCACCGCTGAGGCCGTCGGATCGCAGGATGTGTTCGCGCCCCGCAATCCGGGCAATGACAGTGTCGAGGTTCTCGACCCCCGTTGGCTGACCGTGACTGTCCAGCCAGCGCGCATGCTGCAATTCGGTGACATATTGCGGATCGGCCTCGAAACGGCTGCCCCAGAACATCACCGGGACCAGATATTTCAGGTGGTTCCGCGTCCCCGCAATGCCCCGCGCCAATGCGTTGCGATAGGCAAGCTGCACCACCCGCGCCAGATCCTGATCTGACAGCAGGCGCGTGGCGGGCGCGAATTCGGTGCGCAGAAACAGCGCCGCGTCGCGTTCATATTGCGCCATGCGTTCATCGCGCAGCGCCTGACGACCGCGATCGCCCAGAATATCACCAAGTTCAAAGGCCATGCCCGCCAACCACCGCGACACACATCATTCAAACCACCTGCCTTGCGCGCGGAAACGACAAGGACAGACGCACTTTGCCGGCTAAGGGGCCGCACTTGCGGCAAACCTATCGGCATCCGCCGGCCGCGACAAGCGCCGCGGCCCGGATCGCAGACCTGCGCAGACTGGCTCACCGCCGCGTGCCGCTGGCCGGGGCCGAGGGACCCGGCGGCGGCGCGCGCCCAGCACTTACCAGCCTGCGGCGGGGGTGGCGGCCAGCGGCACCGGCATGTTCAGCACGATCTGCGTGTCCTTGATCACATCAAAACGCAGCAGGCGGTCAGCACCCAGCCCGTCCAGCATCTGGCTGAGCGGGCCGCCACTGCGCGCCAGCTTGACGTCTTTCGGAAAGGTCGTGTGGCCGAAGTTCAGCTTGTTCGACAACACCGTGCTTTGATGCCACACCCCATCCACCCGGTTGATCATGGTCGAGGTGCCGATGCACGATTGCGAGGGGACGGTTTCCAGCTGGGGCAGCGGCGCGGTCAGTTTGAGGTCAGGTATGCCGTCCAGACCAGCGATCGAGGCTTCGACATTTTTGTCAATGTTCACCCCGATCCGCGCCAGCCATTTCGGCAGCTGATAGCCGTAAACGCCGCGCACGCGCGCGATCTCGGTATCGACGGGCAGCGCCAGCACATGGGCGTGGAAACTGTCGCTGCGCATCGCCTCGCGCCACTCCATCAGCTGCGATCCGCGCGCACCAGGGCGGCGGATGACCACCGCAACCGAGACCTCGGCATAGGGATCGTTGTCGCACAGCGCATAGTGAAAGAAGGTCAGCGCGACCAAGCCATAGCCGGGCAGCGGGCTGAGCGGTTGCAGGGGCTCGGGCAGCATCCGGCGGATGCGCGCCAGCGGTGCCAGATACAGCAATTGCACCGTGCTGGCCCGATAATAGAAGTTCGGCGCCCATGTCGGACCGACGCGGGACGGCACCTGCTGTTTGGGGAAGCGCAGAAAGAAATCGAGATTGCCGGCCAGAGGATCCTTGGCGACCTCGGTCAGGTCGGGGTTAGACCGGAAGCGGTCGTAGAAACCACCCTTGAGGGCAAGGGCTTTGCGCGGGCCAAATTCGACTTCGGTGTATTGGTCAGAGTGATCCATATCGGGTCCCTTTTCTGAAATCAGGGTGCCAGCGGCGCGGCAATGCGTGATCCGGCCTCACTGCGCGGCACGACCTTGCAGCCAATGGCGGTATTGCCGGTTGCGCCGCCGGGTGCGCAGCAGATCGCCGATCAGCGCAGCGGGTGCCCAGGGGGTCGGGTTCGGTGCCTCGCCCTGCCCCATGCGCCGCAATTGCAGCTTGGTCATCGCCATGGTGGCCAGCCCCGAAAGCGGGCGGTTCTTCCAATGGGCTGCGGGCACGTCGACGGCCCGCTCGGCGCGGCGCCACTGGTTCGGCAGGTCGGGCGCATAGGCCAGGATCTGCGCGACGCCGATCATGGCGACACCGGCGCGGCCATCTTCGGGGGCCAGTGCGTCCTCGGCCGGGGCGCGACGGCGGATGCCGCCGGTCACCATCACCGGCATCTTCGCCACGGCCACGATGTCGCGGGCGAAGTCCAGAAAATAGGCCTCGCGCGCACGCGTGCTGGCGTGCTGCGGGCGGCCTTGCATGGCCGGACTTTCATAGCTGCCGCCCGAAATTTCGACCAGGTCCACCGCCTCGGCGTTCAGCAGGCGCACGACCGACACAGCATCGGCGCCATCAAACCCGCCCTTCTGGAAATCGGCCGAGTTCAGCTTGACGCCCACCCCGAAGCCGGGGCTGACGCGGGCGCGGGTGGCACGGATCACCTCGATCAGCAGGCGTGCGCGGTTTTCCAGCGAACCGCCCCATTGATCCGTGCGCCGGTTGGTCAAAGGCGACAGGAACTGGCTGAGAAGATAGCCATGCGCGGCGTGGATCTCGACCCCGTCAAAGCCGGCCTGTTCCGCCAGCGCGGCGGTGGTGGCGAACTGGTCGATGACACGGGCGATGTCGGCCTCGGTCATGGCGCGGGGCTGGGCAAACAGCTTGGAATAGCCCGCGATGTCGACCGGCACGGCAGATGGCGCGATGGCGGTCGGGTTGGTGGCGACATAGACCTGACGGCCCGGGTGGTTGATCTGCATCCACATCCGCGCGCCATGGGCGTTCCCGGCCGCGGCCCAATCGCGGAACGGCCCCAGCGGTTGGTGCCCGTCCAGCACCACCCCGCCGGGTCCGGTGACAGCATCGGCCGCGACCATGACATTGCCGGTCAGCAGCATCCCTGCCCCGCCCGCGCCCCATTGGCGGTACAGCCCCAGCAGCGCCTGCCCCGGCAGATGCGCGGCATCGGCCATGTTCTCCTCCATCGCGGCTTTGGCGATGCGGTTGGGGACGGTCTGCCCATTGGGCAGCACCAGCGGTTCAAACAACAGTGAATCTGAGAGGTGGTTGGACATTTTCGCGATCCTTGAATTCGGCTCGCGGCCTATATAAGGTTTGAACCTAAGTTTAAGGTCAAGGGCCCTCGTCATGAAAATCGGAGAAATCGCCAAGGCCGCCGGCGTCAGCACCTCGCGCATCCGTTTCTATGAACGCGAGGGGATCATCCCGCCGGCCGATCGCGGTGCCAACGGCTATCGCGACTATCCCGCCGAACTGGTGGCGCTTTTGCGCTTCATCGAACAGGCGCAGGGCCTCGGCTTTACGCTGCGCGAAATCGCCGATGTCGAAATCGGCACCGGCGCGCATATTGTATCCTGCACCGATGCGCTGGCGCTGCTGGCGAAAAAACGCGACACCGTTGCCGCCCTGATCGCCGAAGCGCAGGATCGCAAACACCGGATCGAGGCGCTGATCGCCGAGTTGGAGACCAGCCGGGCGATGCTGCCCGCTGCGGGCTAGAAAACCGGCGGCCAAAAGCCGAAAACGATCCTGTGAAGCCATTGGAAATGCTGCCCCGCCTGCCTACATGCGGGCAGCAAACATATAAGGGGGACCAAGGATGACCTACACGAAATCCGACGACGCCGTTGCCCGTCTGACGCCCGAACAGTTCCGCGTGACCCAGCAGAACGGCACCGAGCGCGCGTTTACCGGCGAATATGACGAGCATTTCGAACCCGGCATCTATGTCGACATCGTCTCGGGCGAGCCGCTGTTCGCCTCATCCGCCAAGTTCAATTCGGGCTGCGGCTGGCCGTCGTTTTCCAAACCCATCGTCGAGGCCAACGTCAACGAATTGCGCGACAACACCCATGGCATGATCCGCACCGAGGTCCGGTCCGCCCATGGCGACAGCCATCTGGGCCACGTCTTCCCCGACGGCCCGCGCGCAGATCGGAAGCGCCTCGGCTAGGGCAAGTGGGTAGGCCTCGGCGGTCGCCGCATCATTGAAAAAAAGACCGAAGGGTGCGGCGACTGCCTACCCCAAGTGCAGGAAACGG
>RRZU012666833.1_pt1 | contig 14042 bp, 12 predicted proteins | sample 2165561 | NCBI WGS metagenome assembly RRZU01 (sample SAMN10456909, study PRJNA506462) | wastewater metagenome | isolation source: wastewater sludge | place: USA: Moscow, Idaho
ACATTCGAGTAGGAGACACCGTTTTTGTAGAAAAAGGAGGGGAGATTATTCCAAAAATTATTGCTGTTGATTTGAGTAAGCGTCCCGCGAATTCGCAGCCTACAAAATACATTACCCATTGTCCTGAATGCAATACAGAACTGGTTAGATCAGAAGGCGAAGCAAACCATTATTGTCCCAATTTTTATGGTTGTCCACCACAAATTATTGGAAGAATCCAGCATTTTATTTCAAGAAAAGCAATGGATATTGAAGGACTTGGAGCTGAAACGGTTGCGTTACTATTCAATAACGGATTGGTTCATAATTATGCCGATTTGTATGAGTTGACTGTAGAACAAATTCTTCCTTTGGAGCGAATGGCACAAAAATCTGCTGAAAACTTAGTGAATGGTGTCGCTAATTCAAAGAATATTCCTTTCGAAAGCGTTTTGTTTGCCCTAGGAATCCGTTTTGTTGGAGAAACAGTAGCCAAAAAACTGGCCAAACATTATAGAAGTATCGATGCATTGTGCCAGGCGACTTTGATGGATTTGATTTTGGTGGACGAAATTGGAGAGCGAATTGCACAAAGTGTACTTGATTTTTTTGATAATGAGGAAAATCGAGCTATCATTGAAAGGCTTAAAAAGCACGGTATTCAATTTGAAATTATCGAGAAAATAAATCCAAATGCGACTAATAAACTTTCTGGAAAAACTTTTGTAGTTTCAGGAGTATTTGAGAAATTTTCGAGAGACGATTTGAAAAAAGCAATTGAAGATAATGGCGGAAAAGTGGGAAGTTCAATTTCAACAAAAACTGATTATGTTGTAGCTGGGGATAATATGGGACCCACTAAACTAGATAAAGCTAATAAACTCAATATTGCGATAATTTCTGAAGATGATTTTATCAAATTAATTAATGAAACTGATGCGGCTACGGACTAGAAAATATGATTGTTCTTTTGAGATAGTTGAAGTTTCTTTATAATTATTTTTATTCGAAGTAATTGGCATTCATTATATTTTAAGCAATACTATTTTTAATAGTGGGCAAATTGGCATTTTTTAGATTGGGAATAATTTCGTTTGTAACGAGTTTTATTACAGGTTGTTAGTGTAAAATAATCTTTAGATTTTATGAAAAAAAATCGATTACGGTTAAACTATAATCGATTTTCCTTCAAAAGCTTTTGCTTTATTATTGTCTAAATAAAAATCTATTCTGCCTAAGTTAATACCGTAACAGCCTACTTGATTTACTAAAACTTCTTTGCCCACAAGATTCTTTGCAACTGTAGGTTTGTCTAGAAAAGTATGGGTATGTCCACCAATAATTAAGTCAATATCTTGTGTAAGTTCGGCTAATTTTAAATCACAAATTTTAGTAGGTTCGTCTCTGTATTTATAACCTAAGTGCGACAAACAAATCACTAAAACACATTGCTGTTCTTTTTTTAAAATCCGAACCATATCTTGAGCTGTTTCAACAGGATCATTATAGATGGTTTCTTTGTACATTCCTTTATCAACCAATCCTGCAAGCTCTATTCCAAGACCAAAAACACCCACTTTTATTCCGTTTTTATGAAATATTTTATATGGTTTCACAAAACCATCCATCACCGTATTTTTAAAATCATAATTGGCAGATATAAACTCAAATTTAGCGTGTGGCATCTGCGCATGTAAACCTTCAATACCATTGTCAAAATCATGATTTCCTATTGTAGACGCATCATATTGCATCATACTCATTAATTTAAACTCTAATTCTCCACCATAATAATTAAAATAGGGTGTACCCTGAAAAATATCACCCGCATCCAATAACAATACATTTGGATTTTCTTTCCGAATCGTTTCAATCAAAGCTGCTCGTCTTGCCACACCACCCATATTCGCATTTCTAGGATGATCTGCCGGAAAAGGATCAATATAACTGTGTACATCATTAGTGTGTAAAACGGTCAATTGTCTAGTCTTTGATGACTCAAAACTACTCAATGATACGCCTAAACTTAATAATGCTGAACTAGCAGCTGCTTTTTCTATAAATTCTCTTCTTTTCATTTTATTTATTTTAATCCAATTGTCATTTCAATAAAGGAGACAATTTAGGAGTTATTTTACTTTGTCAGTTTGCTTCGCTCGTGTCCCGCTTTTTCACTTTAATTGGTTCTAGGGTTTGCGTTTTCTAAAACAATTTTGGTATCTAAATTAGAATGTTTATTCCACTGTAATTCTAACATCATTTATCACAGGAATGGTATCTACTTCTTTAAAATAATCAATTAGAATGTTTCGCAGTTTATAATCCATGTCAAATTTTTGAACTCCTTTTTTAAAAAAATCCATGTTGTCTCCACCATTAGATAAATAATCATTGGTTCCCACATAATAAATAGTCTCTTTCTGTATAGGTTTCCCTTGGACCAAAATATTCTTTGCAACATTGTCTTTATCAATGGCAAAAGTTATCCCGGCTAACGGATGTGGTTTTTTTTCAGCGATAAAGTAGTCTACCATTTCAAGAATTTGCTCCCCTTTCAAAGCGATAATAACCAAGCTGTTTTCAAAAGGCATGATTTCAAAAGCATTTCTCGCAGTTACATTTCCTTTTGGCAGTATAGAACGAATTCCTCCGCTATTGAGCAAACAGATGTCAATATTCTTTTTTTCTCTGGCTTGAAACACAAGATTTCCTCTCATCAATGTAACATCAGCCATGAGATTACCAATTGTAGTTTGCCATTTGCCCGAACTCTTATCTAATGTTTGTGGACAATAGGCTAGAACGCTGTCTAAATCTTTATTGATGTGTTCTCTGTACGGTTTGATAAAATTTTCAATTTCAGGAACTTGATATTCCTTTTCAGTAATAGGAATTCGTTTTCCTTCTATTTTAGTAACGTAATAATTTTGTTTGCTGCAAGAGACAACAAAAAAAAATGTTAAGAATATAACAAAAAGTTTAGAAACGACGTTATACTTTTTTAGATTTACCATTTAAATGCGACTTAATTAATTAATTTTGTAACCACGTAAAAGTAATATGTTTTGAATTATATAAAGAATTTTTTTGTAAAAAAAACATTAAAGAATAGCTTGCAAAATTTAAAAACTAATGTTTCAGCTAATGCTATAGTAACAGTTGGTTTGCTGGTTGATATCACTGATTTTCTAAAAACAGAACTAGTAATTAAAGAGCTAAAAGCACACGGAATTTTATTGAAAAACATAAAAACAATCGTTTATAGTGATGTTTTAAAGAAAAACCTAGGAACAGAATACACGGCATTCAGTGCAGAAAAACTTAAATGGAGTGGGCAAATTGCGTCTGTTGAGATAAATGATTTTATCAATGAAAAATTTGATTTATTAATTAGTTATTACGACATCGAAAAAGCAATTCTGATGCAAATTACGAACAATTCAAAAGCGGAATTTAAAGTTGGGTTTCCATCAATAGACGAAAGGTTAAATCATTTTATAATTAAAACGGAAATCAATAATTACAACATTTTTGTAAGTGAATTATTTAAATATTTAAAATTATTAAACAAAATATAAATTTAATATGCAATCATTAATAGGAACTGGTGTTGCTCTAGTAACTCCATTTAAGGAAGACTTTTCAATTGACACTGAAGCATTAAAAAAAATTGTAAATTTTTCTATCGATGGGGGAATTGAATATCTAGTGGTTATGGGTACAACTGCAGAGAATGCCACATTGTCTTTGGATGAAAAAGAATTGGTTATTCGTACCGTAATCGAAGCTAATAATGGGAGCTTACCATTAGTATTAGGCGTAGGAGGTAACAATACTATGGAAGTAGTTGAAGAATTAAAAACAAGAGATTTATCTGCATTTGCCGCCATACTTTCGGTTTCTCCATATTATAATAAACCCACTCAAGAAGGGATTTATCAACATTTCAAAGCCATTGCGGAAGCGGCTCCAATTCCAATAATTTTATATAATGTTCCTGGAAGGACAGCAAGTAACATGTTGCCTACAACAGTTATACGGTTAGCTCATGATTTCAAAAATATTGTAGCAATTAAGGAAGCTGCTGGAGATCTTGTTCAGGCGATGCAATTATTAAAAAACAAACCAAAAGATTTTCTCGTGATTTCCGGTGATGACATGATTGCTTTGCCAATGGTTTTAGCAGGAGGATCTGGCGTTATATCTGTCATCGGGCAAGCTTTTCCTAAAGAATTTTCTGAAATGATTCGATTGGGTTTGAATCGTAAAGTAGATGAAGCATTTAAATCTCAATATCTTTTAGCGGATTGTATTGACATGATTTTTGAGCAAGGAAATCCAGCTGGGATCAAACAAGTGCTTCTATCACTAAGAATCTCAGGAAACACAGTGCGTTTGCCATTAGTAAAAGTTGATGATTCGCTAGCAAACAGAATCAATCAGTTTGTTAAAAAAATCAATAAACAAGACTAAAAAAAACAGTCTTTTTTTAAACAAAAAATATATTTTGAAGTCGCTAAATTAATAACTAAATTTGCAACCGAAACTTCGGTATGGTTTCGTGGGTTGTTTCAACCAAAGAAATCATAAAAAAAGTAAAAAAATGAAAAAAATATTATCTCTATTGCTACTTATTGCTGTTTTTAGTTCTTGTAGCGAATACCAAAAAGCATTAAAATCCGAAGATGTCGCTGTTAAATTTGAAATGGCCACTAAATTATATGATGCAGGTAAATATACCAAAGCAATTCGTATTTTTGAGCAAATTGGTCCTGCTTACAGAGGAAAACCTCAAGCGGAAAAATTATTTTATATGTTTTCTCAATCGTATTACAAAACGAAGCAATACTATTTAGCAGGATATCAATTTGAAAGTTTTGTTTCGGGTTATCCAAAAAGTGAAAAATTGCAAGAAGCCGCATATTTAGGTGCAAAAAGCTACTCTATGTTATCGCCAGTTTTCAGTCTAGATCAAACAGATACAACAAAAGCGTTAGATAAATTGCAAACATTTATTGATAGTTATCCTAATTCTGAGTATTTAGCAGAAGCAAATGCGACTGTAAAAATGTTAAGTGAGAAAATTGAGAAAAAAGTATTTGAAAATGCTAAAGGATACAATACAATTTCAGATTATAAATCAGCTATTGTGGCTTTAGATAATTTTGTTGCTGATTATCCTGGAACTCCATACAAAGAAGATGCTTTGTATTATAAATTAGATTCAGCCTATCAATTGGCCATTAATAGTATTCCTTCAAAAATGGAAGAGCGTTTAAATGTTGCCAAAGTTGCACAATCAAATTTGATAAAATTTAATGCTGAAACTAAATACAAAAAAGTAGCTAACGAAATGTTAGTTCGAATAGATAAAGATTTACAAAAATTTACTAAATAAATAAAGTCATGGATTTAAAAAAGACGAATGCTCCAGTAAATACAATAACATACAACAAGAATGTTATTGAAGAACCTACTGGTAATGTGTATGAAGCAATAACCATTATAGCTAAAAGAGCAAGCCAAATTAATTCTGAAATTAAAAAAGAATTGACTGAAAAACTGGAAGAATTCGCTACATATAATGACAGTCTTGAAGAAGTTTTTGAAAATAAAGAACAAATTGAGGTTTCAAAATTTTACGAAAAATTACCAAAGCCACATGCGTTAGCAGTTCAAGAATGGTTAGATGGTAAAATTTACTATAGAGATTCAAATAAATAATAAGTGTTATGTCAGTTTTAAGCGGTAAGAAAATTCTACTAGGGATTTCTGGCGGAATTGCAGCTTATAAAACAGCTACTTTAGTTCGACTTTTCATAAAAGCAGGTGCACATGTCCAAGTGATAATGACACCTGCTTCTAAGGATTTTATAACTCCCCTTACCTTATCTACTTTGTCAAAAAATCCTGTATATTCTGGATTTTATAATCAAGAAGATGAGAATGGAAAATGGAATAACCATGTTGAATTAGCACTTTGGGCTGATATGATGGTTATTGCCCCTGCAACAGCTAACACTTTATCCAAAATGACAAATGGGACTTGCGATAATCTTTTGATTGCAGTCTATTTATCAGCAAAATGTCCAGTATATTTTGCTCCTGCAATGGATCTGGACATGTATATTCATCCATCAACCTTAGATAGTTTCAAGAAATTGGAACAATTTGGGAACACTATGATTCCTGCCGAAAGCGGCGAATTAGCTAGTGGTTTATCTGGTGAAGGTAGAATGGCTGAACCAGAGAACATTGTTGCTTTTATAGAAGCTGATTTAGAAAGCAGATTGCCCCTTAAAGGGAAAAAAATATTAATTACTGCTGGTCCAACATACGAAGCGATTGATCCTGTACGTTTTATAGGAAATCACTCTTCGGGTAAAATGGGGTTTGATATCGCTCTAAGTGCCGCTAATTTAGGGGCCTCGGTGATTCTGGTTTCTGGACCTACACATTGTAAAGTTTCAAATCCATTGATAAAGGTAGTCTCTGTAGTTTCAGCAGAAGAAATGTACATCGCTTGTCATCAGTTTTATGCTGATGTCGATGTAGCCATTGCAGCTGCAGCTGTTGCGGATTATAGACCTAAAAATGTTGCACAACAAAAAATAAAAAAAGCAGCTGATGATTTTGTAATAGAACTCGAAAAAACGAAAGATATTTTAGCGTCTTTGGGTGAACAAAAGAAAAATCAGTTTCTGATAGGTTTTGCTTTAGAAACAGAAAATGAAATTGAAAATGCAAAGTTGAAAATTCAGAAAAAAAACTTAGATTTGATAGTTTTAAATTCGTTACAAGATCAAGGTGCAGGTTTTAGCAAACCAACCAATAAGGTTACTTTTATTGATAAATTTTTCAATATCGAACCTATGGAATTAAAAACAAAAGAAGCGGTGGCAGACGATATCCTAAACAAAGTAATATCTCATTTTGGGATTTTACAATCGTAAAAGGAAGTCGCTAATTAACAATAGTTGTGATTTAGTCAAAATCAATAAAAAATAGAAATCTACAGATGAATAAAATAGTTACTTTTTTGCTGCTTTTTATTTTTGGTTTTGCCCAAGCGCAACAGTTAAACTGTGTGGTGACCGTAGATTCACAAAGGTTAAGTGCCACAAATCAACAAGTTTTTAAAACCTTAGAAACTTCTATAAGTGAGTTTGTAAATAAAACAGATTGGACAGGTCAGGTACTGAAACAAAACGAAAAAATTAATTGTTCGATGTATATCACTATTTCTGCTAATAGTTCAGATCAATTTACAGCGACCATTCAAGTTCAGTCTTCGAGGCCTATTTTTAATTCCTCATATTCCTCTCCAGTTTTAAATTATAATGATAAAGATTTTAATTTTAGATATATTGAGTTTGAGAATCTAATATTTAATCCAACTACGTTTGATTCTAATTTAGTTTCTGTTCTGGCGTTTTATAGTTATGTTATTTTAGGAATGGATGCTGACACATTTGTTGCTCAATCTGGAACCCCTAGTTTTGAAATCGCCCAAAACATCTCGAATGTGGCGCAACAAGGTGGATCAAAAGGGTGGAGTCAAACGGATGGAAACCAAACTAGGTATTTTTTGATAAATGATATTTTATCACCGCCTTTCAAACAAATCAGACAAACTATGCATGATTATCATACTGGTTTGGATGTAATGAGTCAGGATTTGAAAACTTCGAAAGAAAAAATAAAAGTGGCACTAATTAATTTGGAAAAAGTAAATCAAGCGAGACCCAATGCGTTTTTAACGCGTGTCTTTTTGGATGCTAAATCTGATGAAATAGTAGCTGTATTTTCTGGTGGACCAAGTATTACTATATCTGATTTAGTCGACAATCTGAATAAAATTTCTCCTTTGAACTCAAGTAAATGGGGGTCTATTAAATATTAATTCGTCTTTGATTTTAGCCCTTCCTAAAAAATAATATAGTAAATGATAACGTCACTTTCGATAAAAAACTATGCTTTAATAGAAAAATTGACTATCGATTTTTCAAAAGGTTTTTCAACAATAACTGGGGAAACAGGCGCTGGTAAATCAATAATTCTAGGAGCACTAGGACTGGTTTTAGGAAAAAGAGCCGACTTAACTTCTTTGAAAAATAAGGAAGAAAAATGTATTATTGAAGCTCATTTTGAGATTTCAAAATATAATTTGTTGCCATTTTTTGAAGCCAATGATTTAGATTATGAAGATGACACTATAATTAGACGTGAAATCTTGTCTTCGGGGAAATCCAGGGCTTTTATCAATGACAGTCCCGTAAATCTCCAAGAACTTCAGGAATTGAGCTTGTTCTTGATTGATATTCATTCGCAACAGCAAACTCAGGAGCTTTCGGATGAAAATGTGCAGTTTAATATTATTGACGCAATTGCCAATAATAAAGAAATAATTCTGGAGTATCAGTCGCTTTTAAAAAGCTATAAATTGGATAAATCCAAATTAAACGCATTGCTGAAAAGACAAAACGAGTCTAAGAAAGAACAGGAATACAATACTTTTTTATTGGATGAGTTAGTTGTAGCTCAATTAAAATTGGGTGAACAGGAGATTCTTGAGGCCGATTTCGAAAAATTAAATAATGTTGAGATTATAAAAGAATCTATTGATAGGTCTTTGGCTATTGCCAATGAAGAACAAATTGGTGTACTTCATAATTTGAATGAGATTAAAATTTCATTACAAAAAATCGCCTCTTTTTCAGTAGAGTATCATTCTTTGTTAGAAAGAATTACAAGTTTGACGATAGAATTTGATGATATTGCCGAAGAGATGAATCGTTGCTCTGAAAAGTTGATTAATGATCCAGAGCAATTAGATTTAATTAGTCAAAAACTGCAGGTAATTTTTAATTTACAGAAGAAACATCAGGTTGCCACTGTAGATGAATTACTTGAAATTCAAGCTAATCTAGAAAATTCAGTTTTAGAATTAGGCAATATGGAAGAAGAAATTGCAGCACTAATGATTTCTATTGAACAAAAAGTAGTTGAATTAGATGCTTTTTCCACAAGATTACATACTAATCGCTTGGAATCGATTCCGGTTTTATCTCAAAAATTGATTGCCATTTTAGAAACATTGGGAATGCCTAATGTGCGTTTCAAAATTGAAATTAATAGGACAGAAACCTATTTTCAAAACGGAAAAGATGAACTTCAATTTTTATTCTCTGCTAACAAAGGAACTGATTTTGGTTTGTTAAAAAAAGTGGCTTCTGGTGGAGAAATGTCAAGGATTATGCTTGCTGTTAAAGCAATATTGGCACAATACTCAAAATTACCAACCTTAATTTTCGATGAAATTGATACTGGTGTTTCTGGAGAAATAGCTATTAGAATGGGAGAAATCATGAAAGAAATGAGTCAGGAAATGCAAGTTTTTGCAATTACGCATTTGCCGCAAATTGCCGCAAAAGGAAATACTCATTTCAAAGTGTTTAAATCAACTGTTGGCGAGGATACACAATCTGAATTGAAATTGCTAAGCAATGACGAAAGAGTGGTCGAGATTGCTCAAATGTTATCAGGGACAATCGTTTCGGACTCTGCCTTAAATCACGCGAAAGCCTTGTTGAACTAATTTTTTGCCCTATATTTGTCACCTTAAGTTCATAAGTTTACATTGAAAAAGATTATTTGAAGAATATAAAAATAAACGAATTACCAAAAATATGATTATAGAACCTAGAATGAGAGGATTTATTTGTGCGTCATCACACCCAAAGGGATGCGAACAAAATGTTAAAAACCAAATTGAATACATAAAATCAAAAGGACCTATAAACGGGGCTAAAAAAGTATTAGTAATTGGAGCTTCAACTGGTTTTGGTTTGGCTTCAAGAATTTCAAGTGCTTATGGTTCTGATGCAGCTACAATTGGTGTGTTTTTTGAAAAACCTCCAACAGAAGGTAAAACAGCTTCACCTGGATGGTATAATTCTGCCGCTTTTGAAACGGAAGCGCATAAAGCAGGCTTGTACGCAAAAAGTATCAACGGAGATGCGTTTTCTAATGAAATAAAACAACAAACATTAGCTCTTATCAAATCAGATTTAGGTCAAGTAGATTTAGTTATTTATAGTTTAGCTTCTCCTGTTCGTTTGCATCCAGTTACTGGCGTTTTACATCGTTCTGTTTTGAAACCAATTGGCGATGTATATACTAACAAAACAGTTGATTTTCATTCGGGAAAAGTATCTGAAATCTCTATTGAACCGTGTAATGGTGATGATATTGAAAATACGATTGCCGTGATGGGTGGTGAAGATTGGGCAATGTGGATAGATGCTTTAAAAGCTCAAAACCTATTGGCTCCTGGCGCAATAACTGTTGCTTATTCATATATAGGACCGTCATTGACTGAAGCAGTATATAGAAAAGGAACAATTGGACGTGCTAAAGATCATCTTGAAGCAACTGCATTTGCAATCACGGACAGTTTAGCTGATATTGATGGAAAAGCATTTGTTTCTGTAAATAAAGCATTGGTTACACAAGCAAGTTCAGCCATTCCAGTTATTCCATTGTATATTTCATTGTTGTATAAAATAATGAAAGAAGAAGGAATTCATGAAGGTTGCATTGAGCAAATTCAACGTTTGTATCAAGAACGATTGTTTACTGGAAATGAAATTCCTGTAGATGAGAAAGGTAGAATTCGTGTTGACGACTGGGAAATGCGTTCTGACGTTCAGGAAAAAATAGCTAAATTATGGGGTGAAGCTGTTACTGAAAATTTATCTGAAATAGGTGATTTAGAAGGGTATAGAAAAGATTTTTACAATCTATTCGGCTTTGACGTTGATGGAGTTGATTATGAAGTGGATACGAACGAAATGGTAAACATCGAAAGTATTACTTAATATTCTATTGTATTTAAAAACATTTATAAAACCATCAATTAATAGTTGATGGTTTTTTTATGGATAAAGATTATATTTGTTAAAAATTTTCAAGACTTAAAAATAAAATACTAATACCACATTCTAATTTTATGTTATTTTCCTTAATAATCCCAGTTTATAATCGGCCAGACGAAGTAGACGAGCTTTTAGAAAGTTTATGTCAAACAACATATAAAGAAATATTTGAAATTGTATTAGTAGAAGATGGTTCTACTTTAGTTTGTAAGGATGTCGCCCGAAAATACGGTGACAAACTTGACATTTCCTACTATTTCAAGGAAAATTCTGGACCTGGTGATTCTAGGAATTATGGAATGAGAAATGCCAGAGGCGATTACTTCCTTATTTTTGATTCGGATTGTATTATTCCAAAGCAGTATCTGTCCGAAGTTGATACGGCTTTAAAACAACATTATGTTGATTGTTTTGGAGGACCAGATAAAGCTCTAGATAGTTTTTCAGATATTCAAAAAGCAATAAATTTTGCAATGACTTCATTTCTAACCACCGGTGGAATTAGAGGTGGTTCCGAAAAAATCGACAAATTTCAACCTAGAAGCTTTAATATGGGCTTGTCAAAAAAAGCGTTTGAAGCATCAAAAGGATTTGGAAATATCCATCCAGGTGAAGATCCAGATCTATCCATACGATTATGGAATCTTGGTTTCGAAACCAAACTGTTCCCAAATGCGTATGTATATCATAAGAGAAGGATTGATTGGGATAAGTTTTCGGTTCAGGTTAATAAATTTGGTAAAGCGCGACCAATCTTAAACAGTTGGTATCCAAAATACAATAAACTTACTTTTTTCTTTCCTTCGGTTTTCATTATTGGATTTTTTGCTTCAATTGTGTTGTTGTTAGTTTTTAATTTTGATTACCTACTGCAATTGTATTTTATTTATTTTTTGGTGTTGTTTTTGGTATCATCATATCAGAATAAAAGTATCAAAATAGGTTATTTGTCAATAATTGCGATTTGGAAACAATTTTACGGTTATGGAATGGGTTTCATGCATTCCTATTTTAAAGTAATTATTTTGCGACAAAAACCAGAAGTGGCTTTTCCAGAATTATTTTTTAAAGTATAATATGACAAAAATTATTGGTTTAACTGGAGGTATTGGGAGTGGTAAAACCACAGTAGCAAATTACTTTAAATCATGTGGCATTCCAATTTATATTGCTGATGATGAGGCAAGAAAAATCATGGAATCAGCTTCTATTATTGAAGCTATTAAAGACTCATTTGGTACTGATGTTTTTGAAAATGAGATATTGAATAGAGAAAAATTAGCAAAAATTGTATTTAATAATCCTGAAAGATTAGAAAAACTCAATAGTATTGTTCACCCTGCTGTAAAAAAACACTTTGAGCAATGGCTTTTGCAAAATCAAGCGGCTCCTTATGTTATTTATGAAGCTGCCATATTATTTGAAAGTGGACGTTATAAAGACTGTGATATAATTATAACTGTAACAGCGCCAATAGAATCAAGGATTGAACGGGTTATTAAACGAGATAAAACGACACGAGAACTTGTTTTGAAACGAATAAATGCACAATGGACAGATGAAAAACGTATTTCAAAAAGCGATTTCATTATTGAAAATATTTCTGTTGAAACTACAAAGTTAGAAATTGATCGAATTCTTAAAATCTTAAAGATTAAACAAAAACAAGTATAATTGTTAATGTTTGGTTAATCTATCATCTAATATATTGTTAAAATACTAAATTTGTTTCGATGAATAAACTTTTTTTTAGATTACTTGTTTTTCTGATGAGTTTGTCCTTAATAGGGATTATTCTTGTTCAGGTGTATTGGTTTAACACTTCTTTTAAGAACAATGATGAACAATTTAAAATTCATGTAAAACAAGTAATTAGTGATGTAGCGGATAAAATTCAAAAACAAGAAACCTATAAATTTTATGATAAGATTAATCATATTAAGGACAGTACAGGCAAGCTTCCAAAAAAAGATGATCTATTAGAGTTTTATTATGTACAGAAAAATCCGAAAACCAATAAAACTATTGTCTATTCGAACAGTATAATATCTGAAGACTATAATATTTCACCTACGTTCTTTGATAAAAAATTTAATAGTGAAAAGTTCAAAAGCTTTAGTTCCAAAAGAGTTACAGAGGTGTACAACAATAACTCTGTTGATAACTCAGGTATTAGCCAAAGTTTAATACCCGATGTTAGAATTGAAAAATCAGGAAATCTAGACATTTTAGACAACGCAATTTTTGAAATTTCAGCGAAAGATGTATTGTCAGCTATGCCACTTGAGGAACGTGTTTCTGTACCAGTTTTACAAAAACTTATTAAGAAAGAATTAGAAGAACATGGTGTTGAAACTAAGTTTGAGTTTGGTATTTATAGTAATAATTTAGCTACTAAAATTAAATCAAATGAGTTTAAATACGATAAAGATGCTACGTATTCAATCCCTGTTTTTATTGATAATGAAGGGAGTACGAAGTACGAATTGTTGGTTACGTTTCCACTTAAAAAGAAATTTTTATTATCAGAATTAATTAGTATTACGGTACTTTCAATCATTTTTACACTAATTATTTTGATTGCCTATTCTAGTGCATTGAATCAGTTAATCCGTCAACGCCAAATTTCTGAAATCAAGAATGATTTCATAAATAACATGACTCATGAGTTCAAAACTCCAATAGCAACGATTAATCTGGCTTTGGATGCAATAAAGAATCCTAAAATAATTGATGATAAAGAGAAGGTTTTGCGATACCTTCAAATGATTAAGGATGAAAATAAGCGCATGCATGCACAAGTTGAAAATGTTTTACGAATTTCTAAATTAGAAAAGAAAGAATTAGATATCGTCAAAGAGCCACACAATATTCATGAGATTATTGAAGACGCAATTGAGCACGTAAATTTAATTTTAGCGGATAGAGAAGGAACAATTATAAGTCATTTTAATGCTTTACGAAACACAGTATTAATCAATGATGTTCATTTTACGAATGTGATTGTGAATATTTTAGAGAATGCTATAAAATATTCTCCAAATGTTCCAGAAATTGAAATTTGTACTGAAAACATCAAAGATATGATCATTATAAAAATCAAAGACAAAGGTTTGGGAATGAGTA
>RRZU010040665.1_pt1 | contig 14040 bp, 9 predicted proteins | sample 2165561 | NCBI WGS metagenome assembly RRZU01 (sample SAMN10456909, study PRJNA506462) | wastewater metagenome | isolation source: wastewater sludge | place: USA: Moscow, Idaho
AAACATCAAAATTTAACAGTTAGTCCTATTTATTTTCAGTTCAAAGGATATGTTGTTGTAGAAGCAGAAATAATCAATAAAAATTCAAAAGATTCTAAAACTATTACTGAACGAAAAATGTCTTATGTTTTAAAAAACATGTCTGAAGAAAAATCTTTTGATTTTGAAAAAATAACACCTAAAAAATTTATGACAAAAGCAGAGTATGATACTATGATAGAGCAAAGAGAAAAAGAAATTAATAGAGGGGTAGAAAAAGATTAAGCTATGAAAAAAATATTTATTATAACGTTAATTATACTTTCGAGTGCTGTTTTTGGGCAAGAGAAAACCTATCGATTTTTGTACGATTTTCACCAAGTTTTTGAAACGAAAAATAAGAATCAAACTGGTGTTTCTGAGGCTGTAAAAGAAGAATTAAATAAATCTTTTGAGTTAGAAGTTTTTGCGAATAAAAATCAATCTTTTATCAAATTAATAGATGTTGTTAGAAATTCTCAAACACATTTTTTTTTAGATATTAAACCAGAACCAAATTGGTTGTTAATTGACGAAGCGTCAAATTTGACTTATGAAAAAGCGAGTAATGTAAACCAAAAATTTAAGTTTTTACAAGATTCAATTCAGCGAATTCAAGTGCAACCTACGGGAGAAGAAAAAACTGTTTTGGGAATTCGTGCAAAAGAATATAAAACTGAAACAGAAGAGTATGATTATACATTTTGGTTAGGTGATTTTAATGGTATTACGGCAAGTCCAGTTTATTTTCAGTTCAAAGATTTAATTGTTTTAGAGTTAAAAATAATTTTTAAAGATGTTTTAGGAAACGGAAATAAAAGAGAAATAACGTATCAATTAAAAGATAAAAAAGAAGCGACATTTAATTTTAAGAAAAACTTCCCTAAAAATTTTACAACAAAGGAAGAACTTAATAAATTGAATAACGAACTTGAATCTATTTCTGGCATAGAAAAAGACTAATATTGAAAAATAAATAAAGTAAAAAGCCTTGCATTGCAAGGCTTTCATTTTATAAAATATGTTGAGATTAATTTAAAGTAATCTTAGCTTGACTAATTTTGAAACCATTTTCATAGACATTAAACGTGTAAACTCCTTTTTGGAAGTTTTCGTTTTCCCAATCAAACGTGATATTTTTAGTTTGACCGTTTGTATAATTAAAGTTGATTGCATCTGAAAAATCAGCTGTATCACCAGATCTTAATTCAATTTGTCCACCTTGTGCATTTCCGTAACGACCTAATGTTCCGTCAGGATTATAAATTGCAACAAACAATTTTTTATCTCCAGATTCTGTTCTCGAATTACGATCTACATCAAAAGAAACTCTAATTTTATCAATACGTTTTGCGCGTGTTTTTTCAACTTCTTTTCCGCTATGTCTTACGCGAATACCTTTTATTTGTTGATTAGAAACTGATAAAGTAGAGCTTAACTCGTTAATCTTACCTTTCGAGATTGCGTTGTCTTTTTGACGTACACTTTTTTCTGTCTCGTAGTTATAAGTTAACTCTTTGTTGTTTTCTCTTAAGTTATTGTTGTCAGTCGTTAAATTCGCATTTTTATTATTTAAATCATCAACGCTGCGAACTAAGATTGCATTTTCTTTCTGTAAACGAGATACTTCAGATTTGTAGTTTTTTACACTTCCTTCAAGATCATTAATCATTTTACGAGCACGATTCATTTCTTCGGCTGTAGGATTATCTTTGTCTAAGATTTGTTGAATATCTTGATTCTTTAATTGAATCATATTCTCTTTATCGCCTAATAAATTGTTACGATCCTCAATACGAGCTTTGTATTGCGTATAATCATTTAAAATCGAATCATATTGTCTTCTGATTTGATCTTTTTGACCTGTTTCATTCTTAAGAATTTGAGAGTTTAAAGATTCATTTTTCTCTAATGAACCGATGTGATTTGCTTGATAAACATTATATCCTACACTACCTGCAAGTAATACTCCAACTAAAGCTAATGGTAAAACTAGTCCGTTTTTTCCTTTATTATTTTGTTGATTATTGTTTTCTAGTCCTTCCATCTTGTTTAATATTTAAGGTTAATTGTTTTTTATTGTTTTTAACATTAAGAAATTATGATGCCAAAAACTTTTAAAAATGTTAAATGAAACCTTTTTTAACAAAATTTTTTAACTTTCAGACCGAAAATGAATAATTACATAGAAATTTATTCCAAAGTTTTAACAAATTAAAAAGTTTGTGTACAAACAGAAGTCAATTCATCTAATGAGGTATATTTTCAGAAAAAAAATACTTGCGTCTTACTAAACAACTCATTTTTTAATTTCTTTTTATATAACTAAAATGAATCGTTATTTTTTTGATTAAACTAAAATATAATAATAAGAATAGATATAATTACAAGGCTTTAATCCAGTAATATTTTCTTTCTATAGAATGTTTTGTAGTTGTTTATTCGTTAATAATCCTATTCTAATTCTTCGATAAGAAGAAAACTCTATAGTGTAAGTTTCATTTCTTTTGTTAAATTTGTGATGCAACAAACAAAAGAAATGGAAACAAAAGAGGTAAATAAAATTACTTTCGAAGAGTTTAAAAGTCAAATCATTAGTGATTATAGAACGGCTTTTATGTCTCGCGAAGTAAGTCTTTTAGGTAGAAGAGAAGTGCTTACGGGGAAAGCAAAATTTGGAATTTTTGGTGATGGAAAAGAATTACCACAAGTTGCAATGGCAAAAGTATTCAAGAATGGAGATTTTCGTTCAGGATATTACCGCGATCAAACGTTTATGTTTGCAATTGGACAGTTAACTGTTGAGCAATTTTTTGCACAATTGTATGCTTTAACTGATTTAGAGAAAGAGCCCGCGTCTGGTGGTCGTCAAATGACATCTCACTTTGGTACGCGTTCTTTAAATGAAGATGGTTCTTGGAAAAAATTAACAGAACAAAAAAATTCGAGTGCAGATATTTCGCCAACAGCTGGTCAAATGCCACGTTTGTTAGGTTTAGCACAAGCTTCAAAATATTACAGAAATGTACCACAAGCTGACACAGAAAATCAATTTTCTGTAAGCGGAAACGAAATCGCTTTCGGAACAATTGGTGATGCAAGTACATCTGAAGGTCATTTTTGGGAAACGATAAATGCAGGTGGAGTTTTGCAAGTTCCAATGATTGTTTCTATTTGGGATGATGGTTACGGAATTTCTGTTCCAGCTAAATTTCAACGTACAAAATCTAATCTTTCCGAGTTGTTATCAGGTTTCGGAAGAACTGAAGAGGAAAGAGGTTACGAAATTATTTCGGTAAAAGCGTGGGATTATCCTGCTTTGATCGAAGCATATACTCGCGCAGAAAAATTTGCCCGCGAACATCACATACCGTGTATTGTTCATGTGCAAGAATGTACACAACCGCAAGGTCACTCAACTTCTGGTTCGCACGAACGTTACAAATCAGAAGAGCGTTTGGCTTGGGAAAAAGATTTTGATGGAATTACAAAATTCCGCGAATATATTTTAGCTTTTGCTGATCATTCTGAAGCAGTAATTTCTGCTGAAGAATTAGATAAATTAGAAGCAGAAGTAAAAGCAGAAGTAAAAGCTTCTCAAAAACAATGTTGGGACGATTACTTGAATCCGATTTTAGAATTGAAAAATCAAGCAGTTGATTTATTAACTAAAGTTGCTTCAGAAAGTGCGAACGGAGCTTTTATTAATATTGAAATTAGTAATCTAAAATCAAAGAAAAGTCCTTTCAAACGTGATGTTTACGGAGCTGTTCGTAAAGTGATTCGTTTAACTCGTTCTGAGAATTTAGCATCTAAAGCTGAGTTAATTTCTTGGTTAGATGTTAAAATGAAACGCGAAGAAGAAATTTATTCGACAAAATTAGTTTCTGGGACGGCAACTCAAGTTCCTCAAGTTGAGCCAGTTTTTTCTGACAATCAACAATTGGAAGATGGTCGTGTAATTGTTCGTGATAACTTTGATAAACTTTTCGAAAGATATCCGAATGCTTTAGTTTTTGGTGAAGATGCAGGAAATATTGGTGATGTAAACCAAGGTTTAGAAGGTCTTCAAGCAAAATATGGAATTGATCGTATTTCGGATACAGGAATTCGTGAAGCAACAATTCTTGGTCAAGGAATTGGTTTGGCAATGCGTGGTTTACGCCCAATTGCTGAAATTCAGTATTTAGATTATATCCTTTATTGTTTACAAGGAATTTCGGATGATTTGGCAACAGTACTTTATCGTTCGAATGGTGGTCAAAAAGCACCAGTGATTATCAGAACGCGTGGTCACCGTTTAGAAGGTGTTTGGCATTCTGGTTCGCCAATGGGAGGAATCTTGAATTTGGTTCGTGGAGTGAATGTTTTAGTTCCACGTGATTTAACAAAAGCAGCTGGTTTTTACAATACATTGATGCAAGCAGATGAGCCTGCAATTGTGGTAGAAAGTTTGAACGGTTACCGTTTGAAAGAGCCTTTACCAACTAATATTGGAGAGTTTACAACACCAATTGGTCAAGTTGAAGTTACAAAAGAAGGTAAAGATGTTACCTTGTTAACATACGGTTCTACATGGAGAATTGTGATGGATGCAGCAAAAGAATTGGAACAATTAGGTATTTCTGTTGAAGTAATCGATGCTCAATCTTTATTGCCTTTTGATATTAGTGCAGATGTTGCGAAAAGTTTGAACAAAACGAATCGTTTAGTTATTGTTGATGAAGATGTTCCTGGTGGAGCAAGTGCTTTCTTGTTACAAGAAATTATCGAGAAACAAGGTGGATACTTCACGTTAGATAGTGCGCCATTGACGATTACAGCGAAAGCTCACCGTCCTGCGTATGCGACTGATGGAGATTATTTCTCAAAACCATCTGTTGATGATATTACAGAACAAATTTATGATATGATGCGCAAAGCGAAACCAAACGAGTTTCCCGCTTTGTATTAAAAAATAAATTTATAAATATAGTAGCGTATGTTCTTTGTAAAAAGACATACGCTTTTTTTATTTTAATAATTATCGATTGATTATTAGTTTTTTGTGTTATTTTTAATTTCATTAAATAACTAATATGAAAAAAATAATTGCGACCTCATTATTTACTGCTACTTGCTTTGTTAATGCGCAAAATTGGCCGAGTATAAAACCACCAATAGCAGAGAAACAAGAACATATAAGAGCTATTCACGGTGATAAAGTTAATGATCCGTATTATTGGATGATTGATTATTTCAAGAAAGGAAAAGACTCTACAAAAGTTGTTAATTATCTTACTGCAGAGAATAATTATTTGAATGCAATGATGAAAGATACCGATTCGTTTAGAGAAAAACTTTTTCAGGAAATGAAAGGACGTATCAAAGAAAAAGATGAGTCTGTACCCGTTTTAAGAAATGGTTATTACTATTATTCTAAAACAGAAGAAGGCAAACAATATTACAAATATTGTCGTAAAAAGGGAGATTTATCAGCGCCAGAAGAAGTATTAATAGATGTTGATGAATTAGCAAAAGGACACAAATATTATTCAGCATCTGGTTACAGTATAAGTCCAGATAATTCGAAAATGATTTATGGTGTCGATGATGTTTCAAGAAGACAATATAAATTATTTTTAAAAGATTTAAAAACTGGTCAAACGACGGATTTAGGTATTGCAAATACTTCTGGATACGCTGTATGGGCAAATGATAATAAGACAATTTTTTACACGTCAAATAATGCTGAAACCTTATTGTCAGAAAAAATTAAACGTCATACATTAGGAACAGAAGCAGCTAAGGATGTCGTTGTTTATGAAGAAAAAGACAAAACAAATTATATCGGTGTAGGTAAATCGAAGAATGAAAAATATATTATGATTTATTCTAGTGCTACAACATCTTCCGAAACTCGTTTGTTAGATGCAACTCAGCCAAATGGCAATTTTTTTGTTTTTCAACCAAGAATCAAAGATGTTTTGTATGATGTAACGCCACTTGAAGATAAATTTTTAGTGACTACAAACAAAGATGCCTTAAATTTTAAAGTGATGGAAACTCCTTTAAATAAAACGGGTGCAGAAAACTGGAAAGATTTTATTCCGCACAGAAAAGACGTTTTGATGGAAGGAATAAGTGAATTCAAAAATTATCTTGTTTTTAGTGAAAGACAAAATGGACTTTCTCAGTTAGTAATTTATGATCGAAAAAATGGTAAAAAAGAGTTTTTAAAATTTGATGAAGCTGCTTATACTGTATATCCATCAGGAAACCCAGAATACAATACAGATAATTTTAGATTTGGCTATACTTCTATGATCACACCTGGTTCTCAGTACGAACAGAACTTGAAAACAGGTAAAAGAGTTTTATTAAAACAACAAGAAGTTGTAGGAGGATATAATAGAGATAATTATGTAACCGAACGCTTGTTTGCAACTGCAAAAGATGGAACAAAAATTCCGATCTCTATCGTTTATAAAAAAGGCTTTCAGAAAAATGGTCAAAATCCAATCCTTTTATACGCTTACGGTTCGTACGGAAGCTCTATGGATGCAACATTTAGTACAGGAAGATTAAGTCTTTTAGATCGTGGTTTTGCCTACGCTATTGCACACATACGAGGCGGACAAGAAATGGGAAGACAATGGTATGAAGACGGTAAAATGATGAAAAAGAAAAATACATTTACCGATTTTATAGATGTTGGAGATTATTTGGTGAACAATAAATATACTTCTCCAAAACATTTATACGCTCAGGGTGGTTCTGCAGGAGGTTTGTTAATGGGGGCGATAATCAATTTGAAACCAGAATTATGGAATGGAGTGGTCTCTCAAGTTCCGTTTGTTGATGTTGTTAATACGATGTTAGATGAATCGATTCCTTTAACTACGAATGAGTTTGACGAATGGGGAAATCCAAAAAATAAAGACGCGTATTTTTACATGAAATCATATTCTCCGTACGAAAATATCGAAGCAAAAAAATATCCAAATTTATTGGTGACAACAGGTTTACACGATTCGCAAGTACAATATTTTGAACCAGCAAAATGGGTAGCGAAATTGCGTGATCTTAAAACAGATAAAAATGTAGTCTTGTTAAAAACAGATATGGATTATGGCCACGGCGGTGCATCAGGTAGATTTGATTATTTAAAAGATGTAGCAATGGTTTATGCTTTCATATTAAAATTAGAAGGGAATACAAAAAACTAAATTTCAATAAATAAATCATATAAGCGCATGTCTTTGTAAAAAGGCATGCGCTTTTTTTGTATTTTTATCCATCAAAATAGTAATGAAAATGAAATTCTATTCGATAATAATTTGTCTATTGACATCGATTCTTTTTGGTCAATTTCAGGAAGTTAAACCACCAAAAAATATTAAAACATTACAGATTTTTAATCCACAAACAAACGATAACACTCCGATTATTAGAATCGGAGGACAAGAGTCTTTGATTTTTTTGTTTGATGATACAAATGCAGGTTACAAACGTTATCAATATTCTATTGAACACAGAAATGCAGATTGGTCAGAGTCAAATATCTTTCAATCTGAGTTTTTGTCAGGAGTAAATTCTGATTATGCCAGAACAAATAAAAACTCATTTAACACTTATCAAAAATATACCAATTATCAAATTCAGTTTCCGAATAATCAGATGAACGTAAAATTGGCAGGAAATTATGTATTGAAAGTGTATTTTGAGAATGATTCGAAAGTAATTTTCACACAACGATTTTCTGTTTATCAACCAATTACAGATGTTGGAGTGATGGTTTCGCGTTACAATAATCCAACGGTTAAAGAACTAAATCAGCGTTTGCAGGTTCAAGTTACAAGTGGTACACAAAATTTGACTGAATCACCTGATGGAGCGAAATTATTTTTAATGAAAAATAATAATTGGAATGAAGGTTATTTTATTGATCGGCCAACATTTTCAAGAAACAATCAGCTAAGTTACAATGATACGAATATTTTATTTGCAGGAGGTGCAGAATACAATTGGTTTGATAACAAAAATTTAGAAGTACCAAGTTTAACAACAGAAAGCTCTTTCCGAAAAGATAGCGTTTACCATACTGTTTTGCGTGCAGATATTCCGAAATATAATTTGCCATATGATGATTATCCAGATATTGATGGTATTTTTTTCATTCGAAACAATCGTTATGGAAACGAGTATGCAGCGAATTCTGAAGCTGATTACGCGTGGGTTTATTTTGCTTTAGATGCTTTCGAAGATCAAAATGGTTTGTATGAGCCTTATGTTGTTGGAGCTTTCAATAAATGGCAAATTGATGCAGATTCTAAGTTAGAAAAAGATGAAAAAACAGGACTTTGGGTAACAGAACAATTTCTGAAACAAGGTTATTATAACTACCAATATGTCGTGAAAAATACCAAAACAGGAAAAATAGATCCAAGTTATGTGAGCGGAAGTTTTTGGCAAACCGAAAACCAATATCAAGCCTTATTTTATTATCGCCCTTGGGGACAACGCTATGATGTTTTGATGGGATACGGAACAGGAAACTCGAGGAGATAAATTTATAACTACAACTTACTTACCTACTACTAATGAATGAAATAAGCCTTTCAAAAAAAGAAATCCGAAACAGATTAAACTCTATTCGAATCAAACCAAAAGGATTAGAAAAAAGAGAATATGGTGTTTCTGTAAAATACTTCAATGAAAATGACCAAATTCCATACAAACGAATTGATTATGAGTTGACCCTTGATTTAAAAATAATATTGAATCAAGGTGAATTATTTATTGATAAAACATCAATTTATTATAATCAACATGAACCAGATTTAATTAATGAAATCATCTCAAACTTAATCACACAATCTATTTATCCTTTGAAAGTAGAGTTGAACGAGAAAGGTAAAACACCAAATAAAATTTTAAACTACGATGAAATCCAAAATCGTTGGAAGAATCAACAGAAAATAATTTCTGAAAAATATGAAAGTGAAGCTTTAAGTACTTTTTTTGAAACTGTTAATCATAAATTTGAAAACAAATCTCAATTAGAAAAAAGTTTGCAACATGATTGGTTTTGGAATTTATTTTTTCATCCTAAATTAGTTAATTATGGAGAGCGAAGAACAATCGAAACTGATCTGTATTTAGCTGTTATTCCCTACCAATCTCCCGCACGATTCAAAGGAGTTCAGAAAATTGAAAAGATTCCGACCGATTATTATTCGTTTATAATTAGTTTTAATAGTATAGAACAAAAGGCTCCGAAATATTTTTATCCTGCAAATAAACCAGAGAGTTTAGAAATTTATATGCAGTTAAATGTTGAATATGATTTAGATATTTTTCATCATTTTTCGATGCATACACGTGCAAGATTGATCATTTATACTAAAGATGTTTTAGAAAATAAAACAATCTTAAAACGAATTGAATTTACTCAATATCAACAAAATACTGAAATATACAAAGACCAAAAATTAACAGCTGATAGTCCTTTTATCACTGGAGGATTGGTAAAATTACCACCAAACAAATGGGGATTTGATAATTTTGAAAATTTAGAAAACGACTGGTAATCAATACTGTTTTTTAAAATTTTTGTTTAAATTTATACCACTCAAACTACTACCTATGGCACTTAAAGAAAAAGTTGTACATGGTGCAATGTGTATATGTAAATATGGCACTACACCTGATAAATTAAAAGTACTTACACAACAAAAGTATTACCTTAATGATCATCAAGGCAATAGCAAACTTGCTGCAACTCATAAAGATATTGGCACTACTTTCGAAAAAAATACATTTGGACCTTGTAAAAAACAACCAACTCCAGGAGGTTTTAAACCTTGTCAAACAATTGTAACGGAATGGAGTGGCTATTATGAAAAAGAAAAATATGATCCGCCAGGAGGCTATATTTTGTTAGAAGACAGTAAGGCTACCTGCCCTATTGGAGGAAAAGATTGTATTAGTATCCTAAAATCTGGTCAAATTGGTGAACCTACCAAAAAGAATCTCAAAAATGCTGATGATGAACTACAAGCGCATGTGAATCCTGTTGTGGATATGAGCAATTATGATTTTGAGGAAGGATACAAAAGTATACTATAATTATGGGAACAGCAGGAATTAAAAAAGCATTAGTAAAAGGTGTTAATCTTAAAAAAATATATAGGAAAGAAACATTAATAGAATTAGATGAAAATACTACATTTTTTACAGCATTTATTGATAAAAGTTGTTTAGGTATAAACACTACTAATCCAGAAACAACAATAAAAGAAGTAAAATGGTTCTTAATTAGAGAACATCTTTGGTATGCATATAAAAATATATATAAAGATTTATCTCCCTCTGTTTTTTTTGAAACAATTTTGTTGCAATTAAAACAAACTGATTATAAAATACTGGAAGGTAATGATCAACTTATCGATAAAAATAAAATTCTTGGAACTACCCCAAAAGGTAATTTAGGAGTTGTACATATGATTATGCCTTATACTAATTTCCCTGAAGATAGTATAAGTAATATTTATACTGTAGTATTAGATAAGCCACAAGTATTATATGCTTTATTCAAATTTCCTGACAGTGGGTATATTCCTTTAGAAGATAATATAAAGAAAGCAGCTTACGGTCAAACTGTAGAAATTGAAGTTTATACACATTTATTACCTGATCCAAGAAATAATACAGAAAAATTTGATTATAAAATCGAATTGATAAATAGAGGAAATGTCGTTGTAACTTCTTCATCACAAACAATTCTTAATAAAAATCAATATAACTATAATCAATCTGCTAGTTTAAAATTACTAATTGATCCAGATTGGCAAAAAAATCATCAAGATGAAAATAAAAATGAAGAATATTATATCAAACTCGATGGTTTTATAGGGTTTACTTCTCCTGTGTTTATGCCTGCAGGAACTTTAACTACAAAAGGTGAATTTAATTCTCAAGAAAGTAGAACTGAATGGGGATATTTAGAAAATGGAAAATGGGTTTATGACAAATCAAATGTTCTTTATGTTCCTTTTGATACTTTTTCTGACATGATGTCTCGTTTTCAAGTAGAAATTAATAATGCGATACAGTATATTGGGGATGTTGAATATACTGAAAAAGAGCATAACCCTTGTGCTTTTTCCATAATTACTGTAAATAATGGTGAGAAAGATTTTGAAATATTCAATGAAAATAAATTAGGAAAATTAAAAGGAGATAAAACGCATAATTCCATAGATATTATAGCAGGAGATAATAAAAAACAAAATGTCAAAATAACAGCTAAATTTATAGGTAAAGATGGGAAAAAAGATCATATCAGAACCAATAAAAATGGACATAAATGCGATATGATTCTCAACGATAATAAGTTTCATAATGGTTTGGAAGACGTTTTCAAGATGGGATGGATTGTTGGGCAATGGAAACCATCGTTAGAATATAGTTTTAATAACATCGTTCGTAATAATTTATCGAATGGAGGAATGTTTCATCTGTATCAACCAGAAAATTATTTACATGCACCAAAATTTAAAACCGATCAAGAAGCAAAAGGAATTCCAGTATCTGAGAAAGAACAAGCTAAATACAAACCGTTAACTGTTGCAGGAATACAACGGCTTACAGAAAACGATTATGTAATTAATGAAAATGATGATTCTATTACATTAAAACTTGCCTATAAATATAATAAAACGGTAGCAGAAGGAACTGTAATAGAAAATAAAATTTTGGATAATTTATGGCTGTTTAGATATTTTACTTTTAACGAAAATAAAGCGCAAACCTATTTTGTACCTGTAACAACTTGTCGATATCCTAATCAAATTGCGAAAATTAGAGTTTTTCCAGACATTGCTTGGGGAATATCATTTACTATTGGGTTTATAGATAAAAAATATAAAGAGGATTGGAGGGAAGATCTTACTGAAGAAAAAAAGAAATTAATTCGCTATGCAAAATATGATTTAGATGGAGCGGATTTACAAACTAGAATTACAAAAGAAAAGGGGTATTTTGAAGGAAAAGAAAAAAAGGAAAAAGAAGAAGAAGATAGAAAAAAGAAATCTTTATTAAAAAGACTAAACTTTAAATTAGGGATTAATGTAAAATATAACAATGAAGTTATTGATTTTTCTCCAAAACTAGGGAAAGATTTAGAAACCTTATTGTATACAGTAGGAATAATAAAAGAGACTTTTGATGAAGTTGTAGGAAATGGAGAAGACTCTCCTAGTCCAGAAGAAAAAGAAAAAAAATACCTTGAATCTATTAAAAAAAGTAAATTTCTAAAAGGATTAGCAAAGCTTCCTATAAGCATAACGGTAGATTACCCTGCGTTAACTGGAGGAGTAGTATGGAGCTTTAGAGAATTAAAAACAAGAGGTAATGTAACAACTAGTTATGATATTTTTTTGAAAGCTTCACCCTTGTTAAGCGCAGAAGGAAAATTAGATTTAATACCATTAGCAAAATATATACCTGTTTTTGGTCAAGCAGCTGAAGTAGTTAGGATTATATTAGAAGTAGGTGGAGTTCATCCAGATTGTTTTATAAGTGCAAAAGGAGAAATAGGATTTGGTTTTACATTAAAGATAGGTGAAGATAACGATTCTAGCCAAGGGACTGTTGGTTTTGATGGTGATTTTAAACTAAGAGTAGAAGCTAGTGTTACTGTAGATCCAGGTGTAATAGGTTTTATATTTTCAGGAGGATCTGCTGAAAGTCTTGTAACATCAACTGAATACAGGGCATATGGTGAAACTGGACTTACAGGTAATCTCTTATCAGGAGCGGATGAAAAAGGGCCATATTTAGAACTTTCTGTTGATTTCTCTGGATTAAATTTTGTAGCAGAAAAGAAAATTAAAGATGAAGATACAGGAGCATCAAAAACAAAAAAGTTGGGACCATATGTTATGGTAAAACAACAAAAATTATTCGGAGGAAAAAAATACTTAATAGAGGAAAAACAATAAAGAACAAAAAGATGAAAAAAATTATTAACCTAGTTCTAATCTTCGCATTATTCCAAACCACATCATGTCAAAACAAAAAAGAAAAAATTATGACAAGTACAATAAACAGAGGACAAGATTATACGATAGACGAAAGTAAACCGAAAAGAGGTTACTTTTTACAAATTAATAGTCAAAATTGCCATTATAAAATATTGGTTAACGATTTATTGAGTACTGCTTATACAGATCCTTTTCCAGCTTATTCTGTTCGTAATAATCTTAACTATAAGATAAATAAAAGTGGTGAACAAAAGTTGTCTATTATTGTAACGCCTTTTCAAGGAGAAAAGCTAACACGAAATGCAGATGTAACGATTCGATTAATGCGATATGCAGATATGACGGATAAAGAAAATGAGTATGGTGGAGCTACAACATTATTAGAATGGGAAATGCCTCAGATAGACGAAAACGCTAATTTGCCCATCTTTCGTTTCGATACCGTTTTTAAAGCTGAAGTTCCTTATGAAATCAATACCATCAATTATGCAACAGATTTAACTAAAATGGATAAAGATGTTCTGTTAAAGGAAGTTGTTAATCAATTCGAAACATTACATAATTATATCAAAAATGACTATGATAAATTTAACAGTTTAGCGAAAGAAAAAATTAAATCTTCTAGTATTCCAACATATCAAACAGATCAAGCTATTATGGAGGTTTTATTGGATAATAAAAAAGAATTCGAAGATCCCGAGAATAAGAAACTATTACAACCCTTAGAAAGTTATAAGATGGTTTTGTATGGCTATGGTCATATTGCAACCTTAGAAAGATTAAAAGATAATGGTCGTGTTATCTGGTGCAAAGATTCAGATGGAGATGAAGTATTGTCACTTCCATTATTTATTTACAAAGACAAACGAGACAACCAATGGCATATTTGGTAGAAAAATTGTTAGCTAATTTTTTACACAAACCTAAAGGTTCTGCAAATTTTGAAATTATTAGAAAATAATACATTAAGTAAAATCTCAAATTATACTCCTAT
>RRZU013500564.1_pt1 | contig 14040 bp, 26 predicted proteins | sample 2165561 | NCBI WGS metagenome assembly RRZU01 (sample SAMN10456909, study PRJNA506462) | wastewater metagenome | isolation source: wastewater sludge | place: USA: Moscow, Idaho
ACAGGCACAAACCGATGCCATTCACCAACAAACATTAGCAACAAAAGATTTGACTCATGAAATGAAAATGATGAGAAGAGAAGTTACTGATTTAGAAAATAGAACTCACAACCTTGAAGTTGTGGTATTTAAAAAAGACCGTATGTGATGCGGTCTTTTGTTTTTCTTAATTTAAATATTCAAACTTTAATTCAAACACAGGTGGCATAAATGCACTTATGTCAACTTCTTCTATCACTTCAACTTTTGGTTTGATGATCTTTTTGCCAATTCTTTTGATTGTTCCTTTAAACTTGTCATAGTTATTGAAGTTACCGTTCCAAATGAGTCCATTTGAACCCCAATGCTTGTTAGGTGTTGTGGTGCTATCTACCACCATTTCAATGACCGAACCATCACTTCTATGAACGCAACCACCAATAGTATGGGCATCAGATTTTTCATCTATTTTAACAACATCAAATATTTGTCCGTTTGACAACTCAATCGTCCATTTGGCACCGATATCACCCCACCATGACCCAAGGGCAACCCCTATTGAGCCATCAGAGTCATATAGAAGCCCGTCACGGACTGTCATATATTTTTCAATGTATTTGTATTGCTTTGAAGAACGTAGCGTGACAGCCTTGTAATCCATGTAAGATTTTGTGCTACTAATCGCACAAGGCAACTCCCAGTTAATAGGGTCTGGTTCATCTTCAACGGTTGGTGCGAGTAATAATGTAAACATAAGTAGTAATTTCATATATACCTCCTAGTAAGTACGAATAGGCAATAACAACTGTACTTGCTCGGTTGTGTCCGATACAGTGAGTGCCTTTAATTCTCCTACTAAATTAAATTCAACCAAATCATCTTCTAATACATTAAGTGCATTGAGTAGATATTTACCGTTTAGGTTGATAGCCATGTCATCTCCTTGTGTTTCAATAGACAAGGTTTCATGGGTAGTTCCAATATCTTGTGCTTTGGTTGTGATTTCAAGTATATCACCTTTAGTTGCTAAACGCAAAATCCATATGTTATCTTCTTTCATAAATGAAGCACGATCAACTGATTTCATTAAGTCATCACGTTTAACTTTAAATTGTTTGTTGAATGATGTTGGCACAAGTCTTGTGGTATCAGGGAATAATCCATCAACCAAACGTGTGGTAAAAACTGTGTCATCAGTTAAGAATACAACATTTCTTGTACCAACTGAAACTGTAAGTTCTTTATCTCTAAATGCTTTAGATATTGATTTTAATGTTGTTCCTAAAACTGTAATATCAAATTCAATATCATCAACTTCAAGATATGATTTAGATAATCTATAACTATCCGTTGCGGTGAAGACAAGTTCATTATTTTCGGCTTTCATATTCACACCTTGGAACACTGGTCTTTCAGCACTAACAGCAACACTGTTCACAACCTTGTTTAAAGCCATTGTGAAGTGATTTCCATTTACCTTAAACTCTGTATCACTTCTTGTAAAATCAACGCTAGGATAGATTGTAGGCTCTGTGGTGTTGAGTTTGTAGTTTGCTTTACTGTTACTAATCTTAATTTGGTTGTTTTTGTTTTGTAGTGTGAGTGTGCCATCTAATTTTTGAACCGCACTGATAATGGTTGCGCCATCAATTAAAATGGATCCATCTTCAATAACATTAAGATTTGTGGATTGTGTTTGTGTTGAAACATCGCCATTGCTTGCTGTAATTGTGAGTGCGCCATCATGTGCTGTGAATAAAATGTTCGCCAACACTGGTAGTGATGGGTTTCTATCTATAACACTACCTACTATATTTAGTAGGCGTGTAAGTTCTTGTTTTTCAATTGTTATGTTCATATCTAGTCTTCATCCTTAATAAATGTACCATTTTCATTGGTATAACCAGTTCTATTTTTGATTACGTTGTATGCGATCTCTAATGTTTCTTCAAGTGTAAAACCAAAATCATTTGCCACTTGGCTTGCAAAATTAAGCACTACTTGGCATTTTTCTTTATATCTACGTTCATATCTTTCAACTGCAAAATGGTTGATTTCATCTTCTCTTAATGCAATGATAATATCCACAATTTCTACAATATCAGCGAGTGCGTGTGTTGCATCGGCAATTGTGTATAGGTTATCGCTTTCAACAAACTCAAACTTAATATCTAACTGGTAGTGTGATAAAATGACGGTCACTGTCACATCACCAGCTGCGTCTGCAACTTCGCTTTTATCTTGTTTAGCAACTCCATCTGCTAATTCACCAAATTCGCTAATAATCTTTAACACCTGTGTAGCAGGGTTAGAAGTGTCTAAATTTTTAGACACACCCCACTGTTCTACTTTTTCTACTAATTCTTTCATTGTTTCTCCTTTTCAATCTTAACTGCCTTGTAAACGACGCCATTATCAATCCATGCTTTAACCATCCTAAATTGCCAAGATTGTGTCCAACCACAGTGATATGTTTTGTTATCTACTATCACAAATTCTTGTTTTTCAAACTCATCAAGGCTTGTTATTTTGTCCCCTTTTTTGTATTTTCTCATGCTGAAACTCCTTTTTAATATCGGAACTCATTGCTATCTTTGTTTGTCTAGTGTTTATAAACTTTTTCATCGACATGTAACAAGAAAACACAATAGATTTCCAAAAGCCTAAATTAATTACATAACCCTTAGTTGTATTCATCTTGAGTTTATAGAACAAGGTTACATTGGTTGAGGTGATTTTTCCGTATTTGTCTATGAATTCTTTTTGTTCTTGTTGAAATTTATTCATGACTTCCTCCTTTTGCTTGGTTTGTAACCATTTTTAATTCTATTGATAATTTGACTTGCTTCAAACTTATTCATTTCTTCTGGTAATTCTTCACCTTTTAATCTCCAATTTATATACTTTAGTTGTTTTTCGCTTGCGGGTTCTTTACCCCACCTACGAACTTTTTTCAAATCCCAAAGTGAAGCACTATCACCATAGTTTCTTTCAAGGTTTGCCCTAACAGCATTTAACGCACGTTGATAATCCCATATATTTCCATATTCATCTAATCCCCAACCTAACAAATCAGGTGACATACCTTTGATTTCTCTAGCATCAATTTGTCCTAACATATCAGGTGGTGGTAATGTGATTTTAGCACGTTCTGGTAAACTAACAACCATTCTGCCATCTGGAAGTTGAAAGTAATTCACTTTATCAGTGTTATAATCATTTTCTTTGGCCCAAAGATTAACCACTTTTTCGTTGCGGATCCAACTCATTGGGATATCACTTAACATTTCAACAAGTTCAGGCATATCCATTAAATCGCCCACAAGTTCATCACGTTTATTTTCGTGAACTTTGGCTAAATCAATTCCAATTAAGTTTGGTGCTGTGCATAAACCTAAATTACTTGTACCAACACAATCAACAATAAGTGCTTTTCTCTTGTTTGGATGTGTTCTTAATATTCTACCTACTTGTTGTTGATATCTTCCAACTGACTTTGTCGGTTTAGCAAATATACCAACTTCACTAATAGGCAAATCTACACCTTGTGTCATAACTTGAACTGATACAATAACGGGTATTTCTTGGTTTTCAAAGCCATTGAATATTCTATCTCGTTCATCTTGTGGTGTATCACCAACTATAACTTCTGCACCTTCAATTTTACTTGCTATTGCAAAAGCGTGGTTTACACCCGTTGCAAATATAAGTGTAGGTTTTCCTTTACCATACTTTTCGTATGCTTCGGCGATCGCATCTTCTGTACCTATTACTGCTTCGTTTAAGTCGGAGATATTATAATCACCGCCACTTGTCTTAACATTTGATAAATCATACCCAATGTACGCTCTAACCGCTTCTACATCACATAAGAAATCATTTTCAATTCCCCATTTAATGTTTTTTTCATATACTATTTTGTCGAACCAACCATCTGTCAACTTCTTTCCGTCAAGGCGAAATGGTGTGCCACTTAACCCCACCGAATAACTTGTTTTAAAATAATGCAAAACATCACTATATTGTTTCCCGGATATTTCCTGACATTCATCAAAAATTGCTAGGTCAAAATGATTTGGCTCAAATTTTTCTAATCTTCTATGTAAACTTTGTGCCGTCGCAAACACAACATCTTCTGTGCCATCGGTTGTGTGTTCTCCCATTTCCATACCTATTTTTTTATTTGGAAAGTATTTAGTAGGTTGAAACACCAACTGTCTTTGTCTTGCGATCCATAGCACCTTGATAGGTCTATTTAACTTTTCTTCAAGTTGAGTTGCAATTTGTGCTGCTGTGAAACTCTTTCCTATCCAAGACCAACAGCTAAAGCAACAATAACTTTACTACCAATTGGTTCATTAAATACTGCGTCAATTGCCTGTTGTTGATATGCTCTTAATTCTATGGTCATAAATGGCATCACCTACCTTTCCCAAACTTCTTCTTTGATAACAACTAATTCATTGTTTTTAAGTGCATATAATCTGCTCTCTTCCCACTCTTCATAAAGATATTCAAAATGAAACACTTTCTCTATAAAATAAGGAACTAAATCAATAAACTTTTCTAACTCGTTGTCATAATTTTTCAAACTGCATTTAAAAGTCCAATATCCAGTTTCTTCGTTATAATAAAGATTGAAACTATTATAATCCCAATGGTCTGGCATATAACACAACGCTCCGAAAGGTATAAACATACTTCTGCCAAATAAACCGAAATCTCTCAATTCTATATCATCAAGTTCCGACCATTCTTTTTCTCGACTTGTAAGTTCTTGTATTTGCTCTCTAAACTCTTTTTTTACAATACCTTCAAATCTTAAACCTGTGTACATTCCCATAATTTACCCTACCTTTGTCAATGTTTCTCTTGACTTGTTTCTTAATTTCTTCTTTACGCTCTTTATCTTTATCTCTTAAATTGTCAATGTTTTTTGATGATTGTGGTGTTTTGTGGTTGTATGCGCTGTTATAGTTCATAATTTACCCTACCTTTTCAACACATCTCTTACACTTAACTTGTTCTAAATGATAATCACCAATGCCAAATATTTTATAATAATTGTTATACCATTCAAAGATGAATAATGTGTTGCATTTATTACAACGTTTTGGTAACATTGCAAATTTATCTTTTTTGGTTAGTTTCATGGTTTTCTCCTTAATGTATTATGATACAGTGTATTGTGATACACCTACTCACCCACTCTAACAATAGGTTTAATCTCAAATGTATTCACTACAATAGCACGTTTTTCACGTGTTCCAAGTGGCACTGTAACTGTGTCACCTTTTTCTACTGGTGTAGTTGAATAATAACTATACTCTCTTGGACTATCTGATCCACGATATTTAACTGTCACTAGATAGATAGGGATATTTATTACCACTCTATCAGCTGTGACAACTCCATCTATATTAACTTTCATCATCATCATACTCCTTCTCGTTTAGATATGCACCCAATTCAATATGTGGCCAATTATCTAAATCGTGGGCAAACAACACGTTTGTTGCTCTTATTTTGTTTCCGTTTAACCACACATTTGTTCTTGGTGGTTTATTTTCTTCTTGTGTTACTACAATTTTTAGTAGTTCTTTTTCTCTACTCACAGCCTATCCACCTTTCTTTGTCTATCTTCAATACATTCATTTAATGCTTTTTTATACACATCAGCGTGTTTATGAAATGTATTCTCAGTATCTAATCTTTGTTTCACCGTTGCTGGTGATCTGTTTAATTTTCTGCCCATGTCGGCATATGTAATGCCATATGCTCGCATGATGTCTTTAATTTTCTTACTTCCCAATCTCCAACACCTCAAATTCTATACCTTTTCGTTTCCTCACTACTTTTTTAACTGGTAGTGGTGTGTTCAATTCTTGCATATACCACTCTGTTATTTCAACTGCTGCATCTAATCCAAATGCAACTACACCAAGATAACCATTATTGTTTACATTATGTAGGAAAGCTAGTTGTTCTAAACTAGCATTTCCTTTTTCTGTTTTTAATTCAATGAATAATGCTCCATAACCTTGTTTTTGCTCTAAGATTACTATATCACTGAAACCACTTGATTTCCCTTTGTGTTTCAAGTGTGCTGCAAATCTTTTCATTTCCAGTGTGTATGTGGGGAGTTCAGCTGGATAATGGTGATAGTTTGCATCCCATCTATTCGCTTGCAACCACTTATAATAGGTTCTTAGGTACTTATCTTCTAAACCTTTGGTACTCATCAGAATGGAAGATCATCCCCAAGGTTTAAATCTGGAAATTCTTCTTGTGGTTTATCCGCTGGTGCAGGTTGTGTAAATCCTGTTGGTTGTTGCGCTGGTTGTGCAGGTGCTTGTGGTTGTGGTTGTGGTGTAGGTGCAACTTGCGGTTGTGGTTTAACTGCTGCATCAATCTTGCTATCTACAATAGCCAAAATATCTTTTGTTGATAAGAATAACGACTGTACGTTGTACTCATTATTTTGGTATGTTTGGCCGTTATGTTCTCGTGATGTCACTTTGAAATCTGCAACACCTGCGATCATATCACCTTTTTTGCAAAAATCTGCTGCAATATAAGCATCTGTGCCCCAAATTGTCGCACGTCCCCAGTGTGTCTCACCGTTAAGTTGATTTACTGCGAAGTCAACGTTAATTACTGGTTGATTATTAGGTGTCATTCTTAATTCTGGGTCTTTTGTTACTCTACCACCGAATACTACTGTTTTTGTTGGTTCTTGTTGTGGTGCTTGTGGTGCTGTTGTTGATGTGTATGTCATGTTATTTTTCTCCTTGTGGCGTTTCGCCATAATATACTGGTATTCCAGTTAATTCTTGTACTGTTAATTTTGCTAATTCTTTATTTAAGTTTGTGTCGCTCATGTGTAATAACCAAATTTCCTTTAATTTAGAGCGATCCAATGTGGCTAATTCTTCAAGTAATATTTCTAGTGATTTGTGCGTTGCTCTTAATCTATCAACACGATAATCCTCTAAATCATTTTCCAAAAGTGTTGCTTCATCCCAATTACATTCAGCTAAATAATGCGTTAATCCACGTACTTCATACTGCCTTTTAGCGCTATCGACTTCATATAGCAACTTATAACTGTCGGTCTCTAATATATAACTAACTGCGTTTGGTGTGTCGTGCAAGGCTGGTACAACGGTTATTTTAACATCACCGATATAAAACTCATCATTGACTTCAACACGCTTGCCAAAGGAACTGGGGGTTAGTTCACTTCCGTAAACTGTGATACCACGTTTCATCCAATCTTTCATATATTTGGTATGATCACCGTGCGAATGGGTAATCAGTACTGCTTTTGGCTTGGGTTTCACCTTAGAAGGTGATATACCTGCATCTAACAAAATATCACCCACTAAGATTGAATTTCCTTTACTTGATGAACCAAAGCAAGTGATGTTTGGCATCAGTAATAACTGCCGCCACCTTGTGCTTGCGCAGGTGTGCGTGGTGTTTGTCGGTTCATGTGTTGCTCACGTTTTGCTTGTAAATCTTCTTCACTTTGTGTATTTGCTTTCAACATACTAAATAAAATAATAGTAGTTGCAGAAGTCATAGCCCCTTGCACTGCGTAGTTTACGTTTGTTGAAGCACTAATTGGTGTATCAAATCCTGCAAATCGTTTTGAACTATAAACAAGTTCACCATTTAAGAACCAATTATCCACATAATAACCAGTAACAAATGTATTACCACTATCAATGGTTAATGTTATATCATCCGCCAATACATCATATGTAATGCCACGTTCATTAAATAATTTATGTGCATCCATTCTCAGTGTATTACTATCTTTAAGTGTTGAACCACCTTTTCCTGCATTGACTCCGTAGGCTTTATCTCCTACAATTTTTTGAATTTCTAAAATATGCTCCCAAAACCTTTGTTCTTTGGTTTTGTTTTCTACTGCACTTGGTTGTGCGGTAGGTGTACCCTTTTCATGTGGGGGTGTGGGTTTTTGTTTTGTTGTCATTACTTATTCTCCTTTTTCCATAATTGTAGGTGATACATTGTTGTATTTGTACCAACCATGCGCCATACGTGCCTCTGCTTCTAAATACTTAATCAAGTTTTCGTCAACACTATCAGATAACAATTTGTTTGCTTTAGCTTCCGCCTCTGCTTTTTCAACAACCATTTGGTTTTTAATTTCTTCCTCAAGTTGTTGTTGTTTTGCTGTTTCTACTTTTTGTTTAGATTTTGCATTTTCTTCAATCGCTTTAACGATACTTTCGCTTGCTTGTAAATCATCAACACTGGTTGAGTGAACAATCATATAGTTCGCCTCTAGTGCTGTTGCAACTTCTTTATCTACTTCCACTTGAAATTGTCCGCGTTTTTCGCCCATAATCTCAATGATTGTGTATTTACTTGCCACTTCTTGCACTCCTCTATGAATGCGTTGGTAAACAAACACTTCAATCCAATCACTTTCTTTTACCGACTTAAATTGTCTGTATGTTTCGGGCGCTTTTGTTGGGTCAATTTTATATTGCATTTCAATATCAATGCTCAATGCTTGTGCGTCTTTTGTGGTTACCGACATATCGTCGATATCAGCATTTCTTAATTCAGTTGATACTGTTGAAATTTTAGTAGTGAATGGGTTTTTGAAGTGAATGCCACTTCCGATAATGTCATCACTAATCTCGCCATTTAATCTATTAACTTTTGTACCCACACTATTTACAGGTACATATGAGATTGATAACACGATCCCCACAACCACCACAAGTGCAAACCCAACTAACCCATATAATAACCCTTCGTTTCTTCTCATTCGTTTTCTCCTTTTACTTTTGCTATTTCATGCTTAATTCTTTGCAAGTGTCGAAATATTTCATGCGCTCTAATTTGAGTTCTATCATATTTCGCTTGTATTCTTGCTTGTTCTACTTGTAAATCTTGCAACCTTTTTTGTTTCGCAAGTTTTGCATCATGCTCACGCTTTAATTTTCTGTACCGTTTTTGGTATATTTCTAATTCTTCTGGTGTGCGCTCATACTCATCCATTACTTCACCACCAATTCTTTATGCGGTACTTCTGTAATTCTAATCAGTTGCATTTCCGCTTTTAATTCATCTTCACTATAAATTTGTGTATCATCAATCCAAAGTGGTAGTTCAATTTCCCACGCTTTTCTAAATGCGTTCGCTAAGTTAATTGTGGCACTTCGTTTTTGACCACCACTTAAACTTTCCCAAGGAATATAACCAACATCAGTTTTGCCATAAGTGATACATGTGTCTTTTTGTGTTCCATCAAGTGTATAATCAAACATCTTAAACCTGATATCCACAAACTTATCTCTAATGGTATTTTCTAATTTATTGAGTGTTTGTCTTACAAAATTATTTGCTTGTTCAAGTAGTTCTTCTTGTGCATCTAATCTATCTGCAATTTCTCCAAGTTCAATACCTTTTGCTGCAATCTCTTTATCCAAGTGTTCATTTGTACCGAACTTATTTAAGTCTAGCTGAAGTTCGTTAATCTTGGCATTGATATTTACAATCGCTTGTTCATAAATATCTTTCGCATCTTCTTGCAACCCTTTTTGATACTTTCTTCTTGCGTCCATAATTGCTTGTAGTAGTGTGTTATGTTCTTCGGTATCTTCAAACGCAACAACCACTTCGGGTGTTGGTTCAACCAAACCATTGATTTGATTTACTAAATCATCTAGGTTGTGCGGTTTTTCGAGTTTAGATAATTCGAATTCATAATGCGTTAAGTCATGAGCAACTTCTTTTCCATAGTTGACAATTCTTTCAAGTTTCGATGAACGATCTTGGTTAAATCTTGCTTCATGTTCCCTTAATTTTTCAGGTGGTAACACTTGACCGCAACATTGACATGTAACACTTTCAGGTGAATATACATTTGCTTGTAGCTCATGATATTCTTTGAGTGCATTTTCACGTGCTTCTTTAAGGTTGTCAATTTCCCTAATGAGTGTGCGTTCGTGTTCTGCAAGTTGTCTATTCTCATACTCTAACTTAGCATATTGATTTTGAAGTTCTTGCTTTGTGTTCATGTACTCTTGCAAGGGCTTTTGGGCTTGTTCTAAGCGTTTTGAGTAGTCTAATGAATATTTTGCTTTAGCTTCATCAAATGCTAATTGTGTATCCCTATAAGCCTTTAATAACGCATCATCTGTTGAAACACTGTTCATAGCAGCAACAATATCAGTTTTTTCTTGTTCAAGTCCCAAGATTTCATCTTTTAAGGTAGCGACATTTAGATGTTGTGTGTCAACTTTTGCATTATGTAAACTTTCAATTCCTGCATTTGCATCATCTAATTCTTTTTTTAATTGAGAAATAGCGTATTTGGCTTGTTTTGCTTGTTCTTCATTTTGTGCAATTTCATCTTCAAGATTTCCTGCATTTGCAATACCAATTACAATTTCTCTACGTCTTTGAATTGCTGTTTTACGTGTTTTACCACCAATAGCCAATCCATCACCATATGCAAACCATGTTGGGTCTAACATAATCTTGCGTTGTTCAAGTGTGCCAAAGTATTTTTCAAGTTCATTGTCATAATCTCGTTTGATCATGGGTGTTCCGTTGATAAAATACGTCATATTGTGGTTGGCTTTTAATACATCTTTACTCCAACGCTGTGCACTTTCAATTTTTAATGTTAATCCTGTGCCAAATGTAGCCTCGGCACTGATTGTTAAATGGTTGATGATTTGGCCATCGCTATCGACTGGTGTTGGATCGTCAACCATTGTTCCAGTCATAACCCAATAGAAAGCATCTCTTAGAGATGTTTTGCCACTGCCTTTATTACCTTGAATAATAGCATTTCCATTGAATTCTGCAACATAATGTTTATGTGATTTATAGTTTTTTAATTCTAGTTTTTTAAGCATATCTTCTTATTTTCCTTTCGGTAGTTCTCGGTACCATCTAATTTGCGATTTTAAATCTTCAATCATTTGGTCTTTGTCTGCTAATTTCTCTTCGTAATTCTCGTAATCAATAGGTGTTAGGTTTGTTAGAATTAGGTTTGTTAGAAATGGTGCCATTTCTGCAACTGCGTGTTCATTGCCTAGAAACTCTACTTGAATTACATTTTTGTTCTTATAAACATCATGCCTTGCAAACGAACTGTCTAAATGAAATATAGTAACTTCGGTTTCTTTAAATATTTTTCTCATTTCTTAGGCCTCCCTTCAATCGGCTAAAACGGTAATGGTTTCATTAGATCATTCTCATGAACCACTTGAAATTTATTTTTGGATTTAACAATATAATAAAATTCACCTTCGTCATCGAAAATATTTATAGCAACACCTTGTTCAAATCTATCTCCAACTTTATGTTTTGGTTCAATTTTGTATGCTTTTGATATTTGCGACTTGAATTGCGAGTTACTACCATAAACTTTTTTAGCAAGTGCCGCTGCAACTGCTGAATATAAACTATCTACATCATTTTCATCTTTAACAACTTGGGTTTTACTACCATCTTCAAACTCAACGATCGTAACATTGTTTTCTTTTTCAATTTTCACAATGTTGAATGGGTTGGAAGTGTTTACTGGTGTGTCACCAGTTACTAATTCAAGTTCAACTCCTTCAAACCACCAATTATTTTTATTGTTTTGTGGGTACCCAGCAAGCACCCCGGCATGACCGTTTATATCTTTTGAATGGACTAAATAATGTTGTCTTAGCGTGGTATCTACCACAACAACCTTGCCCGTCCCTGACCAATCATCGATCGTATATTTAACCTTATCCCCGACTTTAAACTTTGTTTTTGGTTTGGGTTTTTCTAATGATTTTAAATCGCCTTCAAAAAACGGTTCAAAATGTCCTCTGTCCATTTTAACCCAGTGTTGCACAACTCCTGTGCCATCATCATACATGTAAACACCTTTTCTACCATCTTTTGTAATTACTTTTTCTCCTTTTTTAAACATAAACTTTACCTCCCTGTTTTCTTTTTGGTTTTTTTATTTACTTTGGTTGTGATTTTATAAATGACCAACGTAATCACTCTCTTTCGTTTAAAATTGCACTTAAATACCAATCAGCTTTACCAATATCTTCATAAAATTCGCCTTTTAAACCAGCTCTGAATAAATACTTAATTACATTACCTATATTATAAGCATCTACTTCTTTATAGTTTGGGTTACCTTTTAGTAATATTCTTATGATTTCATATACTTCAACTTCAAATTGATAATGTTTTGGGCTGTTTATGTTGTCAGGCACTGCGACAAGTTTTACACTTCCTGCCGTATCACTCATAACCCATCCACCACCTTATTTAACACAGTTGCAATACTTTTAACCTGTGATGCTAATTCAGAAATTGCTGTATTGTGGTTTATTTTTTTTGAATGAACTTTCATCTCTATGTTTTTAACTTCTGTGTATATGTAATTTATTTCGTATTTGATTTGTTCTTTTTTCACTCTACGAACACTCTCCCATCTAAATTATTTAATATCGCTTGATAAAACTCTCCAATATATTCAACTGTATCTTCATATGTTCCCCAACCATTTGGTGCGTTGTATTGCTCATAGTTTTCTTCATTCAATAAAAGTCGAACATATGCTTTTTGCACAATTGGTTTTGCATCAACACATTTCATACCATTTAATCTTTTGATATGATCTTCATGTTCAAATGCAACTTGTAGCATTTCTGATATATTCCAAGTAAGGTTTCCATCATAAACTTCGATAACCTTTGGTGCTTTAATTGATAAATTGTAACTCATTTGTCACTCCTCCAATCTAATTAAAAAATCTTTTCTTTCATAAGGTGTATTTATTTGTTTCTTTCTATGGCTTGGCGTTACATATTTTTGAACTGTGTTTTGTTTAACACCTAAGTAATCAGCAATTTCTTGTGTTGTGCCTATCATGATCAATTCATCACCTTTATAATAAGCATATTGCTTTGGCGCAAAACCACCGCGTCTCATTTGTTCTAACCACCTTTCCTTTAACTAATACTATTGTAGCCGATGGCTACAACAATGTCAAGGTTTTTATAGGGTATTTTTATTTAAAATACCCTTGTAAATGTAAACTTGTTTGGTTTCTTTATATTTGGGTTATTAAACACCTCGACTGCTTTTGTAAGTGCATCAGTAAAGTCGTCTCTTTTTGACTTATTAGTCCAAAGTTTCAACTCGTTAATTGCATTTTCATACATTTCAGTATGTGGTTCTTCTCTAACCTTAACCGCATCAAGTAAGCCCATTGCGTTATCTAAGATACGTTGTGTTTTGTTTTTTGTTTGTTTGAACTCATCATATTCAAACTTCCAACCCAACTCTAAACCAATTTCTTTAATGGTCTCTCCAAGTAGTGTTCCACCCATATTTGCTTCGTATGTATAAAGTTGAATGTCATTGTGGATCATAAACCTAACAACATCATCTAAGTACCCATCATTTACCGCTCTATCCATCGGTCGTGAGTCATAGAATATATCGTGAACGTATAATGTTTGCGGTTCGTCATCATATATTCTACAATGCACAAATGCTGCTCTATCACTGCCTGCGTCAGCGGGGTCAAGAATGTTAATCTCGCTATATTTGCCGTTGGGTATTTCACCAAATGTTTTAACCTTAGCAAATCGTCTTTCCCCAACTTCCATCCCTTTCATTTGATAAACTGTATCGAATGTGGGTCTGGCTAGGGGGTTATCATCATTGTATGCAGCTGCACGTTCTCTAAGTGCTTCTTCTGTTGTAAATATCCATTTCGGTGGGTTGAAGTTAAAATCGCGATATGCGTAGTTACTTTCATCGTTTTCATTGATATAAGGAACACTGATTTCTTTACATCTATAACCAGCTTTTTTTCTATTTTCAAAGAAAGCATCACTTGGGTCTGCGACACCTGTTTGTGTCGGTATTGGTGTACCAATGATAATAATAGGGCCACTAATATAACGTCGCATAATGGCGTTTAAAATGTCTGTGGTATAGATATCTTCTAATCTCTTGGCACTGTTGATTTCACTTGATCCAACAAGGTCATCAAGAATG
>RRZU012053349.1_pt1 | contig 14039 bp, 8 predicted proteins | sample 2165561 | NCBI WGS metagenome assembly RRZU01 (sample SAMN10456909, study PRJNA506462) | wastewater metagenome | isolation source: wastewater sludge | place: USA: Moscow, Idaho
CATTTAGGGTTTATTGCTAAAAGTATGGGTCATGATATTACACTTATTATAGAAGGTTTAAACGAACTAGAAATGATTATAGAGGTTTTAAACGAAACAAAAATGGAAGCTCCAAGTATTGGACTAAGAGTTAGGCTTCACAGTGGAGGAAGTGGATTATGGGCTAAAAGTGGAGGTATTAACTCTAAATTTGGTCTTACATCTACTGAAATTTTAGAAGCTTATGAATTAATGGAAGATAATAATATAGTTAAGTATTTAACAATGATTCACTTCCATATTGGTTCAGCGATGAACTCAATCAAACCATTAAAAAAAGCATTAAGAGAAGCTGGACATATTTATGCCGAACTCAAAAATCTAGGTGCTACAAATCTTAACGCTATTAATATTGGTGGTGGATTAGCTGTTGAATATAATGCTTATGAAAGAACAAGATTTTATTCATTATCTGAATTTTCAAATGATGTTATTTTTACATTAAAAGATATTGCAAAGCAAAAAGGTGTTGATGAACCAAATATTTTCACAGAATCAGGAAGATTTATATCTGCGGCTTCAACTGTTTTAATAACTCCTGTTCTTGAATTATTCTCTTCTGAATATGATCTTGACCATTTAAATTTAAAAGAAAAAAATCCTCCATTAATTCAAGAATTACATGACTTATTAAGAGATATGTCAAAAAGAACTGCTTATGAGTATATGCATGATAGTATTGACCATATGGAATCTTTATTAACACTATTTGATTTAGGTTATATTGATTTACAAGACAGATCAAATGCTGAAATTTTAACTCACCAAGTTATTAAAAAAGCTATATCTTTACTTGAAATTGACCACTATGAAGAGTTAAAAAAGCTTGATGAAAATATTCAAGAAAAATATTTATTAAACTTTTCATTATTCCAATCACTTCCTGATTATTGGGGAATTGACCAAGAATTTCCTATAATGCCTATTACTCATCTTGATAAAAAACCAACAAGAAGTGCATCATTATGGGATATTACTTGTGATAGTGATGGAGAATTACCATTTGATATAAAAAAACCTTTATATTTACATGATGTAAATTTAAATAAAGAAGATTATTTCATAGGATTCTTTAACGTGGGAGCTTATCAAGATACATTAGGAATGAAACATAATTTATTTTCTCACCCAACAGAAGTTAATGTTGTATTTAAAGATGGTGAAGTTGTTTTAGAAAAGATCTTAGAGTCTCAAAAGATTATTGATATCTTAGAAGATATTGATTATGACACTAATGAGATAAGAGCAATACTGAGAAAAAGTTTAAATGATCATAATTATAATGATATGGAAAAATATTTAAATGAAAATAGCTACTTAAAAACTATTTGGAGCTATCATGAATGATGGAAAAATAGAAGAGCAAGAGCTTGAAAAAGAACAAGAAAAAATTTCATTTTGGGCACAAATAAAAGAAGATTTTTGTGTTCCAAGAAACAACGACCCTGCTTTAGATAACAACTTAGAACTATTTTTTAATTACCCGGGTGTTTGGGCAATTATTAATCATAGAATTGCAAATAAGCTTTATTATAAAGGTTGGAAAAAACTTTCTAGAGTTATTAATGGAATATCTTCTTTTCTTACAAAAACAGATATTCACCCTGCTTGTACAATAGGAAGAAGAGTATTTATAGATCATGCTATTGGAGTGGTTATTGGTGCAACTGCTATTGTTGAAGATGATGTTTTAATTTATCAAGGTGTAACTCTTGGAGGAGTTAGTCTTGATAAAGGGAAACGACATCCTACTGTTAAATCAAACACAGTAATAGGAAGTGGAGCAAAAGTTTTAGGAAATATTACAATTGGTAGAAATTCTAAAGTTGGTGCTAACTCTGTTGTTGTTTGTGATGTTCCTGATAACTCAACTGCTGTTGGAGTTCCTGCAAAAATTATTAGACGTGATAATAAAAATTGTAAAATGGCACATGGGGATTTACCTGATATTAATAAAGAAATGTTTAAATATCTTCTTGAAAGAATTCATGTTGTTGAAGTTGCTTTAAAAGAAGAAGATGGAATTGATGTAAGTGTAAAAGATAAAAAGCTTGAAGAGGAATACAATAACTTTATTGAAGCAATGAACTCTATTAAAAAGACTGATTCGTGATACTAGAACTTGCTGGCTTTGGAATAATCACAGGTTTTATATCTGGTTTTTTTGGAGTTGGCGGAGGAATGATTCTTGTTCCTATACTCTTATTAGTAGGATATGTAATGAAAGAAGCAGTTGCAATATCTATCATGCAAATGGTTTTCTCTTCAATTTATGGATCTATATTAAATGCTAAACACGCTCAAAATGTTGTAAAAGATGGTCTTATAATTGGACTAGGCGGATTTGTTGGTGGTTTACAAAGTGGATATATTGTTACAAATGTATCAAATGAATCTTTACAATATTTATTTATTGCGATTTTAATCTTTGCTATTATTCGAATTTTTTATTCTCCTGCTTCTTATGATGGGGAAAGAAAATCACATAGTAAATTAACTTTATTTGTTATTGGAGCTTTCATAGGTCTTATTGCTATGAGTATAGGAGTTGGTGGTTCTATTTTATTAACACCTATTCTTGTTGGATTTATGAAGTATGATTTAAAATCAGCTACAGCTTTGGGATTATTTTTTGTTATCTTCTCATCAATTGCTGGATTTACATCTATTTCACTTCATGGTCATATGTTATATCTTGAAGGGGCAGTTGTAGGGATTGGTTCACTTATTGGGGTATATTTTGGAATAAAAGCAAAACATTTAGTAAAAGCCACTTCATATAAACAATATATTTTAATTTTGAATATTATTATATTAGTAGCAATGCTTTATAAGACTATTTAGTCTTTTTAAAGCTTTTGCTGTCTTAGTTTATCTTTTTTACTTAATCTTTTACCTTTTATAGGTTCTTTCCCTTTTTCTTTTTCTAATGGTTTTCCTATTAATTCAAATTTTTCTATCTGTTCTCTTTGGAGTTTTAAATCACATTTTTTTTCAATTAAAGCAAAATGTTCAAAATCTTCTAATCCTATAAAAGAGATTGCATTTCCACTTTTCCCAGCTCGTCCAGTTCTTCCAATTCTATGAATATAATCAGCAGGTGCCCTTGGTAAATCAAAATTTACTACACATGAAATATCATCTATATGCAAACCACGTGCTGCAATATCTGTAGCAAATAAGATTTTTATTTTCTTATCTTTAAAATCTTGTAGTGTTTCATTTCTTTCATCTTGAAGTAAATCACCATGAAATGATTCTGCATTTAAACCATATTTTCTAAATTTTGCAGCTATATTGTCACAAGAACGTTTATTAGCCATGAAAACAAGTATTTGCTCCCAAGAATGGTTTTCTATTAGATTTCTTAAAAGTGGGCTTCTGTTCTCTTTATTAACTTCTATTACCCTTTGATTTATAGTTTGCACTGTTGGTGCTTCATCTTCTATGAAAACTTCTATTGCTTCTCTTGTGATTTTTGCAATAATATTTTGAACTTTTAAAGGATAAGTTGCTGAAAAAAGTAAATTTTGTCTTTCCTTTGGAATTTGTTTTAAAAGTAGTTCTAATTCTTCTTCAAAACCAAAATCAAGCATCTTATCTGCTTCATCTAAAACAAAAAATTCAAGTGCTGATAAATTCATCTGTTTTTTATCTAAGATATCATTTAGCCTACCAGTGGTTGCCACAACAATATCACAACCTTTTTGTATATCCAAAAGCTGATCACCAATACTTTTACCACCAATAATAGTAACTAGTTTTGGTTTCTTTTCTAAGTATTTAGAAAACAATTCAAAAGATTGAGATACTTGAAGAGCTAATTCTCGAGTTGGTGTTAGAAGCAAAACTTTAATTTTTGCTTTTCCTTCATACTTTTTTTCATTCCAAAGTTGTAAAATAGGTAAAACAAAACTCGCAGTTTTTCCACTACCTGTCTGGGCTCTTGCCATCACATCTTTTTTTTCTAAAATTAAAGGAATTACTTTTTCTTGAATTTTACTTGGTATTTTATAAGCATTCTCATTTAGTGCTTTATTTATTTCTAGGCTTAGACCTAAGTGTGAAAATGACATAAAAATCCTTTAATTGCTTGTTTGATTGGGGTATTTTATGATTATTTGCCTTTATTAAAACCAATAAACATAAAAAAATTATAAAAATATGTAATTAATACTATTTACGCTACCCTAAAATAACTTTGGGTAGTTTTTTCAAGTAAAAATGAACTATTTAATCTTACTAAAACTACAAAAAAGGACATCCCATCTCTTTAATCAATAAATCAATAGAAATTGTCACAATCGATACACCAAAAGATTCAACTTCATATAGAAAAGATATAGGCTTTAAATTAGACGAAAATCTAATCTTAGAAATTTTATCAAAAGCCTATGAGAAAGTTGTTATTACTATTATTGAAAATGAAAATGATTTAAAATCTTTAATAAAAAGAAAACCTGATTTAGTATTTTCAGGAATAAAATATTTTGATTTCCAAAACCAAGAAATTTGGCTTAGTGATTATTTAAAAAAACATAATATTAATTTTATAACTTCAAATAAAGAAGCCTTAGATAATGAATATGATAAAAATCATGCCAAACTTACAATAAAAGAAGCAAATATAAATACAGCAAACTTTTTTACTACCCAACCAGATGAACATGAAACAGAAGCTTCACTTCCTGTAACTTTTCCATTATTTTTAAAACCAATATCTGGCGAAAATAGCAAAGGAATAACTCCTGAATCTGTTGTTTTTGATTTTAGAAAATATCAAGCAAAAGTTTTAGATATTTATAACACAGATAAATCTCGTACTTTAGTAGAAAACTATTTATCAGGAAAAGAATATAGCGTTAGTATTTTAGAAAATAAATCAAAAAATATTTTAATGATTTTACCTGTTGAAATAATTGCAGTTAAAAATAAAAATGGACATCGTATTTTAGATAATGAAGTAAAAAATAATTTAGAAGAAGTAATAGAGGTAAGCGATAAAAAAATTCATAAAGAACTTTGTACTATTGCATTAAATTCTTTTAGAGCCTTAAACGGTAAAACAATAGGAAGAATTGATATAAAAACAAGTTACAAGGGAGTCTTACATTTTATAGAAGCAAACCTTATGCCAGAACTTGAAAATGGATATTATTCACGTTCATTTTTACTAAATGATATGGATTATGAACAAATGATTTTAAGAATCGCTGATGCAGGTATAGTTGTTCCCCAAGTAGCAGAATTTTAATATTTAATAAGATATTGACATATAAAAATGTCAATATTCTAAATACTAATGCCATATTTCAATATTTATTTTCAAAAACATATTAAAAAACTACACTTAAAAATTTTAAATTTAGTGTACATACTATATAATTCCAAAAAAATAACCTATAAAAAGGTTTTCAAATAAAAAATTCAAATAAAACTATTATTACATTAGTAAAATCACTTAAACTAGGACAATTTTTTGCAAGTTATTGAAAAAACTCAAGAATATTTTATAATATCATCTTCATGGTTTTCACAAGCTATGCTTTGGCTAGAAAACACTCAGTTAACTGCTTATAATTATCCTGCATGGATATTTTTATTAGCATCTATTTTTGGATTAATTTCTTTATTAACAATATTTATGTTAATTAAGAAAAATTCAAAATTAGACTACACAAGCTATACAGAAGATTCAATTTATGGTGCAACTTGGAAATGGAAATGGCATAAAAATCAAATAACGAATTTACAATGCTATTGTCCTAATTGCGCATCTGTATTAGTATATGATGACACTTCTTCTCATACAAAATATACAGATGTTTCTAAAACAGATTTTATTTGTGAATCTTGCGAGTCACAATTAATTACATCTATTCATGGTGGAAATAAAAACTATGCTTTTAATGCAGTTAAAAGAGAAATTGAAAGACGTATTAGAATCAATGAATATAAATTAAATACTAGTAAATAAAATTCTTAAATCTTTTATTTACTAGCTTTATTTAATTAGTAGCTTTTTCAACTAATAATTCAGCCGTACAATCATAAATATCAACAAAATCTTCACTATCTATAGTATCTGGTAAAACAGATTTTTTCGTAACCTTAGCCAATATTTTAACATCTTTATTTATATCTTTTATTGTATGAGTTAAAAGGGTAATACTTTCAATATCATGTAAGGCAATAATTACTGCTTTTGCTTTTGAAATTCCTGCTTCTTGTAAAATATGTTTTTGTGTCGGATTTCCAAATATAACTTTTTCTTTTTGCTCTAAAGCATTTTCAAAAAACTCATAGTTATCTATTATTCCTAGATGTTGTATATTGTTTTTTTTCAGATTTAGAAGTATTTGTTTTCCAAAACTACCATATCCACATACGATTATATGATTTTTAAATGACTCTTTTTTTGTAAGTATTACTTCATCATTAGAAGCATCTGTTTTTTGTAAAAATTTATATGTAATAGATTTTATATTTTTTAATATAAATGGTGTAGCAATCATAGAAATAATCACAGAAAGAGTAAGTAACTGCCCGGTAGTAGAATCTAAAAGTGTAGTTTGAGTTGCTTGAGTAAAAACAACAAATGAAAACTCCCCTACTTGGCAAATAGCTAATGAAGTTTCAAGAGCAACTCTTTTTCCAACATAAAAATACATAATCACAAATATAATCAAAGCCTTTATAATCATAATAATAACACTCAAAGTAAAAACTTGAAATATATGATTTAGAAAAAATTGTATATCAATATGCATTCCAACAGTTACGAAAAACAATGCTAAAAATAAATCTCTAAAAGGTATTAAATCAGCTTCAATTTGGTGTTTATAGTGGGTTTCTGCAATTAACATACCACCAATAAAAGCTCCCATTGAATAAGTAAATCCTAAATAATGAGCTAAAAAACTTGAACCTATAGCTATGATTAAAACTATCATTATAAAAAGTTCATGGGTTTCTGCTTTATTTACTAGTTTTAAAATATGGTTTAAAAAATATTTACCAAAAATAATCATAACTGCAAATAATACTATTGCAGAAAGAAATATATCAAACAATAAATTACTAACAGAACTTTGGCTATTTGATAAAATTGTTAATACTAGTAAAATAGGAATAACAGCTAAGTCCTGAAAAATAAGTATTCCCAAAGAATTTTGCCCATAATAGTTTGTAATATTATTTGAGTCATTTAACATTTTTAAAACAATTGCTGTTGAAGATAAAGATAAAGCACCTCCAATAACTAAAGAAGTTTTAAGCTCTAAAGCAAATAAATAATGAGCTAAAAGAGTAAATACAGCTATTGATAAAACAACTTGAAGTCCCCCATATACAAAAACCTGCTTACGCATTTGAATTAGATTATCAAGTTTCATTTCAAGACCAATAGTAAACATTAGAAATACAATACCAAACTCAGCAATTTGTTCTAATATATGTGAATTTTCTTCATTTGAACCAACAATATTTACAAGAATAATTCCTGAAAAAATATATCCAACTAAAGGAGGAACATCTAAACGCTTTAATAAAATTCCTAAAACTACAGCTACAACACCAACAGCTAATATTACTAAAATAACTTGTTCCATCAAATCCCTTATATTTTTAAATATTTTCAAAAGCTTTTTAATAAATAAGACAGTACTCCACCATTTTTATAATAAATAAGCTCATCTTTTGTTTCTAATTTGCTTTTAACGCTTATTACTTTTACCTCATCACTTCTTTTTATTTCTATATTAACTTTTGAATTTATTTTTATTTCGTTTGATTTTATTGATATTTGTTCATCTCCCACTAAATGTAGACTTTCAATATCATCAATAAACTCTAAAGGCAATATTCCCATAGAAATTAAATTTAGTCTATGATTGTGGGCAAATGATTTTGCAATTATCGCTTTTACTCCTAAAAGCTTAGTTCCCTTTGCGGCCCAGTCTATTGACTCACCAATTCCATAGTAACTTCCAGCGAATATTACAAGAGGAGTATTTTGTTTTTGCATTTCACTTGAAAAATCATATATAGATATTATCTCACCACTTGAAAAGTCTTTTGTAAATCCACCCTCTTTTGAACTTATAATCTTATTTCTTAATTTTATATTTGAAAAAGTTCCTCTTAGCATTACCTCAACATTTGATTTTCTATTTTCAAATTTTCCATATTCATTTACCTTAACGCCTTTTGATTCAAGATACATTCCAGCTTTAGAATATGGTAATATTTTTCCCATTGGTGTTATTTGCTCTGTAGTAATAGCATTACCAAAAATTGCCATTATACTTGCATCTGTAATTTCAATTTTATCTATACTCTTATTTTCAAATAGTTTTTGATTTTTTTCTGCTTGTATATAAATATCTGTATTGTCCCACTTGTATATAGGTAAGTTTTGATACTTTAGTTTTTTATATTGTTCATTCCCATAACAGATATCTTTATATGCATTTTTATATATACTGTAATCGATTTTTTTCAGAAATTCATCTACTTCATTAGTATCTGGCCATATGTCATTTAATGTAATATCTTCATATATAGCATTTTCTAAAATATTAAAGTCCATATTCCCTTTTAAACAATAAGCTATTAATAATGCAGGAGACATCAACCAATTTGAATTTATTTTTGGATGTACTTTTTCTTTAAAGTTTTCCATTGAAGATACAAGAGATACAACATTTAAATCAAATTTATCTATATCCATAGAAATTTTAAGCATTTCAAGTTTTTTTGTAGAGTAAAAAGCTAAATCTTTACTAACAATTTCAAAGCCTAATTCTTCAAAATATTTATATAAATCTAGTTTTATCAAATACTCTTTTATTATTAAAGAATCAAGAAAAAGTACTCTTTTGATATTATTGTTAATACTAAGTTCTAGTTCACATGCTTTTTTTGCTAATAAACCTGCTTGTATTAAAGATTGAGTTGTAGTAGAAGAAATAATTGCCAACACAATATCATTATCATTTACATAATGCCCTTTTTTAAAAGTTGTAAATTTACTTCTCAACTCTTCTATACTAAAATTATCTTCTATTTTTCTAGGACCTGCTACTGTAATTTCTATAGATGATAAATCAAGCGTTATATACTCATCATATATTGAATCATTACAATTATACATACCTTGATTTTTAAAATACTCTTCTATTAGACTTGCATTTACTCCTCTAGTTTTCTCTATATATGAAATAGTAGTATTATCAATACTAAAATAAGAACAAATAGCTCCATATTTTGGAGTAATACTAGCTATCATAGCTCTATTCTCTATACTTATATGTTTTAAACCATCTCCATAAAACTCTACAATGGTATCTGATACTTTATGCTCTCTTAGTATATGAATAAGCTTTAATAAAATATCATTTATTCCTATTGTTTGTATTGGTGTACCAATTACTTCTATACCTATTACTTTTGGAAATGATAAATTAGTACTTAAACCTAAAAGCAATGATTGAATCTCTATTTCATTTATATTATAAGAAAGAACTCCAATGGCATTTATCATAGTAGTTTGAGAATCACTTCCTACTAATGTTTCTGGATATATGTATATTTTATCACCTTGAATTTCTGAGCTAATCATAGTAGATAGATATTCTAAATTTACTTTTTTACAAACTCCTAAATTACAAGGTATTACACTAAGGTTTTTAAATTCATTACTAGCCCATTTGATAAAACTATATTTTTGTTCATTTATATTAATACTGTTATCATCTAAAGAGCCATTTATAACTACATCTAACATAATCTTAGGATTTAAATCTTTTGGGTTTTTCCCTTGCGAATATACAAACTCTTTCATTAAAGCTAGTTCCATAAGAATAGATATAGCAATAGAATCTTCTAGTATTACTCTATTTGGATTAAATTCAATTTTATTTAAATAGTTTCTATGTATAAAAGTAGATATTATAGAAGAGATATCTTCCTCTTTTGCATTTCTTATATTTGACTCTAGTAAAATCTTTGCAGAGTTTGGAAGTTTTCTTAATAATGGATATTTTTCAAAAATCTTTTTTAAATCACAATAGTAGTAAACATTTTTATTAAAAATAAAATTATTTGTATATTTATTCAATATTATTCCTTTTGACCATATCATTGTAAAGACTTTCTTATTATAACTTTGAATTGCTTTTAAATACGCTATTAATTTCTTTATATTTTATATAATTTTCTAGATAATTAATTTATATCCCATCATTGATTTTTTAAAGTATCATATAAGCTAAGTTCATATATAAATTGCTTACTTAATTAGTGTTTTAAACACTATGTTATAGTTCATTTATCAAAGGCTTACAATGTCTAATACTTTTAATGTTGAAATAGTTGAATTTAAAAAAATTAATAAAATTGAAAATGGATGGGAAAGTAAAGATTATCTTGCCCTACTAGATAGTATGGGATTAGGTGAAGAAGATTTTAAATCAATGAGTGAAGTTGATTTAAAAGAAATGTGCAAAATGTCTTTAATGGATGAAGAACCAGGAATTGCAGCAGGTCATGTTTTATCATATTTAATAAAAGATTCATTTACTGAAGGTAAGATTGAGCAAATGTCTTTTGATATGTTAGATGATAAACTTTGGGAACAATTCGCAGATCTTTCATACCATGAAAGACTATTTAATGCACAAGGACTTTTAAGAGAATCTTTTAATGGAACTTTTTTTCAACCAACAGGTGTTAAATTAACAATAAAAATATCAAGTGATAATCCAGATAATTTTGAAGTATTTAATATTTCACTTAAACCTTCACTGGTTAGACTTTTATCAAAAGGAATGAATGAAACATCTGTTCTTAATCGTTTATATGAAGATCAAATAAATAGCGAAACTTTTGTAGAAGCTGAAAATATTTTATGGCAAGTAAAAGAAGTTTCTAAATCTAAAAATGAAACTGTATATGAAATTATAAGTTCAGAATTTTGGTTAAAAGATTTAGAAGATATTGAAAGCTACAAAGCTAAAACACATGCAGATCTACAAGAAGAAATAGAAGACTAACTCCCTATTAAGAAATTATAACACTTTAGATGATTTATTCACTAAAGTGTTATAAACTCAAATATAAAAACCATACTATAAATTTCAATAAGCTATTAAGAAATCTATCCTATAATATGGGCTTGAAAATTTTAAAGGCAAAAAATGACAGATACTATAAAAATATTTAACGCTAAAGAAAATAACTTAAAAAATATAAATTTAGAAATACCAAAAAATAAGCTAATTGTATTTACAGGACTATCAGGTTCTGGTAAATCTACACTTGCTTTTGATACACTTTACGCAGAAGGTCAAAGAAGATACATCGAATCGCTTTCTGCATATGCTAGACAGTTTTTAGATAAAGTTGGGAAACCTGATGTCGAAAGAATTGAAGGACTAACTCCTGCAATTGCTATTGATCAAAAAACAACTTCTAAAAATCCAAGATCTACTGTTGGAACTATTACAGAAGTATATGACTACTTTAGACTTTTATATGCCCGAATTGGAAAACAACATTGTCACCAATGTGGAGAGCCAATTTCTCAAATGAGTGCAAGTGATGTAATCACTCAAGTTCTTACACTACCAAATGAATCAAAAATCGTAATATTAGCTCCTATTATAAATAGAAAAAAAGGAAGCTTTGCTGATTTACTTGAAAACTTAAGAAGTAAAGGTTATGTAAGAGCCATGATTGATGGAGTAATGGCAAGACTTGATGAAGAAATAGAGCTTGAAAAAAATAAAATGCACACTATTAAAATAGTAATAGATAGGGTTGTAATCAAAGAAGAAAATAGAGATAGAATTGCTCAAGATGTTGAAAAAGGTCTAAAAGAGAGTTTTGGAGAGCTAGAAATTGAAGTTTTAAACCATGAAGAAATGGGTGTTGAAAAACATATACATTATTCTGAGCATATGGCTTGTTTTTCTTGTAAAATTTCTTTTGAACCACTTGAGCCTTTATCGTTCTCTTTTAATTCACCCAAAGGTGCTTGTTCATCATGTGATGGTTTAGGTATTAGATATGCCCTTGATATGAAAAAAGTTATTGATGAAGAACTTACTATTGAAGATGGAGCTATAAAAGTTATATATGGATTTAATAAAGGATTCTATTTCAAAATGCTTTTAGCTTTTTGTGAAAAAATAGGAGTTGATACTAAAATTCCTTTTAAAGAATTAGAAGATCATCATAGAAAAGCTATTTTACATGGAAGTGTTGAAGATGCTGTATTCTTTTGGAAAAAGCATAAACTTACAAGAAAATGGGAAGGAATTATAAAATTAGCCTACGACATGATCAAAGATGAAAAAGAGATGGCTGACTATATGACTGAAAAGAAATGTGACTCTTGTAATGGAAATAGATTAAAACCCTCTTCTCAAAGTGTGTTTGTAGCTAAAAAAACTATTAGTGATTTATTAAATGTTCCCATAGAAGAAGCCCATGCATTTTTTCAAGATGAAAAGAATTTTGAATATCTATCTGATCAAAATAAAATGATTTCAAAACCTATTTTAAAAGAGATAAAAGAAAGAATCTATTTCTTATATGACGTAGGACTTGGATATATAACTTTAGGTAGAGATGCTAGAAGTATAAGTGGAGGTGAGGCTCAAAGAATTAGAGTTGCTTCTCAAATTGGTTCTGGATTAACAGGAGTTATGTATGTACTTGATGAACCTTCTATTGGACTTCATGAAAGAGATACAAATAAACTTATCAAGACTCTTCGAGCCTTACAAGAAAAAGGAAATACTGTAATTGTAGTTGAGCATGATAAAGAAACTATTCAAGCAGCTGACTTTATAGTAGATATTGGACCAAATGCTGGAAAATATGGTGGAGAAATCGTATTTGCTGGAACCCTAAAAGAGATGAATAAAGCAAAAACACTAACTGCTAAATATGTAACGGGGGCTAAAAAAATAGATTATGTTCATAATCGTCCTCAAGAAGAGATTATAGAGATAAAAAATGTAACTATAAACAATATAAAAAATTTAGATGTAAAAATTCCCCTTAAAAACCTATGTGCAATAACAGGGGTTTCAGGAAGCGGAAAATCATCTCTTATTTTACAAACTCTACTTCCAGTTGCAAAAGAGCTTTTAAATCGTGCTAGAAAAGTGAAAAAGGTAGATGGTGTTGAAATAGAAGGATTAGAAAAACTTGATAAAGTTATCTACCTTGATCAAAGTCCTATTGGAAGAACACCAAGATCAAATCCAGCTACATATACGGGATTAATGGATGAAATAAGAGAATTATTTGCAAAAACGAAGGAAGCAAGTTTAAGAGGTTATAAAATAGGAAGATTCTCTTTTAATGTAAAAGGTGGTCGTTGTGAAAAATGTCAAGGTGAAGGTGAAATCAAAATTGAAATGCACTTCTTACCAGATATCATGGTGAAATGTGATGATTGTCATGGTAGAAGATACAACGCTCAAACTTTAGAGATTTTATACAAGGGCAAAAATATTTCTGATATATTAAATATGAGTGTTGATGAAGCCTTAGAATTTTTTGCAAAAGTTCCTAAACTAAATGCAAAAATTCAAACACTAAGTGATGTTGGTTTGGGATATATTACTCTTGGACAAAATGCAGTTACACTAAGTGGTGGAGAAGCTCAAAGAATAAAACTAAGTAAAGAGTTAAGTAAAAAAGATACAGGAAATACTTTATATGTACTTGATGAACCAACCACAGGTTTACACTTTGCAGATGTTGATAGATTAACAAAAGTATTACATCATCTTGTTGATTTAGGAAACTCTGTTTTAGTAATTGAGCATAACCTTGATGTTATCAAAAACTCTGATTGGGTTATTGATATGGGACCTGAGGGTGGAAATAAAGGTGGAATGTTAGTTGATGAGGGAACACCTGAATATCTTGCAGCAAATCATAAAATCTCAGGTTCTCATACTGGATATTATTTAGATAAAGAG
>RRZU011796853.1_pt1 | contig 14037 bp, 9 predicted proteins | sample 2165561 | NCBI WGS metagenome assembly RRZU01 (sample SAMN10456909, study PRJNA506462) | wastewater metagenome | isolation source: wastewater sludge | place: USA: Moscow, Idaho
CGAACGAAGAATCACCAGAATCTTCAATTTGAACTCGGCTAAACATCTGACGAACGATGATCTCAAGGTGCTTGCTTGCAATATCTTGACCCTGAGCTGCGTAAATTCGCAAGATCTCATTCATAATGTAGCGCTGAGTAGCTTCAACACCCTTTAGACTCATCAAATCATGTAGATTTAACGAACCGACAGTTAGGCGATCACCAGCTTCAACAACGTCGTTTTTAGAAACTGTTAATGCTACCATATTTGGAATTTCATAACGAACTGGGCTTGTAGCAGTCGCTGCAATAACGACCATATCTGCCGCTGTTTCAACAACACCATCAAATGGAGCGATTAGTGGTTTAGAACCATCTTCGCTAGCTAATACATCACCGGCTTTAACGTCACTACCAGCACGAACCTGTAAAGTTCGGCCTTCAAGTGGAATTCGCTCAACTTTACCACTTTGTGGTGTGATTTGAACGATGTTGTTAACGCCGTCTTCCCAGATGTCAACTATACCGGCAGATTCAGTAATGTAGGCTTGACCTTTAGGGGCACGTGCCTCAAGAATTTCTTCAACACGTGGAAGACCTTGTGAGATCGCACCAGACCCAGCAACACCAGAGCTGTGGAAGGTATTCAATGTCAACTGTGTTCCCGGTTCACCAACAGACTGAGCGGCAATAACACCAACTGGCTCTGCAGCTGAAACCAATCTACCAGTTGCCATGTCGATACCATAGCTCTTTTGTGGGATTCCAGAAAGGTTTGAAGTTGAAAGTACACTTTGGATTTTAACTTCAGAAATTGAGCTATCTGCTTCAATTGCATCAGCCATTTCGCGAGTAATTAGAGTGTCAGCAGGTACGTGTCCAGCAACTTCTTCAGCCGTAAAGCGACCATATAAACGATCACCAAAGGCAATCATAGTTTCTTCACTCTCTGAACGGTAGATTGCAAAACCTTCGTCTTTTTCATCTTCACTATCAGTTGTGCTAAATACATCTTGAGCCACGTCGACAAGTCGGCGAGTCAAATAACCAGAGTCAGCAGTCTTAAGCGCTGTCGAGATTAATCCCTGGCGCGCACCACGAGTTGCCACGAAGGCTTCAAGTGAGCTCATTCCGTGAGTATAGTTTGAACGAATTGGAAGCTCGATTTCACGGTTAGTCGCATCAACCATAATTCCAGTTAGTCCACTGGCCAAACGGATGTTGGTTGCATTACCACGAGAACCAGAAACTGCCATCAAACCAACTGGAGAATCAGCACCTTCAGTCTTAACGCGTGCAGAAATTTCATCAGAAACACTGTCAATTACTTTGTGCCAGTTGTCGATAATCAAGTTATATCGCTCCTGTTCAGTTAGAAGACCTTGGTCATACTGATCCTGAATCAAAGTAGTCTTTGCATCGCCTTCAGCGATAATCTCTGGGATTTTGTCGCTTTCGTAAACGGTGTAATCTTCTTTACCAATCGATAGACCAGACTTTGTAACAAATCGGAAGCTCAAACCTTTAATGCGGTCAGCCACAGTAACAGTCATATCAGCACCGTAAATATTGAATATATCAGCTAGTACGTGGTTGATTTGCTTTTTAGTCTGAACATTTTCATCATAAGGGTAATCTTCAGGCAAGATTTCATTAAAGAATACTCGGCCTAAAGTTGTGTTTCGGATTTCGCCTTTAACATAAACGCGAATCGGAGTTTGCAATGTGATTTCACCAGCATCGTAAGCCATTTCAGCTTCGTATACAGATGAGAATGCACGACGATCTTTCTTAGCTTCACTTTGCTTGTCGTAAGTTAGGTAGTAGTTACCATAAACCACGTCCTGGTCAACAGATAGCACAGGCTGTCCGTCGGCAGGTTTTAGTAAGTTGTGTGAGATGCTCATAAGATCACGAGCTTCAGCTTGAGCAGCGTCAGAAAGTGGCAAGTGAACCGCCATCTGGTCACCATCGTAGTCGGCGTTAAATCCGTTTGCTACAAGTGGGTGAAGTTGAATCGCTTTACCTTCAACAAGTTTTGGCTGGAAGGCCTGGATACTTAGTCGGTGAAGTGATGGAGCGCGGTTAAGTAGTACATATTTGCCTGCAATAACTTCGTCTAAAGCATCCCAAACGGCAGCGTCACCAGATTCAATCAAGCGAGTAGCCGATCGAATATTGTGAGCGAAATCGTTTGTGATCAACCATGAGATAACAAATGGTTTAAATAGCTCTAGCGCAAGTGGTTTTGGCAAACCACACTGGTTGGCTTTCAATTTTGGACCAACAACAATTACAGAACGCCCAGAATAATCAACACGCTTACCTAGAAGGTTTTGGCGGAATCGACCCTGCTTACCCTTAAGCATATCGCTTAGAGATTTAAGTTTTCGGCGTCCACCAGTTGAATTGGCTGTTCGGCCACCATGGCTAGCGTTGTTGTCAATTAGAGCATCAACTGCTTCCTGTAGCATTCGCATTTCATTGCGGCGAATAACTTGAGGCGCGTTTAGCTCAATAAGCTTTTTAAGACGGTTGTTACGGTTGATAACGCGGCGATATAGATCGTTAAGGTCTGATGTCGCAAAACGTCCACCAGTTAATTGAACCATTGGTCGTAGGTCTGGAGGTATTACGGGTAGAACTGATAGACATAGGCTACTTGGTTTGATACCAGCGGCTTGCATGCCTTCAATAACTTTCAAACGCTTAAGAAGTTTCTTTTCGCGTTGACCTTTAGCACCTACGGCTTCTTCGATTAATTTAGCAATCAATTCATTGATATCAATTTCATCAAGCAAAGCTTTAATTGCTTCACCGCCCATACCAACTTCGATGATTTCTTCATATTCTTCAGGAAGATTCCTAAAGTCTGCTTCTGAGATCAAAGCACCTTTAACTAGACCGTCTAGTTGGTGTTTTTTGGTTTGGTAATCTTCATTTAGATCTTCAATTTCTTTACTTTGAGCTTCAGCAAGTGCTTTAACGTCAGCAGCTTCTTCTTCAGCCATTTTTTCGTAGCGAATTTTGATCGCTTGTCGAGCGGCAGTGTCTTCAGCTTCAAGGTCGGCTAGAAATTGTTCTTTTTTAGTTTCGTCAACTGAAAGTATAACGTAACTAGCAAAGTAAGCCACTCGTTCAATATTCTTGACAGTCATGCCAAGAAGTAAGCTCATTGCACTAGGCACGCCACGCATAAACCAAATATGTGCTACAGGCGCTGCTAGAGCGATGTGACCCATTCGTTCGCGACGAACGATTGATTTAGTTACGAGGTCGCCATTTTTATCAACAGCAGCTTCGCGTGAACGAACACCTTTTAATTTATTGTCATGCGGATTAATATCTTTTACCGGTCCAAAAATCTTTTCACAGAACAAGCCATCTCGTTCTGGTTTTTGCGTACGGTAATTAATAGTTTCTGGCTTAGTTACCTCACCATATGACCAGCCCAAAATATCTTCTGGGCTAGCAACGGCTAGGCGTACTGCGTCAAAATCTGCAATTTGGTCTGAACTAACAACCTTCGCCATTTACGCTTCCTCCTTAAATTCTTCTATTTCATCGATATCTTGAATATTCATATCTTCTTCAAATTCGCCATCAGCTTCATCTCGAACTGTCTCTACTTCAGAGTCAGCTTCTACTCCTGAAATTACTTCTTCAAGATCTGCACTACGTTTAGCAATCAAAGCATCAGCATCGATTTGAGCTTGTTCGTCTAGTAGATCCACTCGAAGACCAAGACCTTGAAGTTCTTTAACTAGCACGTTAAAGCTTTCAGGTAGTTTTGGACCAACAATTTCAGTGTTTTTGATGATGCTTTCATAAGCTTTTGAGCGTCCTACGACGTCGTCAGATTTGATTGTAAGCATTTCTTGAAGCATATTGGCAGCACCATAAGCTTCCAATGCCCAAACTTCCATTTCTCCAAATCGCTGACCACCGTTTTGAGCTTTACCACCAAGTGGCTGCTGAGTAACCATAGTATATGGACCAGTTGAGCGTGCGTGAATCTTATCGGCAACCATGTGGTGCAGTTTGATCATATGCATAAATCCAACAGTTGTTCGTTGTTCAAATGGCTCACCGGTTTGTCCGTCAAACAATTGGACTTTACCATCTCGAGCTACACCAGCTTTTTCAAGCTCGTCGCTCAAGATGTCATCAGTTACACCGTCATAACTTGGAGTCGCAACACGGTAACCTTGAGTTTTAGCGGCCATTCCTAAGTGAGTTTCAAATAACTGACCAAGGTTCATACGAGATGGCACACCAAGTGGTGAAAGAATCACGTCAGTTGGAGTTCCGTCTTCCATAAATGGCATATCTTCTGCTGGTAGAATCTTAGCTACAACACCTTTGTTTCCGTGGCGTCCAGCCATTTTGTCACCAACCATGATTTTACGAGCTTCCGCTACGAAAATCTGGATTTGCATCAAAACACCAGCTCGAAGTTCGTGTCCGTTCTCACGTGAGAAGATTTTCACACCGATAACTTTACCAGCACCAGTATTACCCATACGCTGAGAAGTATCTCGGACGTCTTTAGCCTTCTCGCCGAAGATTGCGCGTAATAGTCGCTCTTCGCTCGAAAGTTCTTGTTCTCCCTTTGGAGTAATTTTTCCTACTAAAACATCGCCAGGTTTAACTTCAGAACCGATTTGCACGATACCAAATTCGTCTAGATGGCGAAGACTGTGTTCGCTAACATTTGGAATATCTCGAGTAACTTGTTCTGGGCCAAGTTTTGTCTCGCGAACTTCTACCATATAGTCTTTAATATTAATATTTGTAAGTTCATCTTCTTTAACAAGTCGGTCAGAGATAATCACGGCGTCGTCCATGTTGTATCCGCCCCAACTCATAAAGGCAACTCTTAGGTCTCGACCAAGTGCAAGTTCACCATTTTTGATGCTTGCGCCTTCGATCAAGATATCACCTTCTTTAACTTTTTGACCACGCGCTACAACAACTTTTTGGTTATAACAACGATCGTCAGCAGTTTTTTCGAAGTGTTTTAGTTCATAAGTTTTAGTTCCGCCTTTGTATTTAACTTGAACTTCAACAGCGTCGGCTTTAATTACTTCACCGTTAGCTTCAGCAACTACAAGTTGGCTTAAGTTTCGAGCAACGTCAGCTTCAACACCTGTTCCTACAGTTGGAGCTTCTGTCCATAGAAGAGGCACAGCCTGCTTCTGCATCGAAGAACCTGTCAAAGCACGGTCGATTCGGTCACGCTCTAGGAATGGAATCAAGCTGGCAGCAGTTCCAAGAACCTGTCGGTGAGCGGCGTCCATAAATGTAACTTCGCTTGCTTCAACCTGGCTAGGTACCAAAGCTTTTCGGGCTGACACTTGTTCGTCAACAAAAGAACCATTGTCATTTAGCTTTGAGCCAGCGTCGGCAATAACTTCATACATTTCAGCATATGCGTCCAAGTAAACGATTTCGTCAGTAACTTTACCGTTTTTAACTCTTAGATATGGTGCTTCAATAAATCCGTATTCATTAATACGAGCAAAAGTTGCAAGGTTTGTCACAAGACCAACGTTTGCACCTTCGGGTGTTTCCACCAAACAAATTCGTCCGTAGTGAGTTGGGTGGCTGTCTCGAACTTCAAGACCAGCACGCTCACGGCTAACACCACCCGGGCCCATTGAGCTTAGGCGACGTTTGTGCGAAAGTTCAGATAGTGGATTGGTTTCATCCATAACCTGAGCAAGCTGTGAGCTAGCAAAGAACTCACGCACAGCAGCAACCACTGGTCGAGCATTAACTAATTGACCAGGAGTAACACTTTCAATTTCAGTCATAGACATACGGTCCATGGCGTTTCGTTGCATACGTAGCATACCAACGCGGAATTGACGTGCAACCAATTCACCAACCAATTTAACTCGGCGGTTCTCAAGGCTATCAATGTCATCTGGAGCTTCTTGAGTATTATTCAAACGAATAATTTCTTTTAAGATAGCATAAAGATCGTCCATCTGGAAAACTCGGTTTTCATTTGTATTAGGAGTATCAAGGCCTAGTCGTTTATTGATTTTATAACGACCAACACGTCCATAATCAAATCTCTTAAAGTCGAAGAACATTTTCTCGATCATTGAACGAGCATTGTCTACAGTAGCTAAATCGCCTGGGCGAAGTCGTCGGTAGACTTCAATCAAGGCTTCATTCGGACCACGAGAGTTGTCTTTTTCAAGAGTTGCTTCAGTCCAGTTAATCTCACCAGTTTCAACGTCTTTAAAGCTTTCACGGATCTCACCAGAACCTACTCGGCTCAAGGCACGCAAAAGAGTTGTTGCTGGAACCTTACGGCGGCGATCGATTTTAACAAAAATCGCACCATTTGCAGCCGTTTCAAATTCAAGCCAAGCGCCACGTACTGGAATAATCTTAGCGCCATAGTATCGGCGACCATTAATTACATCAGCGGTAAAGTAAACACCTTCAGAACGAATTAGCTGAGAAACAACTACGCGCTCTGTACCGTTAATAACAAAAGTACCTTGGTCAGTCATCCATGGATAATCACCAAGATAAATTTCTTGCTCTTTTACTTCACCTGTAACTTTGTTCGTAAGTTCAACCTGAACATGAAGAGGTGCTTCAAAAGTTAGGTTGTTTTCTTTTGCAAAATCCTTAGTTGTCTTTGGATCTTGAAATTCATAATTTTTAAACCGTAACGCCAATTTCTGACCAGTATAATCGTCAATTGGATTTAGCTCCCCAAAAATCTCACTCAAACCAGTATCAACAAAATCCTTCCACGATTTTTTTTGGTGAGCGATCAAATCTGGAGTCTTTAAGATAGAGTCTTCTTTACTAAAGAATACCCGCCCTGCAGCGTTTGTGCGCTTTTCTGCCATTTTTCTCCTCGCATTATTTTAGTGTATTAGATCGGCCCGAAGATCCTAGCTTTAGTTCATATTTTCAAATTCGCCACAATCGAGAAAATATATTTATTACGTTTTTTCAAACATAAATAACCAAAGCTACACTACTTCTTGATACAATTTTACACTATTTTAATATTTTTGTAAAGAGTTTCTTTTGCGGATTTAGTACATTGACTTATATCACATAATAGTTATAACTAAATTATTGTATTCTTACAAAAGCACTTTACAAATTTAGATTACTTTATTTTGATTTAGTACTTTTCTTATTTTTAGAGGAGGAGTTTTATGTCAATTTTGTATATTATTGCTATTATAATACTATATGTATTGTGTCTATTAAGTTATTGCGGCCAATTGCTAGAAACTGCTGACTTCTTTTTTCTAGATATACCGTTTGGCGAAAAAAGAACTAGTCCCAATGCCCTACAGATAATTATGAAACGTTCCTCTTTGATCATCTTGAGATACTTTACTAGTCAAGCAGTTGGCGGTATACTATTCTATTTCATGTATTCGTTCTCATCTCCAGCACCCGGAGGAGGCAAATTCACATTAATAGTTTATATACTATTAGCGTTATCAAATAGATTCTTAAGTATCGCATTGATTGTTTATGGGGTAAAGGAATTGAAAAATTAAGAAAATAAAGTAATCTTAAACACCAATTCTGTATTAGAGTCGATTTTTATTTGTATTGACATTATTATTGGATATGGTATTATATAGTATATTATAGAACCTTTCATTTTATTTTATTTTTACAAAATGCGGAACACCCCATCAGGAGGAAACTTATGCAAAAAGTAAATTTTAACTATGAAGAATGCAAGGAATTGATTGAACATTTTGAAGGCTGGCCGGATGAGCTAAGTCTTAAATTAATTCAATTACGAAGGTGTTATGAGAGTTTCAATGAAAAAGATACTCAGGTCTTCAAAGAAGCCGCAAAAAATTATGGATTACTTTTATCCTTAAGATTCATCTGTATTTTAAACAATCCTAATTTCAAACATGATCAACACTATAATTATGACAAAACCACCGATCTGATTTGGATTATAATTGATGAAATCAATGACCCAGATTTGGTCTTTACTCGAGATTCTATACTTGGTTATATTGAACTAGCCAATGTATACGATGTGGATGAAAACTATTATAACGAAGTCCATAGCAATGAGGGTAGAAATTATAAAAATGATATATTATCCTATTATGAAGAAATCAAAAATGCACGAGAAACATATTCTTCTTTGGAAAATTATGAAACCGCTGACAAATATCTGCTCGAAAAATTCAAAATATTATCAGAAAAAGCTAATAATATTTACAAAAAAGTATTCAAATAAAGCAAAGACAGCTTCTTATGAAAATAAGAAGCTTTTTTAATTCTCTACAAAATCTTATCAATCAAGCCATATTTTTTAGCTTCTTCGGCACTCATCCAAAAATCTCGCTCAACGTCTTTTTCGATTTTTTCTAGTTTTTGCCCAGTATTTTTCGCCAAAATTTTATTTAATTTCTTTTTAAGCTCAATTCCTTCCCGTAAAGTAATTTCTTGATCTGTGATCTTACCCTGAGTACCTGAACTTGGCTGGTGAATCATCACGCGCGAATTGCCAAGCACTGCGCGTTTACCTTTTGCGCCAGCTGAAAGCAGAAATGCACCCATTGAAGCTTGCAAGCCAATTCCAATTGTTTGCACATCTGGCTTAATGAAGTTCATCGTGTCATAAATTGCCAAACCATCATAAACACTACCACCAGGACTATTTATATAAAGTTTAATGTCTTCATCTGGATTTTGGTACGCAAGGTGCAAAAGCTGCGCTACAACCAGATTGGCGGTTTGTGAATTAACTTCATCACCTAAAAATATAACTCGCTCATTTAAGAGTCGCGAGTAAATATCATATGCTCGTTCGCCGCGATTGGTTTCTTCAACCACTGTTGGCACTAAATAATTGCTTGGTAAAATTTCATTCTTCATATCTCTAGTTTAGCATAAAAATAGCACTCTTGCAATAAGAGTGCTAGAAATTATGAGAACCTTTTCAAAACTTTATCAGTTATGCAGCAAATACAAATATTTTCGTCCGGAAAATAAACGATGACTTCTGGGCAAGTTTCTTCGAATATATCGCTAAACTCAACACCTAGCTTGCCGTCTGCAGATAAATATATTTTTTCATGATCAGGCTTATCATTAAACTTAAGTGTGCATAAATACATCGGCACTACAGTTGGCTGATTTTCCCTACAATCAAGGATTATCGTAAATAATATGTCGACTAATTCGAATAGTATCCCAATACCAAAAAATATCTTGATAGCTAGTGAATCTACATAAAACAGTAGTAGATAGGCGAAAAACATATACAGAACTAACCAATAAACATTATCAAAACGGGTTTTCCATTGACTAAAAGAAACGGATCTTAAAAAACGTTTAGCGGCCTTTTCCTCAAATAAGCATTCCATATCAATCCACTCCTTTTCTATTTTAAAAGACAATCAACGACAAGAGACTAAGTAAAAGAGACAAAAGGAGCTCTCATATAAGTTATAAAGAGCTCCTTTTTGGGGTTAATTTATTATATCTAATTAGACAGTAGATGTCAATAATCTCAATCTATTTATTTGACATTTTATAATTTTTATACTAAAATATATAAATCTTATTTAGCGCACATTACTAGCTTTGATAAAGAGCATAGGAGCATCAGCTTGCGCAAAAAAACTTAGGGGGCGAGGATATGATTGATCAAAGACATCGACGCGTTGTACTTATAGGTAGTGGACTGGAGTTTGAAATTATGCATGAATATACTTTTGCTAATATTATTGTGTATTATTGCATTTTAGAAGACTCTATCAGAGCAATCGTCACTATTACACTAGAGGTAGAGAGTGATTGCCGGGATGGCGAAGAGGCAGTTACTGTTTCAATCGTACCGTTTACACAAATTGACTATATCAATGATATACTAGATATTCTCAAAGATATACAAATGAATATATCAGATGAAAGTAAATCTCAGCAGAAGCTGCTTAAAAAACTTCTTGCAAAAGAGTTACCAGAAGGAGGTTACTATATCGATACAGAATCACAATATATTACGGCTAATACAACTATAGTTGAGGCTAGCATTACTTTGGCACAAATTTATTATTTATCAAACTAAAAACCCGAGAAATATTATCTCGGGTTTTATTTTGTTTTAAAAGTTTACTATTTACTGTTTAGCTCAACTAATAAATCAACAGTTTTCTCTGTCAAAAGTCGGTTGGCAAGATCACGGCGGACTTCTTGGCTAGCAATTTGCTTCAAAGCGTCTTCGTTGTTCTTGTATTGATCTTTTAATTGGTTAACGCGAGCATCAAGTTCTTCAGCCGTTGCTTGGACCTTTTCGATTTTCGATAACTCTGCTAATGCAAGGCCAGCTTTTACACGGTCTTCAGCGGCGGTCTTAACGTCTGTTTCGAGCCATTCTTCATGAGTCTTGCCCATTCTTTCAAGATATTGTTCTAGAGTAAGCCCTGAGTACATTAGGTTCTGTTGCATATCTTGCTCAATACTCTGTTTTTGATCTTCAGCTAAAATCTCAGGCACAGCCACTTTCGAAACTTTGACCAATTCTCGGACTAATTCGTCTTTATATTTTTCATTGGCTTCAGAAGTTTTTTGGTTCTTTAGATCTTCTTCAATTTGTTTTTTGAATTCTTCAACTGTTTTAAGACCAAGTTTAACGGCAAATTCGTCATTTAGTTCAGGCAAAGCTTGTTCATGGATGTGACCAACCTTAACTGTGAAGACAACTTTTTGACCAGCTAAATCTTTAGCATGGTAATCTTTAGGGAACTCTAAATCAAGGTCGAATTCGTCACCAGTTTTATGGCCAACAATTCCCTCTTCAAAACCAGGTATAAAGCTGTTTGAGCCTAGCTCAAGCGGGAATTTTTCAGCTTTTCCACCTTCAAATGGCACGCCATCTTTTTTACCTTCAAAATCGATGATTACTTCGTCACCATTTTTAGCGGCTCGTTCAACATCTTTTTTCTCGGCAAAATTTGCTCGTACTTTTTCGATAGTCTCATCTACTTCTTTAGCTGTAACTTTTACGGCTTCTTTTTTAGCTTTTAGATTTTTATAATCTCCAAGTTCAACTTTTGGTATAATTTCAGCTTCAGCTGTAAATTCAAGCTCTTCACCGGGTACAAATTTTTTCACATCAACTTGAGGTCGATCTAGTACTTGTAGATCTTCGGCTAAAAAGCTTTCAGCGACAGCCTTACTCATCGCATCTTCCATAGTTTGTTGACCTAAAGCCAATGAGTCCACTTCTTTAGCAACCAACTCTAAAGGCGCTTTACCTTTTCTAAAACCACTAATTTTCACATCACGAGCTAGTTTTGTTAAAGCGACCTGCTCTGCCGCCTCTAGTTCTTCTTTTCCTAGAGTAATAGTCATCTCAACTTTTACTTCAGAAATATTCTTCAATTTTGTCTTCATATGCTTTATATCTTAACATATTTTTAATTAAAGATGAAATTTAACTATTGGCTTTTATCGGCCAAGAATGTTACGCCGCACGAATTCATACATCACGATTCCGCTAGCTACGCCTACATTGATGCTGCGGGTTGAGCCGAACTGTTCGATTGCCACCATATATTCGCTAGCTTCAATCATTTCGTCTGAAAGGCCTGGGCCTTCACCACCAAAAATAAGTACTGAATTCTTCGGCAACTCTGCCTCATTTAAATCTTTGGCTCCGTTTTGATTGTCTATGGCAATCATTTTTAGCTGGTTTTGTTGCGCCCACTTTACGAAATCTTCGACTGTCTCATGATGAAAAACATCCATATAAGCTTCGGTTTTCATGGCGCCACGCCGGTTCCAATGCCTGCGGCCAATGATATGAATGCCGGCCGCGTTAAACGCATTTGCATTTCTGGCAATCGTGCCAATATTAAAATCATGCTGAAAGTTTTCAATCGCAACATGAAAATCATTGCGCTTAGTATCAAGATCTAGCTTTATCGTCTCTACGCTTAAGCCTTTGTATTCATCGACGACGTTTCTAGTATCATTCTCAACAGTTAAAGTTTTATTATCGTCCATTTTTTATAATTTTTAATAAATCTTTTGCTGCGTTTTCAGCTTTTACACCCGGATTAAGTATTTGCTGTGGGTCAAAAATATCTTTGATTTGTTTATAGACTACTAAAACTTCTTGATCAATATTAATTTTTGTATATTGGCCAAAGATTCTACCTTCGCCAGCGCCATATGCAAACTCACCACCAATTGAGGCTAGAAGCTTTGCGATATCTTCGATGAATCGCATGGTTTTTTGCCGATCAGTAACTTTCGTGAAGTCAAATTCTGCCATAATTTCAAAGACAGATGTCAAAGCTGAGCCTTGAATCGGAGCGGGAATTGCGTATTTCAAAGCTAATTTTTGTAATTGTAAATAAAATTCCTCAAACCTTTCAAGCGGCACATAAACACCTTGTAGCGGCGAAATCTCTTCTTTGTTTATACCACCACGAGAGCGCAAAACTTCTCGAACGTCACGGATCGCATCAATTTCGATGTCGCTTTCAAGACTACCATCTGGTGCCCAAATCGTCGACCCAGAGAACTTCTCTGCTGCTCGAGCAATCTTTTTAGCAACGCTTAACCTTTTACGCGCGGTTTTATCGGTCACACCCAAAACTAAAATCATTTTGGTTTTCAGTTTACGTTCTAGACGCTCGATATAGAAATCATATTTTTTGCCAGCCGCAACCGCACTTTCAAATAATTTACCGTCGTACATCTCAACTACATTTAGTTTGTATTTTGATATCTTATCAATAAAGTCACGTGCGTCGTCACGATCCTGAAATGATGCCACCATAAAATCTGTCTCATCAACTATAAAATCTGCCTTTAAGACCAGCTCAGTAATAACGCCAAGTGTACCTTCTGAGCCAAAGAAGAGCGGCGTCAGGTCAAATGAACCATCGGCTTGCTTGACTTTAGTGATACCAGAATAACCGTAACTTGCGTCTTCTTGAATTTTAGATGAAATCGCCTCAAAATGGTCTTCAATTAAGCCATCAATCTTGCGGTAAAGTTCGCCTTCAAAGTTCTGCAAACCTTTTTTGCGGTTAAGCTCTCGCTTTGAAATTCGGCCAGTTTGGACAATTTCGCCATTACTTAGAACGACTTCCATCTTTTCGACTGCGTCTGCAAGCTCACCGTAATTATACTTTTCGGCTGGAAGATTTTGGGCGACCGCCCCGCCAACTGTCAATCTCTCACCGGCGGGTGATTGTAAAATATTTAACGCTTGTGACCCTAAAGCTAAATTTAACTCACGAAAATTAACACCCGCAGCTACACGCACCATTTTGTTTTTAAGGTCTAGCTCATAAATGCCGTTCATATGGCGAGATAAATCTAATACTACACCTTCACCTAAAGAAGACCCATCGGTACTGCCACCATATCCACGGGCTGTAATTCCGAAAATATGACCTTTCTCGGCTAATTGCCAAGAAAATCTCATAATTTTTCTTATATCGTCAGTAATTCTAGGGAAAACCACCAAGCTGGGCGCCACACTTAGTACGCTTTTATCTTGCGAAAATTGTTTTAGTCGACTATCTCGGGCAGAAACTTCGCCGAGAATATGCCCATTTAAGTATTTAGCTATCTTACTCATTACTGTTATTTTATCACAAGCGATTTGAATTGGCAAACTTTTGCGATTTGTATAAAAGTCTGGTAGAATTTAGTTATGTACTCGAGAGCAACTCCTTTTGAAAAATCAGATAACCTTATCGGAACCCACCAAAAAATCGACCGTGCGGCCCGTTTAACCTTACGTCAAGTTTATAAAAAAACTTACGGCGAAGATATTGATGAGATATTTCCAAAGATTAACCAAATCTTAAAATTTGAAGGCAACAATGGACCTGACGGCATAAAAGTAAAATCGCCTGAAAAAGACGAACCGTGGCATTTTGTTGAGCCATATGGTGACTTAAGCCAGATGTTTTCTTATGCGGAGAATCATATATACAACCTTTCTCAGGCTCTTAAACAAGATAATCGAGTTCGAGCGAGCTTTGAAGCGGCATGGCTAGCTCAC
>RRZU010159238.1_pt1 | contig 14035 bp, 10 predicted proteins | sample 2165561 | NCBI WGS metagenome assembly RRZU01 (sample SAMN10456909, study PRJNA506462) | wastewater metagenome | isolation source: wastewater sludge | place: USA: Moscow, Idaho
GCCAGCACCTTACGCACGCGCGTCGATAGCGGCAGAGTAAAATTACCATTGCCGCAATAGAGTTCGAGTAAATCATCGGCTTGCTCGCCAAGTGCTTCATAGGCCCAGTTCAGCATATGTGTATTGACTGCACCGTTGGGTTGAGTAAACGCGCCTTCAGGTTGACGATAGCTGAACACACGGCCACCTACGTTTAACTCTTCGATGACGTAGTCACGACCAATCACCAAGCGCTTGCCCCGTGATCGACCAATAATGCTGACCTGTAATTCGCTCGCCAATTGTTCAGCCACCCCTTGCCATGCATCGTCGAGTGGACGGTGGTAACAGAGGGTGATCAATGCTTCACCAGACAGTGTGGTTAAAAACTCAACCTGAAACAGTCGCTCCGAAAGCTCAGGGCTCTTATTCCAAGCGTCTTTCAAACGTGGCATTAACTGATTGATTAGCTTGCTCGCAATCGGAAAGTCTTCAACAAAAATAGGGGTGCGGTTATCACCAGGAGCAAACATTGCGTAATGACGTTGGTTGCCCTCGCGCCACAAACGGAACTCAGCGCGTAAGCGGTAGTGTTGCTCGGCAGAAGCAAAAACTTCGGGTTCAGGGGCATTAAATTCACTGAGCAAGTCTTGGAGGCGAATTTTCTTAGCCTGAAACTGTTGCAAATAAGCGTCTGGAGAATAGTCAAAATGTGGCATCAGGCAAAGAAACCCAGTTTAATGATAAAGAGGATGGATAAAACCCACATAGCGCTGTTGAGGTCTTTCCAGCGACCGCTGAGTAGTTTAATGGCTGTCCAGCTGATAAAGCCAAAGGCGATACCATTAGCAATAGAAAACGTCAGTGGCATGGCTAACGCGGCAACTACCACAGGCGCGGCAACAGTTAGGTCATCCCAATCGATAGTCGCTAAACCGCTGGTCATTAATACCGCCACAAAAAATAAAGCAGGCGCAGTGGCATAGGCAGGTATTGCCGATGCTAATGGAGCAAAAAATAGACTGAGTAAAAACAGTAGTGATACCACGCAGGCGGTGAGGCCTGTGCGTCCACCGACGGCAATACCCGCAGCCGATTCTACAAAACTAGTGGTGGTTGAGGTGCCCATGCAGGCGCCTGCCATAGTCGCCGTACTGTCGGCCAGTAAAGCGCGGCCCAAACGCGGCATCTTGCCATCGTTATCAATCAGATTGGCACGCTGAGCCACACCAATTAAAGTGCCGGAGGTATCAAATAAATCAACAAACAAAAACGCAAAAATCACACTGACTAAACCGACATCCAGGGCGCCAATAATATCCAGTTGCAACAGTGTCGGCAGCATGCTGGGCGGCATACTGAGCAAGCCGTTGATGTCAGAAAAACCTAGACCGATGGATGCGCCTGTGATCAGTAAAATGCCGATCATTACTGCACCGGTAATCTGTCGATACGCAAGCGCGACGATCACAACAAAGCCGAGTGTCGCTAAGATAGGAGCAGGTTGTGCGAGATCACCTAAGGTCACTAAAGTGTCATTGTTGCCAATGACGATACCCGCATTCTTAAGTGCGATTAACGCTAAAAATAAGCCAATACCAGCACTGATAGCAGAGCGCAGCGGCATCGGTATGCTGTTAATAATCCACTCACGGATTTTGAAAATCGACATAGCGAAAAACAAAAAACCGGAGATAAATACTGCCCCTAAAGCCACTTGCCATGAATAACCCATGGTGCCAACCACGGTATAGGTGAAGAAGGCGTTAAGTCCCATGCCGGGCGCAAGAGCGATCGGATAGTTGGCAATCAGGCCCATAATGGCAGAACCAATTGCTCCCGCTAAACAGGTAGCGACAAACACCGCACCGTGATCCATACCAATTTCGGCCAGCATATTTGGATTAACAAAAAGGATGTAGGCCATGGTTAGGAAGGTGGTGATGCCTGCCAGCACTTCGGTACGCAAGTTGGTGTTGTTGGCTTGCAGCTGAAAGAGTTTTTCAAGCATGGAATGGACTGCCTGCAAAAAGGCGAATAATAACAGTCTATATCCAAAAAAGCAGGAAGCTTTGCTGTTGCTTTTCGTGCGTAAGCAGGCTTGAGGTTGAAAGCAAGTTAACAAACGCAGTAAGTGAGCGCTTATTAACTTGTCAAAGATAGAGGCTTAGTTTTTTTGCTTGCTGCGCAAATGGGTGATTTCTTTGTTCATCAGATCAATGCGTCGCGCCATACTTTCAATCAGGCTGTGAGCAATACGCGGATTGCTGCGCATGAGGCTGAGGAATTGATCTTTTGGGATCACCATCACGGTGCAGGGTTCACTCGCAATCACAGTGGCCGTACGACGCTCCTCTGTGAATACTGCCATAGCGCCGAAAATCTCATCTTTTTCCACGTCGCCAACTTTCTCACCATTGACCCAAGCTTCGGCGTGCCCTTCAATAATAATGAAGACATGCTCAGCAATATCGCCTTGATTGATGAGTTCTTCGCCCGCCGCAAAGCTCTGAAAGCCTGTGGCTGGGCGAATCTCAGGCTGTTTTAAACGGGCTAGAGCGTCAGAAAATAATGCTGAATGTCCGAGTAAATACAGGGTGAAGAGTTCCTGGCGTTGATCATTTTCAGCAATGTGCTGAAAAACTTCACGACGATTATAAGGGGTTAAGCGAATCGGTTCTTCGCTGCTGTATTGGCACTCTGGCAGTTCCAGGCCTTTGCGTAAGCCAATTAGGTCGCCTTCTTGCAGATAAAAAACTGGGCGACCATCAACCAAAGCATGAATTAAGCCATCATCAATAATAAACAGCTGGTCATCAGCTAGCTCGCGAGCTAAATCGGATGTTTGTGCTATTTCAATGTGGTCTCCGAGGGGGGGTAAGCCTTGCAGTATTTGGCGAGGAATAGTCTGCAGACGATTGATTAACTTGTCGGCATACGCCGGTTGCTCACCTAGTAGATACATAACTCAAAATTCCTCAACCAGCGGCTAGAATAAACATATTAAAACACTAGTTTGCAGCATATATTAAGTAAATGAATATATCTGCAGACTGTGAGCTGGCGCAATATACAGTGACTCATTGTTTATTTACTTTGGCTGCGCATGTCAGTTGTGGCTGTTAATGACATAGCTATGTCGGCGGCGGATAAGGTGTCAGCAGGGTAGCATCAAAAGATTTTTCCGTGGTTAATGCTCACATATTCAAGAGCGGTCTCTCGCATAACAATGCTTGCAGCACGGCGATGCAGGCTGAAGCAGCACAAGTGCGCACTTTTACATTTAATAACCTAAAGCCTGTTTACAGGCTTTTTTACGCATTAAAAAGATCATTTTTCGTTTAAAAAATGGTGGCTCTATTTTTGCAGGCGGGTCATGCTCAATCTCTGCAAGGTGCAAGAAGTTTCAAGTAGAGTCGCAATTTTCGACTGTTATGCAGCTAAGTGATTTCTATTTAATGTGAACTGAGCCCTCTTGTTTGATTTGCTCTATAGCCTAACTGTACGCATAATTGGCCGGGTCTAAATCAATGGAGAGGGGCCAGTTTGATGGAGCCCTTGCAGAAAACGCCCTACGTTACGCTGGTACAGTTGTCAGACAGTCATCTGTTTGCCGATGAAGCTGGCCGTTTATTGGGTATGGATACCGATGATAGCTTGCAGCAAGTCATTAGCGGTGTTCTCGCTGAGCAGTCGAGCATTGATTTGTTATTGTGCACGGGCGATATCTCTCAAGATGGCTCGGTTGCCTCCTACCAACGTTTCGCTGAAATGCTCAACACTGTAAATGCCCCCAAACGCTGGTTTGCCGGCAATCACGACGAGCGTTTAGCTTTGCAACATATATGTGCAGGCACTGACTGGCTTGAGCCTATCTATGATATTGGTGCGTGGCGTATCGTATTACTGGATTCTTCAGTGGCCAAGAAAGTGCATGGAGAATTAAGCAAAGAGCAATTGACTCTTTTAGAGCACGCTTTGGCCGGTGCTGGTGAGCGCCATGTGCTAATTGGCTTGCACCATCATCCCGTACCTATTCATAGCCGTTGGATGGATAAAATTGGCCTACATAACGCGGCTGATATGCTGTCGATTATCAGTCGTTATAACAATGTCAAAGCGGTGATTTGGGGACACGTACACCAAGAAGTTGATCAGCAAATTGATGGGATACGTTGGTTGGCAGCGCCTTCGACTTGTGTGCAGTTTACTCCGCACAGCGAGAATTTTGCGGTGGACGATAAAGCGCCGGGCTATCGTTGGTTGCGCTTATATGATGATGGTCAACTGCAAACGGCGATATCACGGGTTGAAGACATTGATTTTGAAATTGATTACAGCATTAAAGGCTACTGAAGCGTGCGCACGCAGGAAATACTGTGCTGTTTAAAGACGGCTGCGCACTGATTACGACATGGTGGTATGCTAATCCGCTATATTTAGTGTGTAGTTTTTTATGCGTAATAGCCCAGCTGTTGTTTACATCCACGGTTTTAATAGTTCACCCGCTTCGCTGAAAGCACAGCAGTTGCGTCAAGCCTGGCTGCAACTTGGCTTGCCTGATGAGCGGTTATTGATACCAGAGCTGCATCATCATCCAGAGCGTGCTGTGGCTCAGTTGCAAGCCGCCATCGAGCAACTTGAGCAGCCGGTGCTTATCGGTAGCTCCTTGGGTGGCTATTATGCGACCTACTTAGCGCAGCAGCATCATTTAAAAGCCTTGCTGATTAATCCAGCGGTACGCCCCCATCATTTGTTTGACGGTTTTTTTGCTGAGCAAGAAAATCTCTACACTGGCGAACGTTGGCAGCTTACTGAGTCGCATCTGCACGGGCTGGCGGCATTAGAAGTTGCACCGCCAAATGACCCTGAGCGTTTTTGTGTCTGGCTGCAAAGTGGTGATGAAACCCTAGACTACTGTTTGGCTGAACAGTATTATCACGGTTGCTCTGTGCACGTTGAACAGGGCGGTGACCACGGTTTTCAGCGTTTTGCTGAGCATTTTCCTGAATTGTTTGCTTTTGTTGGTGTTGATGCTTCAATCCTGCAAAAGCTCGATCTTTCTGCTTTTGAGTAATTACATTACCCATGACTAATTCGACCTATACCGCTGATGCCATTGAGGTTCTATCTGGGTTAGATCCGGTGCGTAAGCGCCCTGGAATGTACACCGATACCACGCGCCCAAACCATCTTGCCCAAGAAGTGATTGATAACAGTGTCGATGAGGCGCTGGCCGGGCATGCACGCAATGTTCAGGTTATTTTGCACACCGATCAATCCCTTGAAGTGATTGATGATGGACGTGGCATGCCGGTCGATATTCACCCAGAAGAAGGCATTCCTGGGGTCGAGTTAATTTTTACCCGTTTGCATGCCGGTGGTAAGTTTTCCAGTAAAAATTATGAGTTTTCTGGTGGTTTGCACGGTGTCGGTATTTCTGTAGTCAACGCACTGTCAACGCTAGTAGAGGTGCGTGTGCGGCGTGACGGTCAAGAGCACCAAATGACCTTTCGTGATGGCTTTAAAGCCAGTGAACTCGAGGTGATTGGCACCGTTGGTAAGCGCAATAGCGGTACCAGTATTCGTTTTTGGCCTGATCCCAAGTATTTTGATACCAATAAATTTTCAGTCAGTCGTCTTAAGCATATTTTAAAAGCGAAGGCGGTGTTGTGCCCGGGTTTGACGGTTAGATTTGAAGATAAAAATAACAATGAGCAAATCACTTGGTTTTATGAAGATGGCTTGCGTTCCTATCTAACCGATGCGGTGGCTGAGTGTATTAGCCTGCCGCAAGAGCCATTTTGTGGGCAGTTTGCCGCGAAAACTGAGCGAGTGGATTGGGCGGTACTGTGGCTGCCGGAAGGCGGTGAATTGATTCAAGAAAGCTATGTCAACTTGATTCCAACTGCACAAGGCGGCACCCACGTGAATGGTTTTCGCCAAGGTTTGCTAGACGCATTGCGCGATTTCTGTGAGTTTCGTAATTTACTGCCACGTGGTGTCAAACTGGCGCCTGAAGATATCTGGGAGCGCATCAGCTTCGTCTTGTCCATGAAAATGCAGGAGCCACAGTTTTCTGGACAAACCAAAGAGCGCTTATCCTCACGCACTGCTGCAGGTTTTGTGGCGGGCGTAGTCAAAGATGCCTTCAGCTTATGGCTCAATGCCAACTCGGAAGTGGGCTTGCAGTTGGCTGAACTGGCGATCAGTCATGCGGGGCGACGCTTAAAAGCGGGGCGCAAAGTCGAGCGCAAACGCATCACCCAAGGGCCAGCCTTACCGGGCAAACTGGCTGATTGCGCCGGCCAAGATCCGATGCGCGGCGAGCTGTTTTTAGTGGAAGGAGACTCGGCTGGCGGCAGTGCTAAACAAGCGCGCGATAAAGAGTTTCAAGCGATTATGCCTCTGCGCGGCAAAATTCTTAACACCTGGGAAGTGGATGGCAGCGTGGTGCTGGGCTCGCAAGAGGTGCACGACATCGCTGTGGCGATTGGGGTGGATCCGGGGTCGGCGGATATGAGCCAGTTGCGCTACGGAAAAATCTGTATTTTGGCGGATGCCGATTCCGATGGTTTACACATTGCCACACTGCTTTGCGCTTTATTTATGCGTCATTTCCGGCCCTTGATTGAAGCAGGGCATGTCTATGTTGCAATGCCGCCATTATACCGCGTAGATATCGGTAAAGAGGTGCATTACGCGCTGGATGAGGATGAACTCAATAGTATTCTTGAGCGTCTGCAAACGGAGAAAAAGCGTGGCAAACCACAGGTGACACGCTTTAAAGGTCTGGGTGAAATGAACCCACCGCAGTTGCGTGAAACCACTATGGACCCCAATACCCGTCGTTTAGTACAGCTGACCCTCGATGATTACAGCGCGACGCAAGAGTTGATGGATATGTTGTTGGCGAAAAAGCGTGCCAGTGATCGTAAAGCGTGGCTAGAAAGCAAAGGCGATTTGGCTGAGGTACTGGTGTGATGTGCTGCGTATTCTGTGCGACGGCTGTTTTGACTACACAATTATTCGATAGAGGCGATGCATGACACAAGCTGTTGATTTAAGTCTGGAGGGCGTTGAGCGCCGCTCGATGGCCGAGTTTACCGAGCAAGCCTATTTGAATTACTCCATGTACGTGATCATGGATCGTGCTTTGCCACATATTGGTGATGGTCTAAAGCCAGTACAACGCCGCATTGTCTACGCCATGAGTGAGCTGGGTTTAGACGCTGACTCTAAGCATAAAAAATCGGCACGTACGGTTGGTGACGTGCTAGGTAAGTTCCATCCGCACGGTGACATCGCCTGTTATGAAGCGATGGTGCTGATGGCGCAGCCGTTCAGCTACCGTTATCCGTTAGTCGACGGGCAGGGCAACTGGGGTGCGCCGGATGATCCAAAATCCTTTGCGGCGATGCGTTATACCGAAGCACGTTTAGCCCGTTATGCAGAAGTGTTGCTGACTGAACTGGGGCAAGGCACGGTAAACTGGATACCCAACTTTGACGGTACTATGAATGAGCCTGCGGTGTTGCCGGCACGCTTACCCAACTTGTTACTTAATGGCACCACAGGGATTGCCGTGGGTATGGCCACCGATGTGCCACCGCATAACTTGCGTGAAGTCGCTGCAGCCTGTGTTCTGTTGCTGGATCAGCCTAAAGCCAGTTTGGAAGACATTTGTGAACACATTCAAGGCCCTGATTATCCAACCGACGCAGAAATCATTACGCCACGCGCGGATATTCTAAAAATCTATCAAACCGGCCGTGGCTCTGTGCGCATGCGCGCGATTTACCGTGTTGATGATGGTGATGTGGTGGTTACCGCATTGCCACACCAAGTTTCTGGGGCGAAGGTGATCGAGCAGATCGCTGCACAAATGCAGGCGAAAAAGCTGCCGATGGTAGCTGACTTACGTGATGAATCAGACCATGAAAACCCGTGCCGCATTGTGATTGTTCCGCGCTCCAATCGTGTTGACCCAGCAGAGCTAATGCAGCACTTATTTGCTACCACTGATTTAGAGTCCAGTTATCGGGTCAACACTAACGTGATTGGGCTCGATGGTCGTCCGCAAGTTAAAGATTTACGCAGTCTGCTGCAGGAATGGTTGGTGTTTCGCGTGGAAACGGTGCGCAAACGCCTGCAATTTCGCCTTGATCGGGTGGAAAAACGCCTGCATTTATTAGAAGGCTTATTGATTGCTTTTCTGAATCTGGATGAAGTGATTGAAATCATCCGCACTGAAGAACATCCAAAAGCGGTATTGATGCAGCGCTTTGGCATCACTGAGATTCAAGCCGATTACATTCTTGATACACGCTTACGCCAGTTAGCACGCTTAGAAGAAATGAAAATTCGCGGCGAGCAAGATGAGCTGGCTAAAGAACAAGCACAGTTGCAAGGCTTGCTTGGTAGTGAAACTAAACTGAAAAATTTGGTGCGTAAAGAACTGATCGCTGATGCGAAAACCTATGGCGATGAGCGTCGCTCGCCTTTGGTGGAGCGCGATGAAGCCAAAGCCTTATCAGAAACTGATTTACTACCGACCGAGCCAGTCACTGTAGTGATGTCTGAGCAAGGTTGGGTGCGTAGCGCCAAAGGTCACGATATCGATCCGAGCGGCTTATCTTACAAAGCGGGTGATGGCTTTAAACAAGCTGTGCAAGGACGCTCGAATCAGTTTGTAGTGTTCCTAGATAGCACCGGACGCAGCTATTGCTTACCGGCCCACACTTTACCCGCCGCACGCGGTCAGGGTGAGCCGTTATCTGGGCGATTAGCTCCGCCGGCTGGCGCGACCTTCGAATGTTTGCTGATGCCAAGCGATGAGCAATTGATGGTGATTGCCTCGGATGCCGGCTATGGTTTTGTGGTCAAAGGCGAAGACATGCAGGCAAAAAATAAAGCTGGTAAAGCTTTAATTACCTTGCCCAATGGTGCGCGCGTGTTACCGCCGAAAATGCTCAATAGCTTTGAGGACGACTGGTTGGCAGCAGTAACCAACGAAGGTCGTTTATTGGTGTTTAAGGTTTCTGATTTACCGCAGTTGAGTAAAGGTAAAGGCAATAAATTGATTGGCATTCCAGCTGATCGAGCGGCTAAGCGTGAAGAATTGCTGGTGGATTTTGCTATATTACCGCCGCAAGGTAACTTGGTGCTGATTGCTGGTAAACGTACTCTGTCGCTGAAGTTCAGCGATCTTGAACACTATCAGGGTGAGCGCGGTCGACGGGGTAATAAATTGCCTAGAGGCTTTCAGCGAGTGGACGGATTACGTGTTGAGCTTTAAGGTGGTCAGGCGCTGGTAATGATGTGCTGTACAAAAACAACATGACTTGACCACTGCTAAAGGATAACCCTGAGTATGACAGCATCATTAGAGTGGGATCACAGTGGTGACACACCTGTACTGCAGGTCGTTGGTCGCTGGACTCTAGATCAGCCTAAGCCTGAGTTGAGTGAGGTCTGGCGTCAAGGCGGTCGTTTACCTGAGTCGTTAGTCGTAGAGGTCAAGGTTAGCGCATGGGATAGCAGTTTGCTGGCCTTGCTGCGCCGCTTGCAGCGTCTGGCGACAGAGCAGCAGGTTGTACTCAATCTGCAAGGCCTACCTGATGGCGTTGAACGCTTGCTGGAAATGGCCGATAGCCCCTCCACTCAAGCTAAAGCAGCGGATAAGCCCGTTTATGGCAGGGTTGCACGGCTGGGACTAGCTGCACTAGCTGTCAGCACAGCGCTGAACAACGCTTGTGTCTTTGTTGGCGAGGTGACTCAAGCCATTGGCCGCCTGTTTGCTGGCAAGGCACGGATGCGTATCAATGATTTCTGGCTGGCATTTCAACAATGTGGTCCAGGTGCTTTACCTATTGTGGCCTTGATTGCCAGTTTAGTTGGTTTGATCTTGGCCTTTGTGGGGGCCGCCCAGCTAGAAGCCTTTGGTGCGCAGTTGTATATCGCGAATATGGTGGCCATAGGCATGACCCGTGAAATGGGCGCGCTGATGACTGCCGTGATCATGGCGGGTCGCACCGGAGCTGCCTATGCGGCGGAGATCGGTAGTATGCAAGCTAACGAAGAAATTGATGCGCTGAAAACCTTTGGTTTTCCTCCTCTAGAATTTTTGATCTTACCGCGCTTACTCGCGTTACTGCTGAGTATGCCGATTTTAACTGTCTTTGCCGATGCTTTGGGTGTGTTTGGCGGTTTTGTGATTGGCGCTGGTTTGTTTGATATCTCCGCCTCGCAATACCTTAATCAAAGCTTAGAAATGCTGTCGCTGACTGACTTTTTAATTGGGCTATTTAAAAGCCTGGTTTTTGCTGTGCTGATTGGTTTGATTGGTTGTTATTACGGTTTATCTTGTGGACGCAACGCGCAAGCGGTGGGGCAGGCCACAACCAATGCAGTGGTCAGCATTATTGTTGCATTAGTGATTAGTGATGCGGTGATTACCCTTATTTGTACACAGCTGGGGATCTAAGCATGAATGAGGCGGTGTTAGTTGCAGATAACCTCAGTGCTGGTTATGGCTCTTTAGTGATTCAGCGAGATCTCAATTTCAGCATCAAAAAAGGTGAAGTCTTTGTCATTATGGGTGGCAGTGGTTGCGGGAAAAGTACGTTGCTGCGCCATCTAATTGGTCTGCAGGCACCTTTAGCTGGGCGCATATTTTTTCAAGGCGAAGATTTTTGGGCGCGCGATGCTGACAGCCGCGCTAACTTACAACAACATTTTGGTGTGTTATATCAAAATGGTGCGCTGTGGGGCGGTATGACCCTTAGAGAAAATATTTGTCTACCTTTGAGTACTTGGCGGCCAGAGTTAACGGCGGCGGATTTACGTGAATTAGCGGCCATTAAGTTAGCTTTGGTTGGCTTGTCTGGTTGTGATGAGCTGTATCCTGCTGAACTTTCTGGCGGTATGCGTAAACGTGCGGCCTTGGCGCGGGCGTTGGCCTTAGACCCGCAAGTCTTATTTTTTGATGAGCCTTCGGCAGGGCTTGATCCTTTAAGTTCAATGGCCTTGGATGAACTGATATTGCAGCTGCGCGACAGTCTAGGTTCCAGCATTGTTTTGGTTACTCATGAGTTGCCAAGTATTTATGCAGTTGCTGATACCTGTTTGTTTTTAGACAATAAAACCCGTACGCAAATTGCTCTAGGGCCTTTAGCAGACTTGCTAGAACATGGTCCAGAGACAGTGCAGCGCTTTTTAAGGCGTGGTGAAGCAGCAAAAAACGAGGTACTACAATGAGTGAGTCACGCAAGCCTTTTTTGATCGGTGCGTTTTTATTGAGTGGCGTGGCCTTGCTGGTTGCAGGTTTGCTGTTGTTGAGTCGTGATAGTCTGCTGAGCCGACCGGTCGAGTATGTGGTGTACTTTACCGGAGCTTTGGATGGGTTGGATATTGGGGCAGATGTGACCTACCGTGGTGTGAAAGTGGGTAATGTGCAGCAAATTAATTTGTCTTATGATCGCACGTTGAATGATGTCGTGATGCCGGTCACTATACGCATTAACTCGGACAGCGCCCGCAGTAAAAAGAAAGATCGTGGTTTTGATCATTCAATTGAACCCTTAATTGCCAGGGGCTTGCGTGCGCAATTACAAACACCAAGTTTGCTAACGGGTAAAGCCATTGTCGCCTTAGATTTTTTCCCTGAGCAGCCAGGCTACATCCGCGATCCACATATTATTGATTTGCCAGCGATACCAACTGTACCGTCGCGCATTGATCAAATCGCTGATGTGTTGCGAGACTTGGCCAAAGGTTTAAAAGAAATGCCGCTTAAGGAAACGCTAGAGGCCGCTAATAAAACCTTGCTAGCTTTTGAACGTATCGCCACAGCGCCAGAAACACAGGCAGGATTGCATAGTTTGAGTGTTTCTTTGGCCAACTTTGAAAAAATCAGTCAGCAATTACAACAACGTTTGCCTGGAATGTTGGATAATGTGCACAGTGGCAGCGTCGAGTTAAAAGACGCTTTAGTGGATGTGCGTCATGCTGCACAGAGCGCTCGTGATGCTTTGCAACAAATGGACGCTATGTTCAGCGATGGTCGTCGCAGCTTAGGCCCTCAGTCAGAATTACAATATGAATTGCTGCAATCTTTGCAAGATCTGGGACAAGCCAGTAAAGCTTTGCAGCGAACGGCTGAAAGTTTAGAGCAGCAACCGCAATCGATTATATTTGGCAAGAAACGGTGAAGATATGAAACAGTTAATGCGCTTGCCACTGGGTATAGCCATCGTCGGGGTTTTAGCGCTTGGCACAGTGGGTTGTAGCATTGCGCCGCCGGCCACGTTTTATCAGCTACAGCCGTCGCACACTGAGACTGCCAGTCGTGCTAATAATATCTCTGTGTTGTTAGGGCCTGTGCGTGTAGCCGATTATTTGCAGCGTGAAAATGTCTTACAGCGTGAGGCTGATGGCAGTTTAAGTCTGAGTCAGCAAGCGCGCTGGGCAGGCAGTTTGCAAGATGACATTGGTTTGTTATTGCTACGGCAAATGTCTGCGCAGTTGGGTAGCAGCCGCATTGCCTTGTATCCCGACCGTGTAGGTATTGAGGCACAAGCACAAGTGGTGCTGAGTATCAGTCGCTTAGATTCGGGTGTCCAACAGCCTGCAGTGTTGGAAGCACAGTGGCGTTTGCTTGATGCAAAAGGCAGTTTGCGTAACAGTCGCGTCTTGCGTTTCGAAGAAGCGCATAACGGTGAAGTGGCTGATCAGATCCGTGCGCAAAGTCAGTTGCTGGGCCTGCTTTCCAAACAGTTGGTCGTGGCGCTACAGGATGCTTTTCCACAGCCAGCAGTCAGTCCAGCACGTAAACCAGCGCCAGCCACCAGCACGAAAAAACCTATTACAGAAAAAGTAGAATCAATTAATATTCCTGTAGTTGAGCCGGTTCGCGAGCAGGAAGTGTATCGGTTTTAAAGCCTCAGAAAGCGGTGCTACTGCAGCTGTAACGCAGTAGCACTAGAACTTAACGGGCAATGTTTTTTTGTAAGAGCTGTAATTGATTTTGCAGTAAGGCTGGGTAAGGGTTGAGCAGCGATTCCACACAACTGGCGTTATCCGGTTTGGCAATTATGCGTACGCGTGAACAGGCAACAATGCTGCTGTTTTCTGCTAACTGATTGCTCAGTAATAAGAGATTACGACTGTGCAAGCTAAGTTCTAGCGCTGCCTGTGCCGTTTCGCTAAGTAGCAGCTCACCCAGTGACACATCCTTCATCGGCAAACCTTCGCTTAGGCCCAGTTGTAGATGCAAAGCAATGCCACTGTCGGCCACTTCGATCTGTAAGGCATGACCAAAAGCGCGTAAGAGCTCACCGCAGCACAGTGCGTTACGAGGGTACTCAGGGTTATCTGAATGGAAGCTAATTAAACTGCGTCCGTCGGCTAACGTATGCAGTTGACCGCCATAAAGTGCTGCCGATTGCTCAACGGCGTGTCGGTATTTCTTTAATAGGCCGATTAAGCGTTCTTGTGGTAGTTGGCGCAGCTGTTCAAGATTACCAAACTCAACGGCCAAGATTGCCGTACGCTCGCTGAGCGGCTTTGGCGCATGCGGGCGCACACTATCGAGTGCGCTGATGGGTATGGTGTCTAGCACTGAGTTGTAATTAAAATCTTCACTCTCGTCCTCCGCAGTAAGAGCAGAGCGGCTGCTATGGGCTGAGGTTGTGTGAGCGTCTTGAGCAAGAATGGGCTCTAGCGTGGGGATGTCTGTATTTAAAGTATCAACAGCAAAGTGTTCATCAAGCTGGCGCGCTAGTAAGCCAATTTCATCAGGGCGCTGCCTGTGTGGCGCAGGTGCTACTGGATTAATTAGCCAGTTACTTAAGTGCTGTAAAGGTAAGGCAATTGAGCGAGCTAAATGTACGGATAAAAATATTGCTAATACCAATAACACACCACCTAGCACAAGCATGCTTTGCAAACTGTTATGCAGCGGTTCGCGGAATTTATTGCTGTCAATATGTAAATGGAGCGTGCCAGCAATCACATCTTGAAATGACAGTTGCTGTGAATAAAATCCCTGCTCGGC
>RRZU012694093.1_pt1 | contig 14034 bp, 9 predicted proteins | sample 2165561 | NCBI WGS metagenome assembly RRZU01 (sample SAMN10456909, study PRJNA506462) | wastewater metagenome | isolation source: wastewater sludge | place: USA: Moscow, Idaho
GACCGCGCCGGCATGGAGGTCCGTGACGTCCACCCGTCGCACTACGGCCGCATGTGCCCGATCGAGACCCCTGAAGGCCCGAACATCGGCCTCATCGGCTCGCTCGCGTCCTTCGGTCGCATCAACCCGTTCGGCTTCATCGAGACGCCGTACCGCAAGGTCGAGAACGGGCGCGTGTCGGACGACGTCGTGTACCTCACGGCCGACGACGAGGACCGCCACATCATCGCCCAGGCGAACCAGGCGCTGAACCCCGACGGTTCCTTCGTCGACGAGCGCGTGCTCGTCCGCACGAAGGGCGGCGAGGTCGAGATCGTCCCCGGCGCGAACGTCGACTACATGGACGTCTCGCCGCGCCAGATGGTGTCGGTCGCGACCGCGCTCATCCCGTTCCTCGAGCACGACGACGCCAACCGCGCACTCATGGGCGCGAACATGCAGCGCCAGGCCGTGCCGCTCGTCCGCTCCGAGGCGCCGCTCGTCGGCACCGGCATGGAGTGGCGTGCTGCGGTCGACGCCGGTGACGTCATCGTCGCGACCAAGCCCGGTGTGGTCCGTGAGGTCTCTGCAGACCTCGTCGTCGTCGCCAACGACGACGCCACCACGACGAGCTACCGCATCGCGAAGTTCCGCCGCTCGAACCAGGGCACGTCCTACAACCAGCGCGTGCTGGTCGACGAGGGCACCCGCGTCGAGTCCGGCTCCGTCCTCGCGGACGGTCCTGCGACCGACGGGGGCGAGCTCGCGCTCGGGCGCAACCTGCTCGTCGCGTTCATGTCGTGGGAGGGTCACAACTACGAGGACGCGATCATCCTGTCGCAGCGCCTCGTCCAGGACGACGTCCTCTCCTCGATCCACATCGAGGAGCACGAGATCGACGCTCGCGACACGAAGCTCGGCCCTGAGGAGATCACGCGGGACATCCCGAACGTCTCCGAGGACGTCCTGGCGGACCTCGACGAGCGCGGCATCATCCGCATCGGTGCTGAGGTCGGCGCGGGCGACGTGCTCGTCGGCAAGGTCACGCCCAAGGGTGAGACCGAGCTGACCCCGGAGGAGCGACTGCTCCGCGCGATCTTCGGCGAGAAGGCTCGCGAGGTCCGCGACACGTCCCTCAAGGTGCCCCACGGCGAGTCCGGCACGGTCATCGGTGTCAAGGAGTTCCGTCGTGAGGACGGCGACGAGCTGCCCGCCGGTGTCAACGAGCTCGTCCGCGTGTACATCGCTCAGCGACGCAAGATCACCGCAGGCGACAAGCTCGCCGGCCGCCACGGCAACAAGGGCGTCATCTCGACGATCCTGCCCGTCGAGGACATGCCGTTCCTTGCTGACGGCACGCCCGTCGACATCATCCTCAACCCGATGGGTGTCCCCGGCCGTATGAACGTCGGTCAGGTGCTCGAGGTCCACCTCGGGTGGATCGCGGCGCAGGGCTACGACGTCAAGCTCGCCGAGGGTGACCTCGAGTGGCTCAAGTCGCTGCCCGAGGTCGCGCACGCGTCCGACCCCGGCCGCCCGCTCGCGACGCCGGTCTTCGACGGTCTCGAGGAGGACGCGCTCACGGGCCTCATGGGCGCGACCATCCCGAACCGTGACGGCGACCGCATGGTCGGCACGGACGGCAAGGCCCGGCTCTTCGACGGTCGCTCCGGCGAGCCGTTCCCGGAGCCTGTCTCGGTCGGCTACATGTACATCCTGAAGCTGCACCACCTCGTGGACGACAAGATCCACGCCCGCTCCACCGGTCCGTACTCGATGATCACGCAGCAGCCGCTGGGTGGTAAGGCGCAGTTCGGTGGTCAGCGCTTCGGTGAGATGGAGGTGTGGGCCCTCGAGGCCTACGGCGCCGCTTACACGCTCCAGGAGCTGCTCACGATCAAGTCCGACGACGTCCCCGGCCGGGTCAAGGTCTACGAGGCGATCGTCAAGGGCGAGAACATCCCCGACTCGGGCATCCCTGAGTCGTTCAAGGTGCTTCTCAAGGAGATGCAGTCGCTCTGCCTGAACGTCGAGGTGCTGTCGTCAGACGGTGTCTCGATCGAGATGCGCGAGTCCGACGACGAGGTGTACCGCGCTGCGGAGGAGCTGGGCATCGACCTGTCCCGCCGTCCCAACGCTGCCTCCAGCATCGACGAGATCTGATATCGGGCGCGTCGTCCGCTCCGCGTGAGCGATGCGGGCGGCGCGACCTGACACATTCTTCAGCCTCCATAGCGCCGGCGACGGATCCACGACCGCCCGGCGAACCAAGGAAGTAGGAACACCTTGCTCGACGTCAATGTCTTCGACGAGCTGCGCATCGGAATGGCCACCGCGGAGGACATCCGCACCTGGTCCCACGGTGAGGTCAAGAAGCCCGAGACCATCAACTACCGCACCCTCAAGCCTGAGAAGGACGGACTCTTCTGCGAGAAGATCTTCGGCCCGACCCGGGACTGGGAGTGCTACTGCGGCAAGTACAAGCGCGTGCGCTTCAAGGGCATCATCTGCGAGCGTTGTGGCGTCGAGGTCACGCGCTCGAAGGTGCGCCGTGAGCGCATGGGCCACATCGAGCTCGCCGCTCCCGTCACCCACATCTGGTTCTTCAAGGGTGTGCCCTCGCGTCTGGGCTACCTGCTGGACCTCGCCCCGAAGGACCTCGAGAAGGTCATCTACTTCGCGGCGTACATGATCACCTCGGTCGACGAGGCCGGTCGCCAGGAAGACCTCCCGAACCTCCAGAACGAGATCGACCTGGAGAAGAAGGAGATCACCGACCGTCGCGACAGCGAGATCGAGAACCGCGCCCAGCGCCTCGAGCAGGACCTCGCTGCCCTGGAGGCCGAGGGTGCCAAGGCTGACGCGCGCCGCAAGGTCCGCGACTCCGCCGAGCGTGAGATGGCCCAGATCCGTAAGCGTGCGGACGCCGAGCTCGACCGCCTCGAGCGGGTGTGGGACCGGTTCAAGAACCTCAAGGTCGCGGACCTCGAGGGTGACGAGCTGCTCTACCGCCAGCTGCAGGACCGTTACGGCAACTACTTCGAGGGCTCGATGGGCGCTGCGGCGATCCAGAAGCGCCTGCAGGACTTCGACCTCGAGGCCGAGTCCGAGAACCTCCACGAGATCATCCGCACGGGCAAGGGCCAGAAGAAGACCCGTGCCCTCAAGCGCCTGAAGGTCGTCAACGCGTTCCTCACGACGACCAACTCGCCCACGGGCATGGTTCTCGACGCCGTCCCGGTCATCCCGCCGGACCTTCGCCCGATGGTGCAGCTCGACGGTGGCCGCTTCGCGACGTCGGACCTCAACGACCTGTACCGCCGCGTCATCAACCGCAACAACCGTCTGAAGCGTCTGCTCGACCTCGGTGCTCCCGAGATCATCGTGAACAACGAGAAGCGGATGCTCCAGGAGGCCGTCGACGCGCTGTTCGACAACGGCCGTCGCGGACGTCCGGTGACCGGTCCGGGCAACCGCCCGCTCAAGTCGATCTCAGACATGCTCAAGGGCAAGCAGGGTCGTTTCCGCCAGAACCTGCTCGGCAAGCGTGTCGACTACTCGGGCCGTTCGGTCATCGTGGTCGGCCCGCAGCTCAAGCTGCACCAGTGCGGCCTGCCGAAGCAGATGGCGCTCGAGCTGTTCAAGCCGTTCGTGATGAAGCGTCTCGTGGACCTCAACCACGCGCAGAACATCAAGTCCGCGAAGCGGATGGTCGAGCGTGCGAAGCCGGTCGTGTGGGACGTCCTCGAAGAGGTCATCACCGAGCACCCGGTCCTCCTCAACCGTGCACCCACGCTGCACCGCCTGGGTATCCAGGCGTTCGAGCCCCAGCTGGTCGAGGGCAAGGCGATCCACCTGCACCCGCTCGTCTGCGCAGCGTTCAACGCTGACTTCGACGGTGACCAGATGGCCGTGCACCTGCCGCTCTCGGCCGAGGCACAGGCCGAGGCCCGCATCCTCATGCTGTCGAGCAACAACATCCTCAAGCCGTCGGACGGTCGTCCGGTGACCATGCCTTCGCAGGACATGATCATCGGTCTGTTCCACCTGACGTCGGACCGCGAGGGTGCGACGGGTGAGGGCCGCGCCTTCTCCTCGGTCGCCGAGGCGATCATGGCGTTCGACCAGGGCACGCTGGACCTCAACGCGGTCGTGAAGATCCGCATGGAGGACCTCGTCCCGCCGGTCAGCGACTTCGAGGCTCCTGAGGGTTGGGCGCAGGGTCAGCCGATCCTGTTCGAGACCACGCTCGGCCGCGCGCTGTTCAACGAGACGCTCCCGGTCGACTACCCGTACGTCAACGGGGTCGTCGACAAGAAGCAGCTCTCCGCGATCGTCAACGAGCTCGCTGAGAAGTACCCGAAGGTCGAGGTTGCCGAGTCGCTCGACGCGCTCAAGGCTGCGGGCTTCCGCTGGGCGACGCGCTCGGGCGTCACGATCGCGATCTCCGACGTCAACACGCCGCTCGAGAAGCGTCAGATCCTCGATGACCACGAGGCCAAGGCGCTCACGGTCCAGCAGCAGTACGAGAAGGGCCTGATCACCGACGACGAGCGTCGTCAGGAGCTCATCGAGATCTGGACCCAGGCCACCGACAAGGTCGCCAAGGTCATGAAGGAGAACTTCGAGAGCCACGCCCGCAACACCGTCTACCGGATGGTGGGCTCGGGTGCTCGCGGTAACTGGATGCAGGTTCGTCAGATCGCCGGTATGCGTGGTCTCGTGGCGAACCCGAAGGGTGAGATCATCCCGCGTCCGATCAAGTCGAACTACCGCGAGGGTCTGTCCGTCCTCGAGTACTTCATCGCGACGCACGGTGCCCGTAAGGGTCTCGCTGACACCGCGCTGCGTACGGCGGACTCGGGTTACCTGACCCGTCGTCTGGTGGACGTCTCGCAGGACGTCATCGTCCGCGAGGAGGACTGCGGCACGGAGCGTGGACTGCTGCTCGCGGTCTCGGAGCAGGGCCCCGACGGCGTCTTCCGTCGTCACCCGAAGGTCGAGACGAGCATCTACTCGCGCTCGCTCGCGAGCCGCGTCGAGGTCGACGGCAAGGTCATCGGCGAGGCTGGCGACGACGTGGGTGACGTCCTGATCGACGCCCTCGTCGAGGCCGGCGTGGTGGACCTCAAGGTCCGGTCGGTGCTCACGTGCGAGTCCCGCGTCGGTACGTGCGCCAAGTGCTACGGCCGCTCGCTCGCGACCGGCAAGCTCGTGGACATCGGTGAGGCTGTCGGCATCATCGCCGCGCAGTCGATCGGTGAGCCGGGCACGCAGCTGACCATGCGTACCTTCCACACCGGTGGTGTCGCCTCGGCAGACGACATCACGCAGGGTCTGCCGCGTGTCACGGAGCTCTTCGAGGCTCGCACCCCGAAGGGTGAGAGCCCGATCGCCGAGTACTCGGGCCGGATCACGATCGACGAGGCCGAGCGGTCGCGTCGTCTCGTGCTCACGCCCGACGACGGCTCCGAGGAGATCGCGTACCCGGTGACGAAGCGTGCCCGCCTCCTCGTCGAGGACGGTCAGCACGTCGAGGTCGGCACGCAGCTCGTCCAGGGTGCGGTGGACCCGAAGAAGGTCCTGCGCATCCTCGGCCCGCGCGCCACGCAGAAGCACCTCGTGGACGAGGTCCAGGAGGTCTACCGCTCGCAGGGTGTGGACATCCACGACAAGCACATCGAGGTCATCGTGCGGCAGATGCTGCGGCGCGTCACCGTCCTCGAGTCGGGTGGCACCAACCTGCTGCCGGGTGAGCTCGCGGAGCGCACACGCTTCGAGGACCAGAACCGTGCAGCCGTCGCCGAGGGCGGTGCCCCTGCGGCTGGCCGTCCGGAGCTCATGGGCATCACGAAGGCGTCGCTCGCGACGGACTCGTGGCTGTCGGCGGCTTCCTTCCAGGAGACGACGCGCGTGCTCACGGAGGCCGCCATGAGCGGTCGCCGCGACCCGCTGCTCGGCCTCAAGGAGAACGTCATCCTCGGTAAGCTGATCCCGGCCGGCACCGGCCTCCCGCGCTACGGCAACGTGGAGGTCGAGCCGACGGAGGAGGCGAAGGCGGAGCTTTACCCGAGCTTCGGCTACGACGAGATCGACTTCCCGACGCTCGGTATGGGCTCGGGTGACGCGATCCCGCTCGACGAGATCGACTTCGGCGACTTCCAGTGATCTGAGGGCTGCCGAAAGCTCTGAACGAGGGGCCCGCCGCGTACGCGGCGGGCCCCTCGTCGTCGTCCTAAGGAACGCCCGTCGGCGATCTGTCAGGGCTTCCCGTCCGACGTGGGGGAGTGCGGTCGGGCTCCAGGTTCACCGCCGCTGCGGTGAGGCAGGTCACCGGGTATCGAGCCTCGAGCCCTTTGACACCGCGGCTGTTGCGCGGATAACGTTGGCACTCGTGCCCGTGTCGTCGGGCATCCGCATGCGCTGCCAGCGCTCCGTGCTCTAGGGCCGGGGAAGCCTCCTGCACACCAGGAGAGTGGTGGCCTGCGGAATCGATTCGCGAGAAGTCGGCGCGTCGGGTCTTGGCCCAGACCGCGCCGGTCTCCCGTGGATCGGCACCGCCCCTGGTGAGCGGATGCGACCGACGACGTGGCGGGCATTCCGGCAAGCCGGGTCGCGAGACCAGGTGAGCTGGACCATCGAGCCGGTGGTAGTTGGCGTTCCGTCTGCGGAAGCAGGTGGAGGTGTGCGCTGATGCTGGCGGCGCGACACAGACCAAACCTGCGGGACCACCCGCACAGCTCGAGAAGACACGGAGACGTAGTGCCTACGATCCAGCAGCTCGTCCGCAAGGGGCGGACGTCCAAGGTCGGGAAGTCGAAGACCCCGGCCCTCAAGGGCTCCCCGCAGCGGCGCGGCGTGTGCACCCGCGTGTACACCACCACCCCCAAGAAGCCGAACTCGGCGCTCCGGAAGGTCGCCCGTGTGCGCCTCTCGAGCCAGATCGAGGTCACGGCGTACATCCCCGGCGTCGGCCACAACCTGCAGGAGCACTCGATCGTGCTCGTGCGCGGCGGCCGTGTGAAGGACCTCCCCGGTGTCCGCTACAAGATCGTGCGCGGCGCGCTCGACACGCAGGGCGTCAAGAACCGCAAGCAGGCGCGTAGCCGCTACGGCGCGAAGAAGGAGAAGGCCTGATGCCTCGTAAGGGTCCGGCCCCGAAGCGGCCGCTCATCGTCGACCCGGTCTACGGATCGCCCGTCGTCACCCAGCTCGTCAACAAGGTCCTCCTGGACGGCAAGAAGTCGACCGCCGAGGCGATCGTCTACGGCGCCCTCGAGGGTGTTCGCGGCAAGGTCGACGGTGACCCCGTCGTCGTGCTCAAGCGCGCGCTCGAGAACATCCGCCCGGCGCTCGAGGTCCGCTCGCGCCGCGTCGGTGGTGCGACCTACCAGGTGCCCGTCGAGGTCCGCCCGACGCGTGCGACCACCCTCGCGCTGCGTTGGCTCGTCGACTACTCGCGCGCTCGCCGCGAGAAGACGATGACCGAGCGCCTCATGAACGAGATCCTCGACGCCTCCAACGGCCTGGGTGCCGCTGTCAAGCGCCGCGAGGACATGCACAAGATGGCCGAGTCCAACAAGGCCTTCGCGCACTACCGCTGGTAATTCCGAACGGCGCCCCGGTTCTCCGGGGCGCCTTCGGGCACCTGGGCTCGAGCCCCCCACGTACGACCTCCACCGCTAAAGGGGAACACCACCGTGGCACTTGACGTGCTGACCGACCTGAACAAGGTCCGCAACATCGGCATCATGGCCCACATCGATGCTGGTAAGACGACGACCACCGAGCGCATCCTCTTCTACACGGGTGTCAACTACAAGATCGGTGAGACGCACGACGGCGCGTCGACGATGGACTGGATGGAGCAGGAGCAGGAGCGCGGCATCACGATCACGTCCGCCGCGACGACCTGCTACTGGAAGAACAACCAGATCAACATCATCGACACCCCCGGGCACGTCGACTTCACGGTCGAGGTCGAGCGTTCGCTCCGTGTCCTCGACGGTGCTGTTGCCGTGTTCGACGGCAAGGAGGGCGTCGAGCCCCAGTCGGAGACCGTCTGGCGCCAGGCCGACAAGTACAACGTCCCGCGCATCTGCTTCGTCAACAAGATGGACAAGCTCGGCGCTGACTTCTACTTCACCGTCGACACGATCATCAACCGTCTCAAGGCGAAGCCCCTCGTCATCCAGCTGCCGATCGGCGCCGAGAACGACTTCATCGGTGTCGTCGATCTGCTCGAGATGAAGGCGCTCGTCTGGCGCGGCGAGACGAAGCTCGGCGAGCACTACGAGACCGAGGAGATCCCGGCCGACCTCCAGGAGAAGGCTGAGCAGTACCGCGCTCAGCTCATCGAGGACATCGCGGAGGCTGACGAGGCTCTCCTCGAGAAGTACCTCGGTGGCGAGGAGCTCTCGATCGCCGAGATCAAGTCCGGCATCCGCAAGCTCGTCATCGCCGGCGAGGCCTTCCCGGTCATGTGCGGCTCGGCGTTCAAGAACAAGGGCGTCCAGCCCATGCTCGATGCCGTCATCGACTATCTCCCGTCGCCCCTCGACGTCCCCGCCATTGACGGCACGGACGTCAAGGACGAGGAGAAGGTCATCACCCGCCACCCGGACGCTTCGGAGCCGTTCGCGGCTCTCGCGTTCAAGGTCGCGACGCACCCGTTCTTCGGCAAGCTCACCTATGTCCGCGTGTACTCGGGCAAGGTCGCGCAGGGCGCCCAGGTGCTCAACTCGACCAAGGGCAAGAAGGAGCGCATCGGCAAGCTCTTCCAGATGCACTCCAACAAGGAGAACCCGGTCGAGGAGGCCTCGGCAGGTCACATCTACGCGTTCATCGGCCTGAAGGACGTCACGACCGGTGACACGCTGTGCGCCACCGACGCGCCCGTCATCCTCGAGTCGATGACCTTCCCTGAGCCCGTCATCGACGTCGCGATCGAGCCGAAGACGAAGGCCGACCAGGAGAAGCTCGGCGTCGCGATCCAGAAGCTCGCCGAGGAGGACCCGACCTTCCGCGTCAAGCTCGACGAGGAGACCGGCCAGACCGTCATCGGCGGTATGGGCGAGCTCCACCTCGACATCCTCGTCGACCGCATGCGTCGTGAGTTCAAGGTCGAGGCCAACGTCGGCAAGCCGCAGGTCGCGTACCGCGAGACGATCCGCCGCGCGGCGGAGAAGATCGACTACACGCACAAGAAGCAGACCGGTGGTTCGGGTCAGTTCGCCAAGGTCCAGGTGACCTTCGAGCCGCTCGACACCTCCGAGGGCGAGCTCTACAAGTTCGAGAACGCCGTCACCGGTGGTCGTATCCCGCGTGAGTACATCCCGTCCGTCGACCAGGGCATCCAGGCTGCGATGCAGCTCGGTGTGCTCGCCGGCTTCCCCCTCGTGGGCGTCAAGGCGATCCTGCTCGACGGCGCGTACCACGACGTCGACTCGTCCGAGATGGCGTTCAAGATTGCCGGCTCGATGGTCCTCAAGGAGGGCGTCAAGCGGGCAGACCCGGTTCTTCTCGAGCCGGTCATGGCGGTCGAGGTGCGTACGCCCGAGGAGTACATGGGCGACGTCATCGGCGACATCAACTCTCGTCGTGGCATGATCCAGTCCATGGAGGATGCGACCGGCGTGAAGGTGGTGCGCGCTCAGGTGCCGCTCTCCGAGATGTTCGGGTACATCGGTGACCTTCGGTCGAAGACCCAGGGTCGCGCTGTGTACTCGATGCAGTTCGACAGCTACTCCGAGGTCCCTCGGAACGTTGCCGAAGAGATCATCAAGAAGACCCGGGGCGAGTGAGTCCCCACAGGTCGACCATCCAGTAACAACCATCAACCTGTAGCGACCCGCACGCCCGGCAGATGCTCCGCCCCTCGGGGCGGGCAGCTGCATCGTTCGGCACAACTACCCAAGTCCCAGGAGGACCCCAGTGGCGAAGGCCAAGTTCGAGCGGACCAAGCCGCACGTCAACATCGGTACCATCGGTCACGTCGACCACGGTAAGACGACGCTGACGGCGGCCATCTCCAAGGTGCTGCACGACAAGTTCCCGGACGTGAACCCTGAGTTCAAGTTCGACGAGATCGACAAGGCGCCCGAAGAGAAGCAGCGCGGCATCACGATCAACATCGCGCACATCGAGTACGAGACGGGCAAGCGCCACTACGCGCACGTCGACGCTCCCGGTCACGCTGACTACATCAAGAACATGATCACCGGTGCCGCTCAGATGGACGGCGCGATCCTCGTGGTCGCGGCGACCGACGGCCCGATGGCTCAGACCCGTGAGCACGTTCTGCTCGCCCGCCAGGTCGGTGTTCCCTACCTGCTGGTCGCGCTGAACAAGTCCGACATGGTCGACGACGAGGAGATCCTCGAGCTCGTCGAGATGGAGGTGCGCGAGCTCCTCTCCTCGCAGGGCTTCGACGGCGACGAGGCTCCGGTCATCCGCGTCTCGGGCCTCAAGGCGCTCGAGGGCGACCCGACCTGGGTCAAGTCCGTCGAGGACCTCATGGAAGCTGTCGACAACAACGTCCCGGACCCGGTCCGTGACCTCGACAAGCCCTTCCTCATGCCGATCGAGGACGTCTTCACGATCACCGGTCGTGGCACCGTCGTCACCGGCAAGGTCGACCGTGGCGCCCTGCAGGTGAACTCCGACGTCGAGATCGTCGGTATCCGCCCCGCGCAGAAGACCACCGTCACGGGCATCGAGACGTTCCACAAGTCGATGGACGAGGCGCAGGCTGGTGACAACACCGGTCTTCTGCTCCGCGGCATCAAGCGCGAGGACGTCGAGCGTGGCCAGGTCGTCGTGAAGCCGGGCTCCATCACCCCGCACACGCACTTCGAGGCTCGCGTCTACATCCTCAGCAAGGACGAGGGCGGGCGTCACAACCCGTTCTACTCGAACTACCGTCCGCAGTTCTACTTCCGTACGACGGACGTCACCGGCGTCATCACGCTGCCCGAGGGCACCGAGATGGTCATGCCCGGCGACAACACCGAGATGTCGGTCGAGCTCATCCAGCCGATCGCCATGGAGGAGGGCCTCGGCTTCGCCATCCGTGAGGGTGGCCGTACCGTCGGCTCCGGCCAGGTCACCAAGATCATCAAGTGACCACAGGTCACCGATGAGCTAGTCGCACAGCTCGCCGGCTCCGCCGGCAGCTGAGCACAGCAAGGCCCGTCTCTCGCGAGGCGGGCCTTGCTGCGTCCGTAGACAGTCGTGCAGACGTCGACGACGCGCCCGAGCGCGTGTGCGTCGCACGTCACTACGACGAGGGTTTGTGCTGGGCGGTGGTCCCGTGGCAAGATGTTCAGGTTGCCTGTCACGGGCGCGCTCATTCATGTATCGAACAGTGTGTTGATCCGCGTGGAATCGCGAGGTGGACTCTCTGTGCGTACAGATCGAGATACTTCGCGATGAGCCCCCGTCAGACAAGAAGACGTTGTGGACGGCGCGCACCCCGCTCTGCGGGATGCGGACCAGCACATCACCAACGACCCAGCACCCACCCGGGTGATCGGGTTCGGGCGTGGCGCACATGCGACACGCCCGAGCGCGGGGGTCGGACAGTAGCGGTTCGAGAGAGAGAGTCAGACGACGCCATGGCGGGACAGAAGATCCGCATCCGGCTCAAGTCCTACGACCACGAAGTCATCGACAGTTCGGCGCGCAAGATCGTCGACACGGTGATTCGCGCTGGTGCGACGGTCGTGGGCCCGGTGCCGTTGCCGACGGAGAAGAACGTTTTTTGCGTCATCCGGTCGCCTCACAAGTACAAGGACAGCCGCGAGCACTTCGAGATGCGCACGCACAAGCGCCTCATCGACATCATCGATCCCACGCCGAAGGCGGTTGACTCGCTCATGCGTCTCGACCTTCCCGCGGACGTGAACATCGAGATCAAGCTCTGATCGGGGAGGAGAGAAGATGACTACCCCTCAGAACAACAGGCCGGTGACGGCTGTGCTCGGCACGAAGCTCGGGATGACACAGCTCTGGGACGAGGCCGGTCGCCTCGTGCCCGTGACCGTCGTCGCCGTCGGCACCAACGTGGTCACCCAGGTCCGCAGCGCTGAGACGGACGGCTACACCGCCGTCCAGCTCGCCTACGGCCAGGTCGACCCCCGCCGCGTCAGCCAGCCGCTGACCGGTCACTTCGAGAAGGCGGGCGTCACGCCCCGCCGTCACGTCGCCGAGGTCCGCACCTCCGACGCGGCCGAGTACACGCTCGGCCAGGAGATCACCGCTGAGGCGTTCGCCGCCGGCGCTGTGGTCGACGTCGTGGGCACGACCAAGGGCAAGGGCACCGCGGGTGTCATGAAGCGTCACGGCTTCCACGGTGTCGGCGCCTCGCACGGTGCCCACCGCAACCACCGCAAGCCCGGCTCGATCGGTGGCGCTTCCACGCCGTCGCGCGTGTTCAAGGGCATGAAGATGGCTGGTCGCATGGGCAACGCCCGCAAGACCACCCAGAACCTGACGATCCACGCCGTGGACGCCGAGAAGGGTCTGCTGCTCGTCAAGGGCGCGGTTCCCGGCCCCAAGGGCGGCGTCGTCCTCGTGCGCAGCGCCGTGAAGGGAGCCTGACATCATGGCTGACACGCTGACCGTCGACGTCATCGACGCCAAGGGCAAGAAGTCCGGCACCGCCGAGCTTCCTGCCGAGGTGTTCGACGTCCAGACGAACGTCCCGCTGATCCACCAGGTCGTGGTCGCGCAGCTCGCTGCCGCCCGCCAGGGAACGGCTGACACCAAGACTCGGGCCGAGGTCCGTGGTGGTGGCAAGAAGCCGTACAAGCAGAAGGGCACCGGCCGCGCCCGTCAGGGTTCGACCCGCGCCCCGCACTTCGCCGGCGGTGGCGTCGTGCACGGGCCGACGCCGCGTGACTACACGCAGCGCACCCCCAAGAAGATGAAGGCTGCCGCCCTGCGCGGTGCACTCTCCGACCGCGCGCGCAACGGCCGCGTGCACGTCGTCACGGGCTTCGGTATCGACGGCAAGCCGTCGACCAAGGCCGCTGTGGCTGCGCTGGCGAACCTGTCGTCGCGCAAGAACGTGCTCGTCGTGCTCGAGCGTGGCGACGAGCTCACGCTCAAGTCGCTCCGCAACGTCGAGCAGGTGCACCTCCTAGTCGCCGACCAGCTGAACACGTATGACGTGCTCATCTCGGACGACGTCGTCTTCACGCAGGCGGCGCTCGAGGCGTTCGTGGCCGGTCCCGCCAAGGGTCCGTCCGCCACGGCAGTGGCCTCGTCCGCTGAGATCATCGAGGAGGACGCCAAGTGAGCGAGCTTCAGAAGAACCCGCGCGACATCCTGATCGCGCCGGTCGTCTCCGAGAAGAGCTACGGGCTGCTCGACGAGGGTAAGTACACCTTCGTCGTGGACCCCCGTGCCAACAAGACCGAGATCAAGATCGCGGTCGAGAAGGTCTTCGGCGTCAAGGTCGATTCCGTGAACACGATCAACCGCAAGGGCAAGTCGCGGCGGACGAAGTTCGGCATCGGTAAGCGCAAGGACACCAAGCGTGCGATCGTCTCCCTCCGCGAGGGCTCGATCGACATCTTCGGCGGGCCGGTCGGCTGACGCCGGCGATAGCAGATTGAGGACATATCCCCATGGGAATCCGTAAGTACAAGCCGACGACGCCGGGGCGCCGCGGCGCGAGCGTCGCCGACTTCGTCGAGATCACGCGGTCGGAGCCGGAGAAGTCGCTGGTCCGTCCGCTGACGAAGACCGGCGGCCGTAACAACACCGGTCGCATCACGACCCGTCACAAGGGTGGTGGCCACAAGCGTGCCTACCGTGTCATCGACTTCCGTCGTCATGACAAGGACGGCGTGCCGGCCAAGGTCGCTCACATCGAGTACGACCCCAACCGCACCGCCCGCATCGCCCTCCTGCACTACGCGGACGGCGAGAAGCGCTACATCATCGCGCCGAACAAGCTGAAGCAGGGTGACTTCGTCGAGGCTGGTCCCAGCGCCGACATCAAGCCCGGCAACAACCTGCCGCTGCGCAACATCCCGACCGTTACGGTCA
>RRZU012824472.1_pt1 | contig 14034 bp, 17 predicted proteins | sample 2165561 | NCBI WGS metagenome assembly RRZU01 (sample SAMN10456909, study PRJNA506462) | wastewater metagenome | isolation source: wastewater sludge | place: USA: Moscow, Idaho
AATACCGTTGTCGGCGGTGTGCCGGCTAAAATCATCAAAACCATTTGAAGGTGATAAGATGAAAAAAGTCTTATCCCTATTCAGCTTGGCGTTTGCCTTTTCAGCATTCGCCCCGCATGCGGAGGCCAAAGAAATGAAAGTTAAAATCACCCTAGATAATCAGGTGCACTACGCCACGCTGGCGGATAACCCGAGCGCACGCAGCCTGTTTCAACAACTTCCTTTTACCCTGCCGTTGGAAGACTACGCCGCCAGCGAAAAAATCGCCCGCCCGCAATTCAAACTCAACACTGCAGAGGCACCCGCCCGCTATCGCGACAAACCCGGCGACATCACTTATTACGCGCCGTGGGGCAATCTGGCCTTGTTTTACAAAGGCAGCGCTGATGCGGACGGGTTGATTTATCTGGGCAAATTTGATGGTGATTACAGCGCATTAAACCATGCCAAAACAATCACCGTAGATGTGGCGGCGTAAACAGCATAGGCGCCGTGAGCGCCGTGTGCAATGGCAATCAATCTACTATAAATTGTTAACAATTTCTAAGGATTACGGTATTATTGTAGGCTGCCTGAAAAACTTCAGGCAGCTTGGTTGTTTTTAAGAAGCCAATGAGACGCAACAAAAAAACCATGTTTCGATTTCAATCCGGTGCCAAGATGCGGCAAAATCAGGCAAGCACTTAAAGAAAGCAGCAGCCATATATGAATATCGCCATTGTCGACTACGGTATGGGCAATTTGCACTCGGTGTTAAAGTCGGTGCAGGCCGCCCGCGATTTGGCCGCCAGCGCCGCACAAATCACGCTCACCGACTGCCCCGAAGTGGTGTGGGCGGCGGATAAAATCGTGTTCCCCGGCCAAGGTGCGATGCCCGACTGCATGGCTGCTTTACAGCGCAGTGGTTTGGGTGAAGCCGTGGCCGATGGCTTAAAAAACAAGCCCTTCTTCGGTATTTGCGTGGGTGCGCAATTGCTGTTTGAACACAGCGAAGAAGGCGATACGCCCGGCTTGGGCTGGTTTGGCGGCGACGTCAAACGCTTTGTGCCACCCGCTGCCGATGCCGAAGGCCGCCACCTTAAAGTGCCGCACATGGGCTGGAACACCGTGCATCAAACGCAGGCGCATCCGCTGTTTGCAGGCGTGGCGCAGGATGCGCGGTTTTATTTTGTGCACAGCTATTATTTCGCACCCAAAAGCCCCGAAATTGTCTTAGGCAGCAGCGAATATCCCGATGCGTTTGCCTGTATTGTGGGGCGCGACAATGTGTTTGCCACCCAATTTCACGCTGAAAAAAGCCACGATGCGGGCTTGAAACTATTGGAAAACTTTATCCGCTGGGACGGAACGGTATAAACTAAGCGTCTGTTGGTGTTTACGATATTGAAAGCGCCACAATAAAAAAATCGCAAACAGACTCTAAAGGCTGCCTGAAAGCCGCTGCCGCTTAATTTTAACTCTCTTTATTAACCACTTAATCTTGCCATGTTACTGATACCCGCCATCGATTTAAAAGCAGGCCAATGTGTGCGCCTGAAGCAAGGCCTGATGGATCAGGCCACCGTTTTTTCCGACAGCCCTGCCGAAATGGCCGTGCATTGGCGCAATCAAGGCGCGCGCCGCCTGCACTTGGTGGATTTGGACGGCGCATTTGCCGGGAAGCCGAAAAACTTTGGCGCCATCAAAGAAATTTTGGCCGAAGTATCGGCCGATATGCCGGTGCAATTGGGTGGCGGCATCCGTGATTTGGATACCGTCGAAAAATACCTCGACTTGGGGCTGCAATACGTGATTATCGGCACTGCGGCGGTGAAAACACCGCAATTTCTGCACGATGCCTGCGATGCCTTTCCCGGCCAAATTATTGTGGCGCTGGATGCCAAAGACGGCCAAGTGGCGATTGACGGCTGGGCCAAAATCACCAAATACCATGTAATTGAGCTGGCACAGCGCTTTGCCGATTACGGTGTAAACAGCATTATCTATACCGACATCGGCCGCGACGGCATGATGAACGGCGTGAATATCGAAGCCACGGTAAAGCTGGCCGAAGCCGTGCGCGTGCCGGTGATTGCCTCCGGCGGGCTCACCGACATGAACGACGTAAAAGCCCTGTGCAACGTGGCCGACAGCGGCATCATGGGTGCCATTACCGGGCGCGCCATTTACGAAGGCAGCATTGATTTTCAGGCAGCCCAGCAACAGGCCGACCAATGGGTTGGCGGGCAGGCAGGATAAGCAGGCCGGTGTTTTAATATTAAGGGAGAAGAGCATGATTGCAGCATTATTGTTGGGTCTATGGCTGTGGCTGAGCGCCAACCGGCCAAAACAGGTGTTTTGGGAAGCCAGCTTTTTTACCTTTATTGCCATGGTGATTTTTTATCTGATGGCGTGGGAAGTGCCGGAAGTGGGCGCAGTGTGGCTACTCAGCTGGTTTTTACGTTGGCTGGTGGCGTTTGTGGCATTTTGGCTGATGGATGTGTTGGCCACCAATGCCATTAGCGCTTTGCTGTTTGCCACGCTGGCTGGGGTGGCGTATTTCTTTATGGATGCGGCAGCTTGGAATCTGGCCATCGACTGGCTGGGCGACACGCCTTAAAAATAAAAGAGCATATTATGGCATTGGCCAAACGCATTATTCCCTGCCTCGACGTGGACAATGGCCGCGTGGTGAAAGGCATTAACTTTCTGGCGCTGCGCGATGCGGGCAATCCGGTGGAAGTGGCCAAGCGCTACAACGACGAAGGTGCCGATGAAATCACCTTTCTGGACATCACCGCCAGCAGCGATAATCGCGATACTTTGCTGCACGTGATTGAAGACGTGGCCAGCCAAGTGTTTATCCCGCTCACCGTGGGCGGCGGCGTGCGCAGTGTGGCCGATGTGCGCCGCCTGCTCAATGCCGGTGCCGACAAGGTGGGCATCAACACCGCCGCCATCACCAATCCGGATTTGGTCAACGAAGCCAGCGGCTTTTTTGGCAATCAGGCGATTGTGGTGGCGATTGATGCCAAGGCGGTAAACGCAGACAACAGCCGCTGGGAAGTGTTTACCCACGGCGGGCGCCGCCCCACCGGCATTGATGCGGTGGCGTGGGCGCAAAACATGGCCGCACGCGGTGCCGGTGAAATCCTGCTCACCAGCATGGACAGAGACGGCACCAAGGCCGGTTTCAACTTGGCGCTCACCCGCGCGGTTAGCGATGCGGTGGCCATTCCGGTGATTGCTTCCGGCGGCGTGGGCAATGCCCGGCATTTGGTGGAAGGTGTGTTACAAGGCCATGCCGATGCGGTGCTGGCGGCCAGCATTTTCCATTTCGGCGAAGTGCGCATTGCCGACGCTAAGGCGGCGATGCGTGCCGCCGGTATTGAAGTGCGCTTATAATAAGCAATTACCGCATCAACCCCTAGAAAGCATTTATGCAAAATCAGCAAACGGCATGGCTTGACGTCGTTAAATGGAACGAACAAGGCTTGGTGTGCGCCATCGCCCAAGATGCGCACACCCTGCGTGTGTTGATGGTGGCATGGATGAATGCCGAAGCATTGCAACAAACCGCCGCCACCGGCTTTGCCCATTACTACAGTCGCTCGCGCCAAAAGCAGTGGATGAAAGGCGAAGAATCCGGCCATACACAAAAAGTTCATCAATTGCGGCTAGACTGCGACGGCGATGCGGTGGTGATGCTGATTGAGCAAGCCGGCGGTATTGCCTGCCACACCGGGCGCGAAAGCTGTTTTTACCGGGTGTGGAACGGCAGCGGCTGGGAAGTGGTGGATGCGGTGATTAAGGATGAAGCCGCCATTTACGGCAAATAATACCCACCCTATAAAACAAGCTAACTGCGTTGGATATTATGGGTATAAACCGTTTCAGGCAGCCTGTGATTTTAAGGAGCAATAAATGGACGCGATGGAAAGCCAATTAAAAAAAATGCATCTGGATACGGTGCTCAGCGATATTGCCGATGTGATGGAAATCCGCCGCAATGCTGCGCCGGGCAGCTCTTATGTGTCGCAGCTGTTGCACGAGGGTGAAGACAAAATCCTCAAAAAAGTGATTGAAGAAGCCGGTGAAATTTTAATGGCTTCCAAAGACGGCAATAAATTGCAAATCATCAAAGAAATTGCCGACGAGTGGTTTCACACCATGGTATTGCTGGCACACCATGGCTTGCGCCCGGAAGATGTATTAATGGAATTGAAGCGGCGGCAGAATATTTCCGGCTTGGATGAAAAAGCCAGCCGCACGACAGCCTAATTATTTTGTGTTTATCTAACCTTTCAGGCAGCCTAATTTACGCTAGGCTGCCTGAAAACCTGTTTATTGAATAAAGGAAACCAATGTGGGTATTTCTTCTGTTTGGCACTGGCTGCTGGTGTTGTTGATTGTGGTGTTGATTTTCGGCACCAAAAAATTGCGCAATATGGGCAAGGATTTAGGTGGTGCGGTGCATGATTTCAAGCAAGGCCTGAATGAAGGCGGCGATACGGCTAAAGGCGGCAAAGACGATGTGATTGAACATCAACACAGCGAAACCAAGTCCGACCAAAGCAAATCGTAAACCGCCATGTTTGAAATGGGTTTCAGCGAAATGCTGCTGATTGCGGTGGTGGCGCTGATGGTGTTGGGACCGGAGCGGCTGCCCAAGGTAGCACGCACTGCCGGACAGTGGCTGGGCCGCTTACAGCATTTTGTCGCCAACATCAAAACCGATTTAAGCACGCAAGCGGGCATGGCCGAATTGGTGGAAGCCAAAGACGGCCTCACCGCCGCGGCACGGCAGTTGCAGCAAGAGCTCAGCCAAAGCGCACAGACGCTTAATGCCGATTTGCCCGATTGGCAGCAGCCCCCCGCATGGGAGCGGCTGCCGCCGCAACGCAGCCCGGCCGACTTCGCCGCCACACCTTCAACCAATTGGTCTGCCACGAATGCTGCCCACACGGTGTCGTTGCGCCGCCAAGCCTTGCAGCGCAAACGCGATTTGCGCCCGCGCCCTCGTGCACGCCCGCAATTGCGGGTGCGCCGTCATTCGTTACCGGAATAAGTTCTGTATGTCTTCCCCTTCATCCGCCGAACCGCAAGCCGAGCCGCAAACGCTGATGGCGCATCTGCTGGAATTGCGCCGCCGCCTGATGTGGCTGGTGCTGGTATTGCTGGTGTGTTTTTTTGCGCTGATGCCGTTTGCGCAAAAGCTATATACCTTTGTGGCGCAGCCCTTAATGGTGAACCTGCCTGCGGGCACCAGCATGATTGCCACCGATGTGATTGCGCCGTTTTTTGTGCCGGTGAAGGTGACCTTAATGGTGGCGTTTTTAATCACCTTGCCGCACACCCTGTATCAAGTATGGGCATTTGTGGCGCCCGGCCTCTACCGGCATGAGAAACGGCTGATTTTCCCGGTGCTGTTTTCCAGCATTGTGTTGTTTTTTACCGGCATGGCCTTTGCCTATTTCTTTGTGTTTCCGGTGGTGTTTAAGTTTTTGGCCGGGGTAACGCCGGCAGGCGTGAGCATGGCCACCGACATCGATAAATACCTGTCGTTTGTGTTGGGCATGTTTGTGGCGTTTGGCGTGGTGTTTGAAACCCCGGTGGTGGTGATTTTGCTGAACCGCATGGGTGTGGTGAGCGTGGCGCAGCTGCAAACCGCGCGAGCCTATGTGATTGTGGGTGCTTTTGTGGTGGCCGCGATTGTGACGCCGCCCGATGTGATTTCACAAACCTTACTGGCAGTGCCGCTGATTGTGCTGTATGAACTGGGGATTGTGTGCTGCCGTTTGCTGGGCAAGCGGGCAGCCAGCGTGCCTGCGGATGAGGAATAAAACCAAACCCGGCGTGCACGCAATCCGCTACAATGGCAACAAATTCGCTTCAGGCTGCCTTTTCAGGCAGCCTGAAGTATATGGTATTAACTGAAGTTATTCGCTTATTGGCAAATGCTGCCTGAAACCATCGAGTCCAGTTCGGCAATAACGGTTTTACTTTTCAGGCAGCCTTGATACACAACTGCGTCACTTCGGGTATTAAATAAAGATAATGGCAATCGTAATGAAATCAAACCGGCAACAGATTTTGCTTGTGGCAATCACAGCATGGGTGGGGCTGATTATCATCAGTTTGGGTTGGGAGCTGTGGTGGGCGCCGTTGCGCCCGGGCGGCTCGTGGCTGGCACTCAAGGCGCTGCCCTTATGCTTGCCGCTGGCGGGCATACTCAAGGGCAAAATTTATACTTATCAATATGCCAGCATGTTGGTGTTGTTTTATGCTGCCGAGGCGGTAATGCGTTTGTTTGATGCCACCGCGGCCAGCCGTTGGTGCGCCGCAGCGGCATTGCTGTGTGCGGTGGTGTTTTTTGTGGCCGATTTGCGCTATTTGCAGTTGGCACGGCGGGAGGCGGTATGATTCGGGACAATGTGGCCGCCGCTTGGCATGAGCGCGGCGGCGTATCGGCCACATGGGTGTGGTGGCTGGGTATGGCTTTATTGTGTGTGGTGCCGTTTTTGTCGTCGTGGCGCACCGGGCCCTTGGCCGGTTTGTATTTGGAAGGCGGTGCGCTGTTGTTTGCCGCCGCGCTCACTGCGCTCACGGCGTTGACGCAGCCGCATGCCGTGCGCCTGCCGCGTGCCGGTATTTATTGGCTGCTGCTGGCGCTGTTGTTGATGATTCAGGCGCGCGTCATGGCCTTGCCCTATGCCAGCCAATCGGACATGACCGCCGCCATCTTTGTGGGGCTGGCCTTGTTGTCGTGGTCGGCACGGGCGTGGGTATTGCGCATCGGCCAGCAGCAGGCGGTGGTGATATTGGCGTGGGCTTTATTGGCCGGTGCCTATCTGCAAAGCCTGGTAGGCGTATTGCAGTTTATCGGTGAAACCAGCTGGCTGCCGGGTTTGCTTGCTGGTCCCGGGCAGCATCAAATTTTCGGCCAGCTGGGGCAGCGCAATCATTTGGGGCATTACCTGATGTGGGGCGTGCTGGCGCTGTGTTATTTGTGGCACGAGCGCAAACTCAGCGGCTGGCTGGCCTTGCTGCTGATGGTGTGGCTCACCGGGGTGATGGGTTTGGTGGGATCGCGCACCATTATTGCTTATATTATTGCCATTGGCTTGGCCTTGGGCTTTTGGCGCTGGCGCGGCGGGCGCGAAGCCAACCGTTTGATTGTGATGGTGACTCTGGCCATCGGCTTGGTGTTGGCGGCGCAATTTTTGCTCAGCCCCGTGTTGGATTGGCTGGGGGGAATGGATTTTCAGTCGGGCGCCGAGCGTATGGGGGCGTCTTCTTTCGAGCAGTCGGGGCGGCAGTTTGAATGGCGCAAAGCGTGGCAGGTATTTTTGGCACAGCCGGGCTTTGGCCATGGTTGGGGCAGCTATGCCTATCAGGGCTTTCGCGAAAGCAGTGTTTACGCCCAGGATTTCCGGCTTTATGAAACCAATGTGCTGTTTACCCATTCGCACAATCTGATTTTGCAGCTGCTGGCCGAAACCGGGCTGGTGGGCACGCTATTGGTGGTGGCTGGGTTTGTGTGGGTGGCATGGGGTTTTGTGCGCCGTCCGTTTTCCGCCGCTTCGATGATTTTAACCCTGATGCTGCTGGTGAGCTTGTGCCACAGCATGTTGGAATATCCGCTGTGGTATGTGTATTTTCTGGCGGTGTTTGCATTGATGCTGGCGCTTACCCCGGCAGCGGAACCTGCAGTGGCTAAACCGATGCGCTTTCGCTGGAGTTTGGTATTGATGTGTTTGCTGATGATGGCCGATTTGATGCGCGTGGGCGTGGTGTATCAAGACTTGCTCACCGCCGGGCGCAGCAGCAAGGATGCGGCGGTGGCGCAGCAAAACATTGATGCGCTAGGCCAACTACGCGCCCGTGAATACTGGCTGCGCTATTATGTGGACATGACGCTGGTACAAAAAATAGACGCCGCGCAAGCGCCGTTGCCCGAGTGGGGGCAGCAGGCTGCCGATTTGGCCGGGCGCTACCGCCCTTACAGCAACACCTTTGTGCGCGGTCTGTATTTGGCGCAAGCCGGTGATGAGCCCGGTGCAGCACAATGGTTGCGGCAAATGGCACGCTATTATCCGGCGCTAATCCCTTATTTTGCCGACAAAGCACAACAACAGCCCACGGCGGCTGCCTTGCGCCAACAACTGCAAGCCGATTGCCAGCAATACACCCGCGATACCGGCCGCCAGCTCACATGCACCGGCGCGGCGATGCATTAACGATTGTGCGCAGATTGAAAAAATGAGCAAATGCAGCGCAAATGTAAAGACAAATCAAGTCGCCGTGATAACATAAAGCCGACACACTCGCCCCATTTGCTTTATGGGGCCGATTTCAGACCAAAGGAAGAACCATGAGCCGCATTTTATTGGTTGACGACGACAACCTGCTGACCGAACTGCTGACCGAATACCTCACCGCCGAAGGGCTGGACGTACACAGCGTGCCCGATGGCGAAGCGGGGGTACAGGAAATTTTGTCCGCCCAGTACGATGTGGTGGTGCTGGACTCGATGATGCCGAAAATGAACGGTTTGGACGTACTCAAAACCGTGCGCGCGCAAAGCAAAATCCCCATCATCATGCTCACCGCCAAAGGCGACGACATCGACCGCATCATCGGCTTGGAAATGGGTGCCGACGACTACGTACCCAAGCCTTGCCAGCCGCGTGAACTGCTGGCGCGCATCAACGCCATTTTGCGCCGCACCCAAAGCCAGGCCGAAGGCAATAATTCGCCCAACGTGATTGCGGTGAGCGGCGTTACCCTGTATCCGACCAAGCGCCAAGCCAGCATCGGCGAAGCACCGCTGGAGCTTACCAGCACCGAATTCAATCTGTTGGAAGTGCTGATGCGCCACGCCGGCCAAGTGGTGAGCAAAGAAACTTTGTCTCTCGAAGCGCTGGATCGCAAGCTGGCCAAATTCGACCGCAGCATTGATGTGCATATTTCCAGCATCCGCCACAAATTGGGCGATGCCTCGCTGATTCAAACTGTGCGCGGTTTGGGTTATTTGTTTGTGAAAAACTGAAGCACACTGCGGGGCAGAGGGCACGCTGCTTTCAGGCTGCCTGAAATAGCCGCTGCCGGCATGCCCCGCTGCAAAACAACGCCATGAAACTTTTCCAACGAATCTTCGCCACATTTTGCGCCGTGATTATCTGCGCCCTATTTGTGGCGAGTTTTTCTTTCTGGCTAGTGCAAAGCACCGTGGCCGAAACCCGCTTCAAGCAACTGCGCTCGTTTGAAGCCAGCCTGCTGCGCAGCACCGTTACTGCCTTTCACATGCGCGGTGACGCCGGTGTGCGCGAGCAATTACAGGAATGGGGCAACAACCCCGGCAGCGAAAACCTATATGTGATTCGCGGCGACGACAAAACCGACATTATGGCGCGGCCGGTGGATGTGGCCACCATTCAATTGGCACACGAATACGCCATGATGCACCCCGAATCGCCGTTGGTGCAGGTAGCCTACAACCGCTTGGGCGAGGAATACCTGTTTTTCGTGCGCGATTGGGACAAAGAACAAATAGCGCGCGCGCCCAGCCCGTTTCTGATTCCCGGCCTGCCGGTGGCACCGATTTGGCATGAATTCATTATTTTGAGTTTTATCGTGGTGGTGGGCTTGCTCACCGCCTATATTCTGGCCAGCAACATCACCCAGCCCATCCGCCTGCTGGCGCGCGGCATGAACCGCTTGGCCGGAGGCGACTTGGAAACCCGCGTATCGCATCAGCTGGCCGGACGCCAAGACGAGCTTTATTTGCTGGCGGTGCAGTTTGACCGCATGGCCAAACAACTGCAAAAATTGGTGGAAAAAGAGCGCCATTTGCTACACCACGTTTCGCACGAAATGCGCTCGCCCTTGGCGCGCATGCAGGCAATTGTGGGGCTGATTCAAGTGCAGCCGCAAAAGCAGGAACAGCATTTGCAGCGGCTGGAAGCCGAACTCGCGCGCATGGACGGCTTGGTGGGCGAGCTACTCACCTTGTCGCGGCTGGAAACCGCCAATGTGGAGATGGAAAAAGAGCCTTTGCTGCTGGTGCCGTTTTTGCAGCAATTGCTCGACGACAACCAAGAGCTGGCGGCGCAAAAACAGCAGCAGCTGCAATGGCAATGCAGCATGCCTGAAGCGGCGCAGGTATTGGGCAACGCCGGTTATCTCTACCGTGCGTTTGACAATGTGCTGCGCAACGCCATGGCCTACAGCCCAGAAGGCAGCAGCATCCAGCTGTGCCTGCGCGAAGCGGGCAAGCAGCAATGGCAAGTAGACATCAGCGACAACGGGCCGGGCGTGGCCGAAACCCAGCTGCCGCATATTTTCACCGCCTTTTACCGTGCCGATAGCAGCGCCAACAAACCCGGCACCGGTTTGGGGCTGGCGCTGGCCAAACACATTACCGAGCGCCACGGCGGCAAAATCAGCGCCGCCAACCGCAAGCCCAACGGGCTGATTATGCAGTTTGTGCTGCCCAAGTGGACGGAGAAAAAAGAAGACGGCAAAAAAGCAGCAGCCAATACCAGGGCTGCCTGAAAAGTTTAAACAGCATCATCATGGCCTTTCAGGCAGCCTTGATATCATTAAACAGATTAAAAGCCGCACCGCATTGCCGGTGCGGCTTTTTTCTATCGGGCTACAGGCGTATTGGTCAGCTTACATAAATTATGGTAAAACCATGCGGTTATCCCCCCAAGGTGTTTATTGCCATGAGTATTTATGCCCTGAAGCCGCGGTTTCAAAATCTGCTGCGCCCGGCGGTGCGCGCTTTGCACGGCAAAGGTATAACCGCCAATCAGGTGACGCTGGCCGCTTGCGCGGTGTCGGTGTTGCTGGGCGGGGTGCTGGCCTTGGCGGCTGGGCACAGCGGCCTGTTTTGGCTGCTGCCTTTCTGGCTGTTTGTGCGCATGGCACTGAATGCGGTAGACGGCATGTTGGCACGCGAATTCGGCCAGCAGTCGGCTTTGGGCGGCTACCTGAACGAAATCACCGATGTGGTGGCCGATGCGGCGCTGTATTTGCCGTTTGCCTTTGTGGCGCCGTTTGGTGGCCTGCAAATCGGCCTGCTGATTTTTATGGCGGCGATAAGCGAATTTTGCGGTGTGCTCGGCCAAGTGCACGGCAACGGCCGCCGCTACGACGGCCCTTTGGGCAAAAGCGACCGTGCGTTTATCTTTGGCGCATTGGGCTTGTGGTATGCGCTCGCAGGCAGCCTGCCCGATGTATTTTACTGGCTGATGTGGCTGCTGCTGCCCTTGTTGTTGTGGACATGCTGGCGGCGCATCCATAATGGTTTAAAGGCTGCCTGAAACCCTATTCACCTTTTCCATTTCATCGGAGCGCCCCATGCAAGAACAGCAAAAAACCTTCACCACCCAAGACGGCACCGCCCTGTTTTACCGCTACCGCCCGGCGGCAGACGGCAGTAGCGATAAAGCCGTATTGCTGTTTCACCGCGGCCATGAGCATTCCGGGCGCATGATGTTTGTGGCCGACGAGCTGGGTTTGGACGACATGGCCTATTTTGCCTGGGATGCCCGCGGTCACGGCATGAGTCCGGGTGAGCGTGGCGACAGCCCCAGCTTGGGCACTTCGGTGGCCGATATTCAGGATTTTGTTGACCATATTCAGGCAGCCTACGGCATTGCGCCGCAAAACATGGTGGTGATTGCGCAAAGCGTGGGCGCGGTGCTGGTGAGCACTTGGCTGCACGATTATGCGCCGCCCATCCGCTGCGCCGTGCTGGCCTCGCCCGCCTTTAAAGTGAAGCTGTATGTGCCGTTTGCCCGCAGCGGCTTGCGGCTGATGCAAAAATGGCGCGGCAACTTCTTTGTACAAAGCTATGTTAAAGCCCATTATCTCAGCCACAACCAAGTGCGCATTAATTCCTACAGCAACGACCCGCTGATTACACGTGCCATTTCCGTGCGCATTTTGCTGGGGCTGTATGACGCCGCCGACCGCGTGGTGGCCGATGCCGCCGCCATCACCACCCCAATTCAGCTATTGATTTCCGGCAGTGATTGGGTGGTGCATCACCGTCCGCAGCACGACTTTTACACCCGCTTGGGCAGCCGCCACAAAGAGCGCCACGTATTAAAAGGCTTTTACCACGACACCTTGGGCGAAGAAGGCCGCGAGCAAGCGTTTAGAGAAATACGCCGCTTTGTGCGCGCCCGTTTTGCCGAGCCGTTTGCCGCCGTGGATGTGACCGATGCGCACCTGCACAGCGCCAGCCGCCGCGAAGCCGACGAATTGGCCACGCCCCTATCGCCGTGGACACCGCGCGGCGCCTATTGGGTGGCACAGCGCTGGCTGATTCGCTTGGGGCGGCATTGGTCGAGTGGCGTCAAACTGGGGGTGGACACCGGCTTTGATTCCGGCAGCACACTGGATTATGTCTACCGCAACCAGCCGCAAGGTAAAAATGCCTTGGGTCGCGCCATCGACAAAAACTACCTCAACGCCATCGGCTGGCGCGGCATCCGCCAGCGTAAGGTGAATATCGGCCAAGCCATTCAGGCAGCCATGCGCCAATTGCGCGCCGCGGGCAAACCGGTGCACGTGCTCGACATCGCCGCCGGCCATGGCCGCTATGTCTTGGATGCGCTCACCGAAACCGAACGCCCCGACAGCGTGCGCCTGCGCGATTACAGCCCGCTGAACGTGGCCGCCGGGCGCAAATTGATTGAAGCGCGCGGGCTGGCCGATTTGGTGCATTTTGATGAAGTAAACGCCTACGAGCGCAACAATTACCAACAGCTTGAGCCGCGCCCCACCTTAGGCATCGTATCCGGCCTACACGAGCTGTTTCCCGATAACGATTTGATTTTAAACTCGCTCTACGGCTTTGGTGATGCCATCGACACCGGCGGCTATCTTATCTACACCGGCCAGCCGTGGCACCCGCAGCTGGAAATGATTGCCCGCTGCCTCTCCAGCCACCGCGACGGCCAAGACTGGGTAATGCGCCGCCGCAGCCAGCAGGAAATGGATCAGCTGGTGGCCAAAGCCGGGTTTAGCAAAGTGCGCCAATGGATAGACGAAGACGGCATTTTTACCGTATCGCTGGCGGTGAAGCAGAAAACAGAAAACGGGCATTCAGAGTCCGCTTAAAGCAGGGTTTCAGGTAGCCTAAAATAAAATAAGACAATCAATTCATGGATGTGGCTATGTTATGAGCAAGCGTAAACAAAACCCTACTTGGGTGGATCTCAAGCGCCAGCTTACTGGCTTGGATCAAGCTGCGCTGCTCAGCCTGATTCAGGATTTATATGCCGCCAGCAAATCCAATCAAACTTTTCTTCATGCCCGCTTCGATTTGGGCGCGGATGTACTCAAACCTTATAAAGCCATTATTGAGCGCTGGGTTTGCCCGGATGTGATGCGCAATCAGGGTATTTCGGTGGCCAAGGCCAAAAAGGCCATCGCCGACTATAAAAAAGCCATTGGCAGCCCGCAAGGCATGGCAGAGCTGAGCGTATATTACTGCGAATGCTGTATGCACTTTTTGGGCTATTGCGGCATGGATGACGAAGGCTATTTTGATGCATTGGTGTTGATGTTCGAGCGCGCACTCAAAGCGGTTGCGCTGCTGGAACCAAAACAGCAAACGCGGTTTCTGGTGCGCCTGAAGCGCGTGCGCAATGAAAGCCATCATTGGGCTTGGGGGCTTAACGAGGATATGGATCCGCTGATGGCGAAATATGCACCCGATGCTTGATGCCAGTCGACAGTTTCCGAATAATACCAATCATAAAAAATAACCGATTTTTAAATTCATCCAAATGAAATTGACTCATAGGATGCGCCTTGGCGCATCAAGCCTCAAGATGACGAAAGCCGATGCGCCAAGGCGCATCCTATGCCGTATTTTGCGTATTTAATTTAAGGTTATTTCCATATTTAAGGTTAAAACCACCAGCTTTAGCTGGTTAGCTTTAGCTTTTAAAATATCTCTAAAAAAATTAGAGAGCTATTTATAAATAACTTGTTAAGGCAGCAAGATAGCATTTCAAATTGATATGGTTGAAA
>RRZU011537187.1_pt1 | contig 14032 bp, 13 predicted proteins | sample 2165561 | NCBI WGS metagenome assembly RRZU01 (sample SAMN10456909, study PRJNA506462) | wastewater metagenome | isolation source: wastewater sludge | place: USA: Moscow, Idaho
CCGTGCCAACCTCTGCGCCCACTCCGGCCCTCGGCGAATTCCGTCCGCCGCCCTCCGGGTTGGGTGCGTTCGGCTTCCTCCAGATTCGCAGTCGCCCGCGGCACCCTTGTCGTTCAGCTAACTCCAGCCTATTGTTACACACAGTCACCCAAACGACATACAAGCGCAACAGACATGCAAGGGGTCGGCTCGTAGAATTCAACCATTGCCTCAGCGCCCCCGCTGACAATGTTTGACCCTCCCTGACCCATCGCAACGATGGGATTTTGAATCCCGTGCCAGACTGGCGCGGGATTTTTTTATCTGCAGTTTCCCTTGCCGCCGATCAAGCCGCGGCCGGCGTCGCTATCACGCGCACTTCGCGTTGCGGATACGGAATCTCGATACCGCTCTCCCGGAAGGATTTCCAGATAGCCATATTGATATCCGATCGAACGCCGCCGGTGCCGGCTTCGGGATCGGCGACCCAGAATCCCAGCTCGAGGTTGATGCCGCTCTCGGCAAAGTCCGTCAACAGCACCGACGGCGCCGGATCGGTCAACACCCGCTCCTGACGGCGCGCAGCCTCGACCATGATCTGCATGGCCTGTTCAAGGTCGGTTCGGTACGCGACCTGAATGGTCACGGCAACGCGAATACGGGTGTCCGAGAACGACAGATTGCGCACGATGTTGCTCACCAGATACTCGTTCGGAATGATGATTTCCGTACCGGTCAGCGTCTTGAGCACGGTGTAGCGCGTCGTGATCTGCGATACGGTTCCGGTCGTTGCCGCATCCACCGCCACCAGATTTCCGAGCCGTATCGACCGGTCGAGCAGGATGATGAAACCGCTGACGTAGTTGCTGGCGATCTTCTGCAGGCCGAAGCCCAAACCAACGGCAAATGCCCCGCTGAAGACCGAGAGGGCTGTCACGTCGATGCCGACCAGCGACAGGCTGCATAACAGGGCGATCACGGTGAGGACGGCCTTGGTCAGTCGCGCCATCACCTCGCGCAGATTCGCATCCATCCGCTCGGCGGCCATCAGCCGGCTTTCAAGCAGGCTGGCGATCCACAGCGCGACGAGCAGCGTGACGCCGATCGTGACTGTGCCGTGGATCAGCATCCACAGATCGAACGTCTGTTTGCCGACATGGAAGCTGACCTGCTCCAGTGCTTCGATGAGCGGCTCGGCCAGACCGGTGAGATGGAGTATCACGCCGAGCCAGATAACGACGGTAACAATGCGTTCGAACCGGGTCAGGAAGATGCCTTGCGGCAGGACGCGTCGCAGCACGTAGGCGAACATCCGCGCCAGCGCCAGCGAAACCAGCAAGGGGCCGGCCAGGTAGAGCAGGCTGAGATGTTCCCAGTGCAAGGCGACGAGCACCTTGCGCAGCACCCACACCAGCACCAGCGCGACCAGCGGGAATGCAATCCGCTTGAGACTGCCGGCGCCGAATTTCCGGAGCGCGCTCTGCGCTTCCGCCGATTCGAGCCTTCCCTCGCTCCCTTTGCGCAGGCGGTACGACAACCACCACGCAACGGCCAGAACAAGCAACAGGGCCAGCACCTGCCAAATGAAATCAGGTGCGAGCAGATCGCTCCACAGCTGGTCGACCAACGCGAATGTCCGCTTCTCGTTCATCGTCTTGTCTCAAAGCCGGGTTCAGGTACGCTGCAGCACCGCGGCAAAGAAGCCGTCCGTGCCGTGACGATGCGGCAGCAAGCGCAGGCGATCGTCGCCTGCTTCCAGCGCGTCAATTTCAACGCCCTGCTTGCGCAGAATGTCAGCGGCCGACAGCAAAACGAAGTCCGGATGCGCGGCCAGGAAGGCGGCAACGATGGCCTCGTTCTCCGCTTCGAGGAGGCTACATGTCGCATAGACCAGCCGTCCACCCTGCTTGACCGGGCCCGCAGCGGCAGCGAGGATCGACGCCTGCTTGGCGTTGAGCTCGGCGACGCTTTCCGGCGTTTGTCGCCATTTCAGGTCCGGATTGCGGCGCAGCGTGCCGAGGCCGGAGCACGGCGCATCGACTAGCACCCGATCGAGCTTGCCGGCCAGGCGTTTGATCTTGATATCGTGCTCCGACTCGATGCGCACCGGATGCACGTTCGACAAGCCCGAGCGCGCCAGGCGCGGCTTCAGCTTGGCGAGGCGCTTCTCGGCCACGTCGAAGGCGTAGAGCCGCCCTTGCGAGCGCATCATGGCGCCGAGCAGCAAGGTCTTCCCGCCCGCGCCGGCGCAGAAGTCGGCAACCATTTCGCCGCGCTTCGGCTGCACGAGGAAGCCGAGCAGCTGGCTGCCCTCGTCCTGCACCTCGATGCTGCCGTCGAGAAACAGCGGATGACGCGCGAGCGAGGGCTTGCCGTTTAGCCTGATGCCGTGTGGCGAGTAGCGGCACGCTTCGGCCGCGATGCCGTCAGCCTGCAGGCGCGCAAGGACGGCGTCGCGCTCGGCCTTGAGCAGGTTGACGCGCAGATCGAGCGGCGCCGACTGATTGAGGCCAGTCGCCAGTTTCTCGACCTCGTCGGCATCGAACCGGGCGCACAGCGTTTCATAGAGCCAATCCGGGAGATCGAGACGGACGGCCGGCGGCAGATCCTCTAGCTTGACCGCCTTGGCCTGCGCCAGCCACTTGCCTTCGACTTCACGCAGAACGCTGTCGAGTTCGCGCCGGTTCATCCCGTTTACGCACGCCAGCGTGGCGAGCAGCAGGCGGCGCGAGGTGACGTCGTCGCCGCAACGTGCCGAGAGCGAGCGTTTGCGGCGCAAGGCGGCATAGACGGTCTCGGCGGCGAAGCCCCGGTCGGCATGACCCAACTCGCGATGCTGGCGGAAATAGCGCGAGACGACGGCGTCGGCGGGAAAAGGGGAACGCAGCAATTCGGCAAGCAGCGCTTCGGTATGGTTAAACAGGGCGGGTGTAAAGCGCATCATTCCTGACTCAGTTGAATTTCGGTGGCGACCTGGACGAAGCTGTCGCCTTTATTGTCCACATGGCGGATTTTAACCGGCAGCATCAGATATTCATAAGCCAGCCAGAGTTCAGTCGTATTCACGCCCGGCGCGCGCAAATGTAGCGTGCGCAGCGTTCCCGCCGGGACGACGACTGCTTCGTCGCCAATGACCTCCAGACGATAGGCGCCGTATTTCTTGCCCGTCGCCAGCATCAGGATGCCGCCGGACTCGGGCAGCGACAGAAAGCGCAACTGGTAGTTGAACGAGAGCAGATCCTGTGAACCTGTGGTCAGCGGCTGCGGCGCGCGGTCGGCAACACTGATCGTCATGTTTTCCCAATCGAAGGACGCCTTCTCGCGCGCCTCCTTGCCGTTACGCCGGATGGAGAACGAGTCCGGGCGCAATCCCGCCTCCGTTACCGCGCCCCGGCTCTCCATCTCGACGCGATACGCCTTGAACAGCCAGACAAGCCCTGTCGTCTCGACGACCGAGCGCAGGTGATATTGCCCGTCGGCAATCTCCCACTCCTGACGCGCTCGACCGATCTCGAAATTGGAATCACCCCGATCGACGCGGTAAACGATGCGCCCGCGCTCCGGCAGCGGCGGCGCCGCTTCGGCGACGGGCAGCGGCTCGTCCACGACAACCGGCGCCGCCGCGCGCTCGGCCGGATCGCCGACACCACCCGCCGCGGATTGATCGCCAGCGAATTCCACGGGCGTCGGCGCATCCGGCGCCGGAACAGTCGTCTCCGACGATTCGGCAGGCACCGCCAAGACCGGAGGCGCGCTGACGACCGGCGCCGACTCTGGTTTGCGCTTCGGCTTCTTCTTTTTCGGCGGCGGCTTCGGCTTCGCCGACACCTTGGGTTCGTCAGCCAGCGGGACGGAGGCCGGCTTGTTCGTTACCGGCGGAGGCAACCGCTTCAACTCCGCGATCAGCGGCAGCGGTTCCGGCTCGACGGCAACATCGACGTTGGTCAGGAACAAGGCCGCAGCGTGGAGCCCAAGCGAAACGGCCAGCGCGATGAGCAAGGCGAAGGGCATGAAACCCTCAGGCGGCGACCTAATGCGAAACCCGCACCTGTGGCGAGATCAAGGCGCCTTCCGCAGCCTGTTCGGCGTCGAAGGCGACGCGGCCATCGACCAGCCGCAGTCGCCCCTCAGCGAACCAGCGTACGGCCATCGGATAGATCTGATGCTCCTGTACGAGTACGCGCGCGGCCAGCGTCGCCTCGTCGTCGCCATCAAGGACCGGCACCGCCGCCTGCACGATCACCGGGCCGTGGTCGAGCTGCGGCGTGACGAAATGCACCGTGCACCCATGTACGCGCACACCTTCGGCCAGCGCCTGGCGATGCGTGTGCAGGCCGGGAAAAGACGGCAACAGCGAGGGATGGATGTTGAGCAAACGCCCGTCGTAATGGCGAACGAAGCCGTCGGTCAGGATGCGCATGAATCCGGCGAGCACGACGAGGTCGGGCGAGTACGAATCGATCGTCTTGATCATCGCTGCGTCGAAGGACTCGCGGCTGTCAAAGCGCGTGTGGTCGACGACGCAGGTTTCCACATCCTGCGCCGCGGCGATCTCCAGGCCTTTAGCATCCGGACGATTCGAGATTACGGCAGCGACGAGCACCGGCAGCGAACCGCCGGCGACGGCCTTGAGCAGCGACTCCATGTTGCTACCTCGGCCGGAGATGAGAATTACGATGGATTTCATTAAAGTCCTAGAGCACTGACGGGGAGAAAAACCGCTGTCGCAAGATTTTGCGTCAAGCGGGTAATCGAGCGCCCGTGTTTGTCTGCGACCACTTTCGACAGCAGTTCCAAGAGGCCGATCACGCGTCCGAATTCCCGCTCGAAGCTCGTATTGGGATTGCTCGGATCGAGTTCATTGGAGAGCAGCATCGGATCGCCGTTGCCCAGCCGGGTCGATGACATCTTCCAGATCGCAATCTCGATGTTGCGCGCGCAATTGTAGAGCTTCTGTTCGTTCAGGTCGTCAAGGACGTAAAAGTCATCGTTGTGCTCGAAGGCGGCGTAGACCATGCCGAGCAAGCCGCTCATCACCGCCAGCACGCGGTCGCCTGGATAGTCAGGGCTGAATGCATGAAGAGCAGCCGCGCCCTCGCGCCTTCCGCCCAGTTCGGGGAAATCGAGCGATCCCGAAAACAGGCGATTCAACGCCGCTTCCCGGCTCGCCAACCCCGCCCGCTTCCATTCCCGCGGGTTACGCTTGTAGAGCTTCTCGGCGATGCGTCGCATACCGGCAACGATCTCGGCCCGGCTGCTGTCGATCACGCGATCGACCTCGGTCTTGGCGAGATAGCGCGGGCTGAAGTATGTCTCATGCTGCCCGCCGGCTCCGACACGCGTCGCGCACGCAGCCGGCAGGAATGCGAGCACGACGATCAGGCAGGAGAGAAGACGAGAGATCATGGCCCATCATAGCCCACAGACAATTCCCTCGAATCAGCGCGTTGGCCAGACGGACGACAACAGACGCGCGGAACAAAAACAAATAGCTAATCGTTTTGAAAAATAAGTTTAACTTTTAATTACGAAACCGCCCTTCTACACTGACAGCTCTCCAACCCTTCCCCCGCACGCCATGATGCCCGCCGACCGCCGTTCCTGCCGCTGCTCGCACACCACCGAGACTTCATCGCTGCAAGCCGTCATCTTCGATGTCGACGGCACGCTCGCGGAAACCGAGCGCGAAGGCCATCGCATCGCCTTCAACCGGGCCTTTGCCGAATTCGATCTTGACTGGGACTGGACACCCGAACTGTACGGCGAACTGCTCTCGGTCACCGGCGGCAAGGAACGCGTGCGCCTGTACATCGAGACGCGTGCACTGGAGCATCGTGCGCGTCCCGACCTCGACCTGTGGATCGCACGCCTGTACAAGAGGAAGAGCGAGATCTACTCGGAGCGCGTGCGTTCGGGCGCCATCACGCTGCGCGCCGGCGTCGCGCGCCTGATCGGCGAACTGCAGCAAGCGGGCATACGCCTGGCCATCGCGACGACCACGGCGCCGTCCAACATTCACAGCCTGATCTCGGCCAATCTGAAGAAGGACATGCTCGAACTCTTCGAGGTGATCGGTGCCGGCGACCTCCTGATCAGCAAGAAACCGGCGCCCGACGTTTATCAGTGGGTGCTGCAACGACTGGGCTTGCCGCCCGAAGCCTGCCTCGCCATCGAGGACTCGTCGATCGGTCTCACGGCGGCGCGCGCCGCACGTCTGCCGACCGTGATCACCGTCAGCAGCTACACGGCCGACGAGAACTTCGACGGCGCGCTCACCGTCCTCACCGGCCTCGGCGAAGCCGAAGACCCGGCCAGGACCATCGCCGGGCTGCCGCTCGCCGGCGCCTGTGTCGATGTCGCGCAACTGCGCGCATGGCATCGGGCGCTTGCGGCCACGCAAGCGCCCGACGCCGCCCAGCGCGCCTGAAACACGTTCCGCATTCACAACGCCACGAGGGAGAAGACCATGGATCAATCGAAGCGCTACGCCGATCTCAGCCTCAAGGAAGAAGACCTGATCAAGGGCGGCAAACACATCCTCTGCGCCTACAGGATGAAGCCGAAGACCGGCGTCGGCTATCTGGAAGCCGCCGCGCACTTCGCCGCCGAGTCGTCGACCGGCACCAACGTCGAAGTCTCGACGACCGACGACTTCACCAAAGGCGTCGACGCGCTCGTCTATCACATCGACGAGGCGACCGAGGACCTGCGCATCGCGTATCCGCTCGATCTCTTCGACCGCAACATGATCGACGGCCGCTTCATGCTCGTCTCCTTCCTGACGCTGACCATCGGCAACAATCAGGGCATGGGCGACATCGAGCACGCCAAGATGATCGACTTCTACGTGCCGGAGCGCGTCATCCAGATGTTCGACGGCCCGGCCAGGAACATCGCCGACCTGTGGCGCATCCTCGGCCGCCCGGTCGAGAACGGCGGCTACATCGCCGGCACGATCATCAAGCCCAAGCTCGGTCTGCGCCCCGAGCCGTTCGCCGAAGCCGCCTACCAGTTCTGGCTCGGCGGCGACTTCATCAAGAACGACGAGCCGCAGGGTAACCAGGTCTTCGCGCCGATCAGGAAGACGATCCCGCTCGTCTACGACGCGATGAAGCGCGCGCAGGACGAAACCGGCGAAGCCAAGCTGTTCTCGATGAACATCACCGCCGACGACCACTACGAAATGTGCGCACGCGCCGACTTTGCACTCGAAGTCTTCGGCCCCGACGCCGACAAGCTCGCCTTCCTCGTCGACGGCTACGTCGGCGGCCCTGGCATGATCACCACCGCGCGCCGCCAGTATCCGAACCAGTACCTGCACTACCACCGCGCCGGCCACGGCGCCGTCACCTCTCCGAGTTCGAAGCGCGGCTACACGGCCTTCGTCCTCGGCAAGATGAGCCGTCTGCAGGGCGCCTCGGGCATCCACGTCGGCACCATGGGTTATGGCAAGATGGAAGGCGAAGGCGACGACAAGATCATCGCCTACATGATCGAGCGCGACGAATGCCAGGGCCCGGTTTATTTCCAGAAGTGGTACGGCATGAAGGCGACGACACCGATCGTCTCCGGCGGCATGAACGCGCTGCGCCTTCCCGGCTTCTTCAAGAACCTCGGCCACGGCAACGTGATCAACACGGCGGGCGGCGGCTCGTACGGCCACATCGACTCGCCGGCAGCCGGTGCGCGTTCGCTGCGCCAGGCCTACGAATGCTGGAAGGCCGGCGCCGATCCGATTGCCTGGGCGAGGGAACACCGCGAGTTCGCCCGCGCCTTCGAATCCTTCCCGAAGGACGCCGACGCCCTCTATCCTGGCTGGCGCGAGAAGCTGGGAGTTGCAGGGTAGCCACCTGCAACAGGCATTGCGGACAACCATGGCGCGGCAACTAATCGCCCGCCCGGTTGTCCATCGGCATCAGAAAACAACGAAATACCAGAAAAAGCAAAGAATGAGCAGTTCAGACACACGCGCGGAAACCCACGTATTCACCCCCCTGCAAAGAGGCCTCGGCAAGCCACGGACCAACGCCGCCAACAAGCCGGCATGCAGGCAAAGCAGGCAAAGCAGGCTGCGCAACGCCCGCAGCGCATTCGTGTCGCGCCGCAACGCCGCGCTGCTCCTGCGCTACACGCTTCGCCTGTTCCTGCTGTGCTGCGCACTGTACGCGCTGTACACGATCGGGTTCTACCTGCTCTTCCGCGACCGGCTCTTCTACTCGCTATTTATCGCCCGCAGCCTGATGCTCTAGGCGTTTGAGGTAATCTGGCGCAAATTCGAGGACGAAGTCCCAGAAGGCGCCGAGCGCCGGCGTCAGGCGCTTGCTCTTGTGGCGCACGAGGAACCAGCGGCGCATCACCGGCATGCCCTCGACCGGCAGCACGACGAGGCGTCCGGCGCTCAGTTCGAGGCCGAGCGTGTGCTGCGAGATGAAACTGATCCCGAGCCCGGCGACCACCGCCTGCTTGATCGCCTCGTTGCTGCCCATCTCCATGTCGATGTTCGGCTCGATCGAGTGCTCGCGGAAGAAGCCCTCCATCGCCAACCGGGTGCCGGAGCCGGCTTCGCGCACGATCATCGTCTCCTGCGCGATGTCATCGAGCGTCAGCGCGGTGCGGCCGACCAGCGGATGATCGGCACCGGCGACGATCACGAAGGGGTGCGGCGCAAAGGTCGTCGCCTCGGCTTCCATGTCGGCTGGCGGGCGGCCCATGATCGCCAGATCAACCTCGTTCGAGATCAGCATGCGCGAGACTTCTTCGCGGTTATCCACCAACAGGCGCACGCGCACGTCGGCCTGCGCCTTGCGAAACTCGGCGAGCAATCCGGGCGCGAAATACTCGGCCGTACTCGTCACAGCAATCGTCACGCGCCCGCCCTTGAGCCCTTTGAGCGCCATCAGCGACTCGTCGGCGTCCTTCAGCGACTGCAGAATCTGGCGCGCGTGGTCGAGCAGGATGTCGCCAGCCTCTGTCAGGAAAACCTTCTTGCCGATACGGTCGAACAACTGCGTCCCGCAGACATCCTCCAGCTGCTTGATCTGCAGCGAGATCGCCGCGTGCGTCAGGTGCAGCTTCTCGGCCGCACGCGCAAAAGACAAATGCGACGCGGCGACGGAGAATATCTGAAGTTGCCGGACGGTTGCGCTTCTCATGATTAGTCTTTGCTAAATAAAATAAACAAAACGTTTAACTAGCGATTTTCTATCACATCAATAGAATCGACTCAATAGTCCCACTGTCGATATTGAATTCTGCTGGAGCCACGCCATGCAGTTCGGTCGCACCAACGTCAACAAATTCCTGATCGAGGAGCAGCGCCGCAATCCGGCGCTGGCCGGTGATTTTTCGATGCTGATCAGTGACGTGGTCCGCTCGTGCAAGGCAATTTCTCAAGTCATTTCGCGCGGTGCGCTGGCCGGACTCGCCGACGACCCGTGGTCGCCGAATCCGCACGACGAAGACCCGGCCTCGCCGACCCATCTGGCCAACCAGGCGTTCCTCAACCATTGTGCCTGGGGCGGCCACCTGACGGCTTTGACGTCGAGCGAGACTCCCGACATCGTTCCGATTCCGAACGAGGGCGTGCGCGGCAGATACCTGCTGGTTTTTGATCCGCTCGACGGCGCACCCAACCTCGACGTCAACGTCACCGTCGGCAGCATCTTCTCGGTACTCGCCTGCAGGAACGATATCGACGAGCCGACTGCGGCCGACTTCCTGCAACCCGGATCGCGCCAACTCGCCGCGGGGTACGCGCTGTACGGCCCATCCACGATGTTGGTGATGACTGTTGGCAACGGAACGCACGGCTTCACGCTCGACCGCGAAATCGGCGAATTCCTGCTCACGCACCCCGACATGCGCATCCCGCCGGAGACCAGCAGCTTCGCCATCAACACGTCGAACGGCCGCTTCTGGGAGCCGCCGATCCGCCGCTACGTGGACGAATGCATGGAGGGCCGGACGGGTATCCGTGGCAAGGACTTCAACATGCGCTGGGTCGCTTCAATGGTCGCCGACATGCATCGCATCCTGGTGCGCGGCGGCATTTTCATGTACCCGCGCGACACGCGCGATCTGAAAAAACCGGGGCGTCTGCACTTGCTGCACCAGGTCGGCCCGATGGCGATGATCGTCGAACAGGCCGGCGGCATGGCATCGACCGGCCACGAGCGCATCGCCGATGTCACACCGACCGAACTGCATCAGCACGTGCCGGCGATCCTCGGATCGCGCAACGAGGTCGAACGCATCAACCGCTACCATACCGAGCACCTGAACGGTGAAGACGAACCGTTCAGCTCGCCGCTCTTCTCCACGCGCAACCTGTTCCGCCCCGATTACCCGGGCCAGTAGGCCACACACCATTTCAGGAGTAGCGCCCATGTCGATCACCCACCCCATCATCGCCGTGACGGGCTCGTCAGGCGCCGGCACCACCTCGGTGACGCGCTCGTTCCAGCACATTTTCCGGCGCGACAAGATCAACGCCGAGACGATCGAGGGCGACAGCTTCCACCGCCACGACCGCGCCGAAATGAAGGCCAGGATGCTCGAACGCATGGCGGCGGGCGACAACCATTTCAGCCATTTCGGTCCGGAAGCCAACCTGCTCGGGGATCTCGAGAACCTCTTCCGCGAATACGGCGAAACGGGGCGCGGCAAGCGCCGCCACTACATCCACGACGCCGACGAAGCCAAGGTCTACGGCACCGAGCCGGGCAAATTCACCGCGTGGGAAGAGCTGCCGGAGAACACCGACCTCCTGTTCTACGAGGGACTGCACGGCGCGGTGAAGACGGATGACGTCGACGTCGCGCGCCACGTCGACCTGTGCGTCGGCGTGGTGCCGATCATCAACCTCGAATGGATCCAGAAGATCCACCGCGACAAGTCGCAGCGCGGCTACTCGAAGGAGGCGGTGATGGACACCATCCTGCGCCGTATGCCCGACTACATCAACTACATCTGCCCGCAGTTCTCGCGCACGCACGTCAATTTCCAGCGCGTGCCGACCGTCGATACGTCGAACCCGCTGATCGCCAACGACATCCCTTCGCTCGACGAAAGCTTCGTCGTCATCCGCTTCGCCAACCCGAAGGGAATCGACTTCCCCTACCTGCTCTCGATGATCCACGACTCATTCATGTCGCGCCCGAACATCATCGTCTGCCCGGGCGGCAAGATGGGGCTGGCCATGCAGATCATCTTCACGCCGATGATCCTGCACCTGATGGACAAGAAGCGCCGCGCGCGCTGACGATCAGGAGGAAGCACTTTCCTTGCGGTGCTGCCACCAGCCGATGACGACCGGGATCATTGAAATGGCGATGATCCCGATAATCACCGCCGACAGGTTCCTCTGAACCCAGGGCAGGTTGCCGAAGAAGTAACCGGCCAGCGTCAGCGAGACGACCCAGCCGAAGGCGCCGATCAGATTGAAGAAGGTAAAGCGCGCCCAGGTCATCGCGCCGATCCCGGCAACGAAGGGCGCAAAGGTGCGAAAGAGCGGCAGGAAACGCGAGATCACCAGCGTCTTGCCGCCGTGCGTTTCGTAGAAGAGATGCGTCTTCATCAGCGCCGCCTTGTTGAAGAAGCGCGAGTTTTCCCACTGGAAGACCTTCGGTCCGAGGTAGCGCCCGATCTGATAGTTGAGCGTGTTGCCGAGCGCGGCGGCGGCGAGGAGCACCGCGATCAGGATCATGATGTCCATGCCGCCCAGCGCCGCCAGCGCGCCGGCGACGAAGAGCAGCGAATCGCCGGGCAGGAACGGCGTGACGACGAAGCCGGTCTCGCTGAAGATGATCGCGAACAGGATCGCGTAGATCCAGACGCCGTACTGCTGCACCATCACGGCCAGATGCTTGTCGAGATGCAGCACGATGTCGATGAAGTAGGCGAGGAGTTCCATGTCGATCCCGGTGCGAGAAAAACGCGATTGTACTGGAAGCCGAAGATCCGCCAACTTGAGCGACCGGGTCGCGCGAGGGGCCTCGCCGGTATAATCCACCGATGCCCGAAAAGCCCACCATTCATCTACTGCCCGACCTCTTGATCAGCCAGATCGCCGCCGGCGAAGTCGTTGAACGCCCATCCTCCGTGCTCAAGGAGTTGCTTGAGAACGCTCTCGACGCCGGCTGTCAGGCCATCCAGATCCAGCTCGAAGAAGGCGGCGTCAAGCTGATCCGCGTCAGCGACGACGGTTGCGGCATCGCCAAGGATGAACTCGCGCTCGCGCTGACCCGCCACGCCACGTCGAAGATCGCCACGCTCGACGACCTCGAACGCGTCGCCACGCTTGGCTTTCGCGGCGAAGCGCTGGCTTCGGTCGCCTCCGTCGCGCGCCTGACGCTGACCAGCCGCCAGCAGAACGCGAGCCATGCCTGGCGCCTGAACGCCGAACCCGGCGCCGCACCGGAACCGGCCGCGCTCGGCGCCGGCACCGTCGTCGAGATGCGCGACCTCTACTACAACACGCCGGCGCGGCGGAAATTCCTCAAGTCGGAAGCCACCGAGTTCGCGCATTGCGCCGACGCCGTCAAGCGCGTCGCCCTGGCACACCCGACGGTCGCCTTCACCCTCTCGCACAACGGGCGCGTCAGCCTGCATCTGGCGAGGACCGATGCGCGCGGCCGCGCCGGCGCCATCCTTGGCGACGACTTCCTCGCCGAATCGCGCTCGATCGATACCGGCGAGCCACGCCGCGACGCGGATGGCGGACAAGGTCACGGCCTGCGCATCTTCGGCCACTGCGCGACACCCGCACATTCGCGCGCGCGCAGCGACGCGCAGTACGTGTATGTGAATGGCCGCTTCGTGCGCGACAAGCTGCTCAGCCACGCGCTACGCGAGGCCTACCAGGACATGCTGCACGGCAGCCGTTACCCGGCCTACTGCCTCTTCGTCGAGATCGACCCGGCGCACGTCGACGTTAACGTCCATCCGGCGAAGACCGAAGTGCGCTTCCGCGACGGACGCGCCGTGCACCAGTTCGTCTTCCACGCGGTGCAGCGAACGCTCTCCAGCCCGCTGGCCGGCGCCGGCAACGAACCCGCAAGCGCCTCTCCAGCGACGGCTCCAGCCCTGTCCATTGCCGCACAGCGCCCAAACCCGGCGCCGCCAGGAACGAGCGTACAGGCATGGCCGCAACGCCAGGAGTCGCTGCGCGTCAGCGAGCCGGCGATGGCTGCCTACTTCGCCTTCGCCGAAAAGGCGCAACCCACTCCTGCCCGCGCCCCGATCCCCTTTTCCGAACCAAGGGCTCCGACAGACGGAAGCACGCCGCCGATGGGCTACGCGCTCGCCCAGCTGCACGGCGTCTATATCCTCGCGCAGAACGCGCTCGGCCTCGTGCTCGTCGACATGCACGCGGCGCACGAGCGCATCCTCTACGAAAAGCTGAAGACCGCGCTCGACAGCAAGCGCATCGCCACGCAGGCGCTGCTCATCCCGGCCGTCTTTACCGCCGACGCGCTCGAAGTCGCCGCCGTCGAGGAGCATTCGGACGCCCTGCACGACCTCGGCTTCGACCTCGCGCCGATGGGACCGACACAGCTCGCCGTGCGCGGCGTCCCGGCGCTGCTGCAGGCCGCCGACCCCGCCACGCTCGCGCGTGCGCTGCTCGCCGAACTGCGCGAACACGGCGTGACGCAGCTGATGGCCGCGCACCGCAACGAACTGCTGGCGACGATGGCCTGCCACGGCGCCGTGCGCGCGCGGCGCATCCTTTCAATACCCGAGATGAACGCGCTCCTGCGCCAGATGGAGGAGACCGAGCGCGCCGACCAGTGCAACCACGGCCGTCCGACCTGGACGCAGCTCTCGATGGGCGATCTCGACCGGTTGTTCCTGCGCGGCCGATGAACCTAATAACCGCAGCGCTTCACCGCAAAGGCGCGAAGGCGCAAAGGTTCGCAAAGAAAATCAAAGTACTACGCGAACGGCGCGCATCTTCCGTAGCCCCCTACAGGGTGAGTGATCAAGTACGTTCAGCCCGTTGTTTCCTTTGCGATCTTTGCGCCTTCGCGCCTTTGCGGTGAGGTTTTCAGGATGA